>JACCDO011971821.1_pt1 | contig 13437 bp, 10 predicted proteins | sample 7446101 | NCBI WGS metagenome assembly JACCDO01 (sample SAMN15323440, study PRJNA562643) | freshwater metagenome | isolation source: river surface water | place: USA:Blue River Watershed | collected 2017-08-16
GTTGGGCTGTGAACCGGTACGTGTACCGGTACCAAAAGAACTTTTTTTAGAAATTTTAGAAAAATAGATAAAAAAATAAAAAATGAATGCGAATTTGGTGACCTACGACGCACAGCAGCTGTTTTCGCTGACGCCTCAGGAGGCGCAGCTGTTTGATGTGCTTCTGGGATGCCTACGACACAACCAAATGGGAACGACTCTCCGCGTAGCTGGTGGTTGGGTACGAGACAAATTACTTGGACGTGTAAGTGAAGACATAGATATTGCCGTTGATGATCGAACAGGGGAACAGTTCGCTTTGACGGTTAATGAGTATCTACGAATTATGGGGGCAGATACACATAAGATAGCAGTTATTAAAGAGAATCCTGAACAATCAAAACATTTAGCAACAGCCACAGTAAAATTATGTGGCCTTGATGTAGATATGGTTAATTTGAGATCGGAGGAATATAGCAACAGTAGAATCCCAACAATAAAAATTGGAACGCCAGAGCAAGATGCATTAAGACGCGATTTTACGCTAAATTCACTATTTTACAATTTAAATACTAAAGAAATTGAAGATTATTCTGGTTTAGGAATACCAGATTTGAAGGAAGGACTTATACGTACACCACTACCTTCAAATGTAACATTCCACGATGATCCATTGCGCATATTACGTGCAATAAGGTTTGCCTGTCGCTATGGATTCAATTTAGATCGGGACATATTTGAATCTGTAAAATACCGTGATGAAACATCAATGAGAGTTCCTATCAAGGATGCACTGATGAGCAAAGTTAGTCGCGACCGCATAAAACAAGAGTGCGACGGAATGTTTATCGGTTTGGGTGACAGCATAATAATAAATAGTAAAGATAACTATAAAATACGGTCACAATACAGTAATGTGACACAAGCAGCAAGGATGCAGATGTACCGTCCCGTCAAGGCGATACTACTTATGAACGCCTTGAATATATTGGACGTCGTATTTGCTGGTACAGAAGATATGGCGAAATTAAGTCTAGGCATTAGCGAAAAGGCTTCATCAAGTGCAAGCGTGGTGGATAATGATCCGACACTCATTAAATCTATCGTTGAAACAACCGTTGAAACATGGCAGCACATGTCCGTAGTCACTGTTGGCTGGTTGAATGTGTTGCTGTCACTCGATGAAGCGCTTTTGCATTCATTGACTCATTCAAATCGCAGTGATTCAAAGTCTGTATTTGATGATATTATTATGCAAATATGTCCATATGAATTGACCGGAGATAAAATATTCGCGCCAAAAGGTATGAGGGGTGACGAGAGATACTTGTTCTATGCTGCATGCGTGTGCCACCTACGTAATATAGTTATTAAAACACCAAAAAAGAAAGATCAGAAACTGTATTATTACTTATTGCACCATCAATTACGGATGGATAACGAGACAATTCAAGCCGTTGAACTGTTAAGTGAATCGTTGGACAAAGTCGCTCAATACTCCCGCGACGGTGTCAGCAGAGATGAATTAGCGATGTTACTTCGAAATGTAAAGGGCTTATGGTGTGGATCCATCCTACTTGCATGCGCAGTGGAATTAGCCCAAGAATATCATGAAATATCGTTTGAATCAAGTACGTTTATATTGAATGAGAATATGATGGCAATCATCCAGCGGTACCTTCTATTGCAGCACTTATGCAACTCATACGACCTAGACGATGCGTGGTTTGTTAAACCAATACTTGACGGTACAGAAATAAAAAATGCCTTTGGATTAACTGGTCCAGCCGTTGGCGCCATGGCTGAGTTGCAACTCAGATGGCAATTCACCGTCCCCAGGTTGAGCACGTATCGCTTACAGGCCAATTTCGACGACTTTATTCAGCAAGTTAGAGCTGACGGTACAATTGCGCAATGTTTAGAGTACTTGCAACAATGCAGAGAGAAATTATAGGGTCGTATAATAGTTGATGTTAATCTACAGGATGACGAAGGTGCTAGTCTATACATACAATAAGAATATTTTTTACCAGTGTGATATTAACTCGAAGTTGTTCGATTTCTTTTTCAATATATTTTCATAACGCGATAGACTTTTGGAAGGCCATTGGGCTTGGATATAGTTCAGGAACCAGGAAGGTACGAAGGACTTGCTATCTATGAGGCATTCTATCTCAATCACGGTGCACCGCCTACTTGGGTCACTAGTACTGAAATGCTTATTGTATGCGCACCGCTTCGTTCCCCTTTTGGTGCTTCTACCTTGTGCGTCAGCCAGTATCGTTTTGAATTCTTCGGTCATCATACTGCTGTCTTGGAATCGCCACAAAGTGTGCGGGGACTCTGCTCTTACCATACTATTTGACAATGGAATTCGATCATCCACGACACTTTTATATGCCACTGTAACTGATTTTTCATTTTCATTAAAACAGAATCGACGTTGCAATATAATGTCGCGTTGTTTTAATGGCCAAGGAAGCAGAAACACTTGATGCAGGACATCGCCGTAGTCAATCTTATCTAAAGGAACATTCGTTGGGAATCCAAATGCATCTACGGAGCCTTTACATGTTTTATCTGCAGCATTACAATTATTTTTTGATTTCTTGACTTTATGGACACTATTATTGCTGTTGCTATCGCCCAACGCATGGCTACTATTGCCAGAGGGTTGAAATAATTTATTTTTTAAATTTTTAAAAAAGTTTTTAACTTTGCGAAATGGTGCAGTTGGAACGGTATTATTAGAAGAAACTAGTGTACCATTGCTACGCTTGATACATTTGATATAGCCTTCTTGACTTGGTAGCACTGGATGCATATTCATCTCTCCCAGCATATCTATCCACTCAGAGGACCTACTCAGATTCAAAAACAGACCGATGACATTGCTTATGTGCATGTCGATCTCAAATACACCTTTGAATGCCAATAAATTTGTGCCTGGTACACTCTTGGAGTAGGTAAGAATACCATTATTAGAGACACTAACTAGGTTCCAAGGCATTTCCCACAAATCTTGTTGGTCGCGCTGAAGTGCCACTCGTTCGCTTGCACCAGCCTCATGCTGATCAAAATACGGTGCAGTTTTCTATGGAATAAAAAAATGAATAAGTTCTTGCACGCGAAAGCTAGTCGCCTCTTGCCGTACCTGGAGGGAGAAGTTCATGACAACGAAGTACAGTGAGACGAGCAAGTAGCACACGCCCAGCACTACCAGCGTGCGGATAGCGTACTCCATTTGTTTTTTGTATCCCACGAGTGATGCACGCAGCAGATTTATGCAGCTTCAATCAATGACGGACCGGTACCGGTAGAAGTTGCCATTGTCAACTTGACAACTTGACAACTTGACAACTTGATGAGTACAACCGATTGATCGAAGATTTACAGAAAGAACAATTGTATGATGAATGAATTGTCATTTGCTTGATTTACTGATTTGCTTTCCTGAAACTGTAACGACTGGAGCTGAATTTGGTAGTTACCATCCTAAAGTTGAATCCAGAAATGTTCTCTCGGGATGATATCATATAGCAGAAGTGTGTGTAATTTGATATGCAATATACAAGGAAAGCGTAGAACCAAATCTCTGATTATTAGTGCTAACAACGGCCGCCTCGAACACCGGTACGCTTCTTGGGTTGCATACCAAAAGAATAACTAAGGTTTGAGCTGAAAAGCTTTTTCAAGCATGAGTTACGTGGACAATTTGAACCTTAAGCATCGCTTGGCGTCCAAGGCGAGCCCCACGAGCCGCGTTACGCCGTCTTCCCCCACCACTAGTGGAAGCATGAGACCTGACTATGGTGGGACTGCAACCTCGCATAATCAACATTATCAGCTGCATACGCATCAACAATCCCACCATCACCACATATCTCCTCCAACATCACCCCACGACGCCCATCATCGCAACCATAATCAGCATCCAACGCATCACCAGCAACCGGTGAATGCGAATCAAAACGAATCCTCATTTCTGAATGAGTATTTTAGTTATAAAGACTTCTCTGTTAAACGTTACCTACAAACGGAATTGATCGGGTGGTTCGACAATTACACCGGTTATACTACAGAAAACTTCACAGCAGTGGATAATATTAAAAACTTTTTGAGCGTTCCATTACAAATTGAAAGTTTTGTAGGATTAGGATTTGTACTATGCATTGACGCATACTTGTACATCCTCACATTCTTGCCCATTCGTGTGATGTTTTCGTTTATAATGCTAGCATTAGAGTGCATTAATTACATAGTTCCGATGGCGCCGTTTCGAAGTAAAGTGAGTAGCAATACAGGAAGTAGTGATAAAAAAGGAGGAGTGCCTAATACTCATACCAAAGAAAAGAAAAGAAATATAAAGACTAAAGTAAATGGAACATTTTTTCATCGGATTCAAGCCTATGATATTATACGCGGCGCATTAGTACTCATAGGGTTTTACTCTTTACAGTTGTTGAATATGTCACGAGTATACCACTTCATACGTGGTCAATCCATGATAAAATTGTACGTCTTAACTTCAATGATTGAAATAAGCGATAAGCTATTGTGCTCTTTCGGCCAGGATGCATTTGACTCATTATACGTCCAGACGAGGCTGTCGTATGGAATAGTCAATATTTTCTTTTCCTTTATAATCGTTTCCGTTTACGTGATTATTCACTCCGGTTTACATTTCCTTTACGTTGCCACCATGACAGTTGCTATCAACTCATCAGATCAAGCGCTTATTATTGTTTTAATATTGAATAATTTCGCCGAAATCAAGTCATTTGTATTCAAAAAATTTGACACTCACAACCTGTTCCAGCTGGCCTGTAGTGAGATCACCGAAAGATTCAATCTTTTTTTATCGATATTTTGTATCACCATCGTGGCATTATCGCAAGATAATTTTACGATTGATGAGGCGTTTCCTATTCACGTGAAGGTTATGGTCACTATGATAATTTGTGAGTCAATAGCGGATTGGATCAAACACGCTTTTATCAATAAATTTAATAATATCAAGTCGTCGGTATACGAGGACTTCTCTCGGGTATTGCGCAACGATATTTTATGCGGCTACCAAGACAACCAAGGTGTCGTAGAGAACACACACACGTTGACGAAACGTATTGGATTAGCGCAAATACCCATCGTTTGTAACTCCCTCCGTCATTTCAAGCTAGCTTTATCGTCGCCTTACGTCATTGGGATCATCGCAAGTCTGCAGCAATATCAATTTTATCTATTAATCTTGTTGGTATTTTTATGCTTGGTGGCATTGAAGATAGTTGTAGGAATTTCACTCGTATTGTTTGCCGGTCGAGCTCATAACAGAGATTTGGGTGAAGATAATACTACTGGTAATGCAGGTATAAGTGCCGACAAAGAGAAACCAAATTCACCAGTGAAACCACAAAAAATTAATACTGAAATCAATAAAACGCCAATACTGACCCCTGAGAAGATTCAAATATTATCTAGTTTGAGTAGCGTCGATAGATATGCCACGCACAACGGCCGAGTCGTGGGTTAAACTGCTTGTATTTTGTATAAACTGTAATTTTGATAAACTCTCATCTTTGTCCTACCAGTCCAACTGCAACCCGGTCCTTTGACCCAGTGAGGCGTACACATTGGACGCTGGGACAACGCCAATTGGACTTATACCATTGGACTTCGCAAAAAGCACTAGAGGCAGCGGCGGTAGGACGGCACAGTCATTGATATTGATATATTTGGGATCTATATATAAATGATTGGCCTAATATCTGGCCCATTACGGGTTAGTTTACTGCTTGTATCATGGCAGCTTTGTGCGATAGTAGCAGCTGGATACAGTTGCTTAGACGAGACGTCACTTCCGATCGACTACTGGACGGCGTTGAAGGCATATGATTCATCTGCATATTACTACCAAACCATCGACATGTCGCAGTTCCAGCTATCAGAGTATGATGTTGATCAAGCGGTGTCTGGTGCAATCATGGCATCAGTCAATCAGGTTTACCAGTTTGAAGACGGGGAAGATGTGGCGTTGATAATGTGGAATGATGAGCCACCGCCCGATAATACAGCCTCTGATACTTACGCTCATTCAAAAGGATTGTTATTCATTGATGAGACTCAAGGATTTTATATAATTCATTCAAAACCTAATTGGCCAGCAGCACGTAATGCAACTAATAACCAAGCAATACCATTTCCCGATGACGAATATGCTCAATCGCTTATCTGTGTAACAGTTTCTAGTGATACCGCAAATATTATCGCTAGTTCGTTACAGATTAATAGACCCTACATTTATTCTTCTTATATTTCATCAAGTATGGCAAGTAAATTTCCTATGATTAATGCAGTTATTAATAAGGTAACAACAGACACTGACTATTCTATCGTCAATATTTCATCGGTTGGCAATCTATCATTCACCCAATTCGCCAAGTCTAAGAATTGGGGCAAAGATCTTTATGATGATTTGGTAGCGCCCTATTACTCGGTTCCTTTAAATGTTGAGACATGGATAGATGGAAGCGGTGGTCGCATGTCCAGCTTGTGTACAAATGAGACTAATGTGGTGGAATATGATATTTATCAAGTAAATTCGATAACAATGAGTGACGGTAGTGCGCATTGGTTGAATACAGAAGACCACTCAAAATGGTGCACTAGCACAGGTAATAATAACGCTTTGGTATCATGTATTGGAGATATAAATCGAATGTGCTCTCAAGAATCTCGAGGTGGTGGTACACTATGTTTCTCCAATACTAATCTCCATACATCGTTTAGTAGTGTAATTGATAGCGTCGAGAGTTGTAACCTGTATGATCCTTGCACTGGTTCGTCCCAGTGCTACTACTGCACAAGTGTGTAATTAATGTATATACAATAACAAACAATAAAAATAAATATCCAATTTAATCATTATTTCTTGCTACAACAGTCCTGAAACTGTGAAATGCCTTGGTAAGTGTACATCTTACTGATGCTGGAGCACTCTCTTTTGATGTACCAGTGATGAATACTCTTGAAGTTGCTTATTTTTTGATCCTTGTTCACCGTCCAGCACATGTGAAACATGTACGGCTTGATGATTCCCTCACTGAGGCCTTTCATGTAGGGTTTGTCGTGGTTGTACTTGATTCCAGTGGGGTAGTTATTGATGTTCAGTATGGCGGGAGACAACCGGGCAAAATCTAGTGATTCCAACAACTTCATATTGAATAAAAATTGGTGACTGGAGGTGACGAGAAGGTAGTCGTACGCCGCCAACATGCTCCACGTGAAGTACTTCGTTCTACTATTGCATTTCAAATAGTAAAACCCAGAATTAATATAAAACGGGGCAAATCGAAGGTTACGCTGACCGTCATCACTGAAGTACCCATCATATAACGGGGTATTATTATATAAATGTTGTTCCTGTGTGTGCAGCTCAGGTGAGTGGGAAGTGGCTTTTGATAACGCATTTTGAAACCAAATGATGTCGACGTCTTGATAAAGTATGTTGTATCCCAAGTCTATCAGCAGCCAATTACTGAACACCTTGTACCACATGATGCGACCGAATTGTTGATCTAAGTACTCTTCATTCGCATCTTTACTTACTTTGGCGAATTGTTTGTGATAAATAGGAATGTAATGAGCACCAATACTCTGTACGATGGGCATCAGATTGGGACTAGTTACAAACACTACAGTCTTAACACCGTTTGTAACATTATTGATATGCAAGGAACACACATAGTTCATGAATAAATCAATCTCCCCTTCATTGACGATCATGACAATTGCGTCATCACCTGGATGAAGGGAATGCTGGGTTAAAGTGCTTGATGCGTAAGATCTCACTGCACTGTTTGAGCTGAGAAACTGTCGCATAAAATCATTGAATACTAAACGATGAGAATTTTTAGTTACTTTATCAAAGAAACCATACTCCATATTTGAATCGATATTTTTTGCGGACTTTGTAAGCGCTTTATTTTGTGATTGTTCTTCTTGCTCTTCTTCAAGTTTCTCCTTCTCATCTAATTGTATACGTTGCAAATTGTATGCATGATTATCGTTAACAAAAGCAACAGCAAAGCATACTGACTGCTTCATAGACACCAAAGGATTGATATAACTGTTACATTCTTGTAATGCATTGTCTATCGACAGCGCACTGCGATAGTTACTGAGAACCAATGAATCCAGTAATGGTAGTTTCAATTCACTTAAATGACCCAATCTATATTTCGAAATAATTTCAGTCGGTACTGACATGATGAAACTATCTTTAACATCATGAATTGCGGAACATTTACTAACAGCAGTTTGCTGCACCCCAAGATACAAACAATCAATACTGGTCACTAATGATAAATTATTACTGTCATTGCATGCTACTTTGTTGGCGACCCAACGACCGTACCAATACCACAAGAAGCAGTGGAAAAAACCAATGAGCACATGCAGGGTGCAAGACATCGCAATCGCCCATAACCACAACCCGCGAGCCTACTCCTCTTCGATTGCTCTTCCAAAGACTTCCTCTTCTTTTCCTCCTTGTTTTTCTTCAAATAGGTGTGGACAAGTTTTTCGGAAACGAAGAAAGCAGCCTGTTGAAGACTTTAACGGGTGATTTCGGATGCAATTGGGCCTGCTTCTGTTGTGTGTAATGCTGGCAATAGTGTCTGCTAGAGCGGCAATGCGCAGTACAGTGCGACCAAGAGGATTTCTGTCGGGGGCCACCCGCTCTCTAAGTATGTCAAATGGCGTGAAGAATATGAATGTGAAGCAATTTAATGATGTACTAAAGTCTGATGCACGTAACATTTATCAAATAATTGATGTAAGAGAGAAAGATGAGTTGGAAATCGCGTCGATCAAAGGAACTGATATAATGAATTTAGCATTGCAAGATGCTGGTTCATGGAGTCCAAAGATTGAAAATGGAACTTTATTAGATAATTCTAAACCCACTATAGTATTTTGTCATCACGGTGGTAGAAGTATGAGAGTAGCCCAGTTCTTAGTAAATAAAGGATTCAATGAAGTATATAACGTCGATGGTGGTATTCACCAGTTTAGTGTACAAGTGGATCCAAGTATTAATCAATATTAAATTGAGCTAATATATCAATATATAATTACATTTCCAATTTACTTTTTATTGCGCTTAGAATCTGTATTCTTAACTGCTTCACTCTTACGTTTTTCTGTCTTATTATCTAACTCCATCACTAAATTCCGATCACCAGTATTTGATTCCTCTACATGAATATATACTGCAACTTGCTGAAATACTTGCAACGACAATATACTATGCTTGTTTTTCTCAATATTCAGTTTTTGAGCAATATTGTCGTATTTTATCTCCACATCTTGCGAACGAACACCCACACTGTTCAGTATGGAATCAATTTTGATATTTCCCTCAATCCCAAATTTCGGAACCAATGTAGTAATGCCATCTTGATTTAGCGATAAAATATACGCAGCCTCTACTAATGGGGTAGCTTTGAAGTAAAGTAAAGTGTACAAATTAACACTGGCTCGTTGCGCATATTGCGCTGCTTTATGCCGACGATTCATATGTGAACATAGTTCTTGTTGCTTTGATCTGTCGGCATTACCCGCAGGGAGTGCTATGACACCTATACTTGCCGCTAATAGTCTATGGACGATTATATCCGCATAACGACGAATAGGTGATGTAAAATGAGTGTATACTGGTGCAGCTAGACCATAGTGATGCCATTGATCTTTTGGAACTTCACCAGAACAAAAATATTGGGCTGGCATCATACATCGAGTGGATAATATGCGCAACAATTTATTAAAATATGGATCATTTGGTCTCACCGCCAATTCAAGAGTGTCTGCCAATGTCTTGGAGGTATTGATGTTAATGTTGACATTCACAGCATTAGCGCTATCAAGTAACGGTTGAAATTGCTCCCTTGATGGCGGGGCATGTCGTCGCAGTACTGCCAACGTTGGATAATGCTTCAATACTTTCTTGGACACAGTAATGTTAGCCAATAACATGAACTCTTCAACCAACGCGTTTGCTTCCTTCAAAACATATGCATTAACATCGGTAGGGTTGGACGTTTCACTATCTAATTTAAATCTAACTTCAGGCGAAGCCAATGTCAACGCTCCCGCATCAATACGATTTTGACGTAGTATTCGAGCAATTTTATTCAATAAATTAACACTTTTCGGTATTGATACGTCGCGACTCGACTTGTGGCTACTGCTGTACGTATCCAACATAGTTTGTGCTTCATCATACGTTAGACTGGCTTTCGAATGTATAACAGATTTGCAAAATTTTACATCCACGATACTACCATCATGCTTCATTTCCCATATAACAGAGAACGCGAGATGATCCTCATTCGATCTCAATGAACACAACTCAGTCGTCAACAAACTGGGCAACATGTCTAGTCTTTTCTCAACGAGGTAAGTAGACGTTGAACGATGCGCGGCTTCTTTGTCTAAAGGAGTGTCGGGAAGCACGAAGTATGTAACATCAGCAATATGTACGCCAATTTCTAAATTTCCGTTTTCTAATTCTATACAATGCAATGCATCATCGATATCTTTACACCCAGGAGGGTCAATGGAAACGATAGGTAAGTGACGCAAATCATTTCTTTTTGCAATAATTTCAGGAGTGATGCTCCAACTACTCGATGGGAGACAAGCCATGACATCTTTAGAGAATTCGGTGGTCGTCACATTGTACTCATGCAGCAGTATTGTTGTCTCGATACTTTTGTCTCCAATATTACCTAGAATAGTGACATAATGGCCGTGCGGGAACAAGGAATCATCCGGCCAGTTGTCAATAGCAACAAGTAATCGTTGATTTAATAATACTGATTTTTGACAAGTAACGATACGAATAGGCGGGATGCGTTTATCAATAGGATAGAACAGACACGAAATGGATTCATTATTGGTAGTACTATCACTGACAACTGCGTAGTCGTACTTGCCGTCAATGTCAATGGATCCAGCATATTGTCGCCAATTCCTTTTTATAATTCCAATAACTTTACCATACAACACCTTGTCATGTGTCACACTATTAGTCTCCATAGTCGTTACATCATCGTCTCCTCCTTTATCACCGTTACTATTACTACCTACCTGTAACCCCTCTATCGTTGCAATAGATGGTTCGGCTGTCTCTTCCATGATATTGATACTACTACCAGTGCTACTTATCAGGTCCAAATCACTACTATTATTGCTATTCAACATTTCATTTTCTTCAATAAGTTCTACAGCCACTAAATCCCCATCTACCGCTCTGTTAATACAATTTTTTCCTTTTAAAATAATACTTTTGCGTAAATCACCACTCATAGTAACCACGACATAGGCATCATTACACCAAGAATTACGGTTACTAATTCTCACAATACCTTTATAATATTTCTTACTTCTTAATCCCAATGAAATATCATCAACGGCAATATGTTCACTATAATTATGCATTAATTGCTTATATTTATGCGTATCCTGCTTTTTTAATGGAAATAACGATTTGTTGACAATGGATAGCATGTCAACCACTTCGGGGTAATTAGATAAATATTGCTGAATGTACTCCACCAAGTTACAGCAAGCTAAACCTAATAATAATGATTTATTATAATTTTCTTGGTCATTTGTCAATAGAATTACTTTATGTGCACTAATATTACTTGTTAAATATGAAACAGCTTTTCTTATTAATCGATCATTATAATCATTCATAATTTCATTTTCATCACGATTTAAATAGGTAAAATTAACTATTTCATTAGGTAAAAATATATAATATTGATTTTCATCATTTAATAAATTCATTATTCTTTTGTATATTGACACATTTAATTGTTTAATTTCTTCCAGTACTGTTTGTAACACTATTACTACTTGCAATGGTAATTTATTATCATCCAACAAATCTATTCCCTAGTTTAATACAATAATAATAATGTTTGGTAAATAGTATTAATGATATATATATGCTTACATGCATCAATATGTTGGTGTCCAAGACTATCAAGTGATTATTTCCCACTGATTGCATCAACGATGCTAAATCGGCATGTAATAGTAGTTTCTTGTGCAAGTATCCGAGTGTGATGTCCGTACGAGTGTAGCGCTCCGCTACGATCTTCAGTACTTTCCCCCGCCGGCTGCGCTTGTGAAATGAGGTCGTTGTCGACAACGAGTCCATTTCACTGGTTTTAAAATCAATGTGCCGAATATCATTGATTGAGAGGGCCTCTCTCATCATTTTGGCGATTTGTTCAAAATCGGCCTCTTGCCAACCTTCCATAAGAAAGCAAAATTTCGATAAGTGAATCGACAACAAAAATATTAATTCATTTATCGCTAATCCAACCAGTGAAATTTATATCTTTTGAAAATGACGACATAACTAAAACATAAATTTCACTTGTTGGATAAATGAATTAAAAAGAAATTATTTTCTTTGCCACGGAAGAAATGTAGCATGTTAATAATTGTTTATTAACCTGTTTGAATATGTAATCCCTCGAGACGAAGTGTAAAATAGAGTATATTGCGGTTGCCAAAAAGGTGGGCCAAAAAAAGTTTTCGTTTGATCAGGATGGGGTTTGAACCCATGCGTCTTGCAACACTGGAGCCTAAATCCAGCTCCTTAGTGTGGGATTATCTTCTCTTCGAAGAAATCTGACCACTCGGACACCTGACCGAAAGAGTTCCAGTGAGCCGTAGCGGATATTTTATAAATTAAAGCTAAGCAAAGCCAAAAAAATACACAAATCCAAGTCAAGAAATATAGTTGATAAGGATTGTCGAGCTCCATACTATTATTCCACCTAGTAGATCTACGTTCCCAACTAAATGATAAAACCTGCAAAATGTGCACCACTAAGTCATTTTCAATATTATCAATCAACATCATGATGGTGATAATGCTATTACTGATACTGATATTGAAATCAGACTCCAAAATAAGTAATAATAATAATAATAATAATAATAATAATAATAATAATAATAATGATGATGATGATGATAACGACGGTAATTACTATCCATTAAGGATTCCTCAACATGATCATATTCGTGTGGTACATGATAATTATCAACGCCATGTTGTAAAATCTGGACTTATGGATGAAGTATTAGGAATATCAAATTTTGCCCTTTCACGCAATGAAGCAATCAATTATGATAAACCAAATAAAATATTAAACCTTGATATATTTATGTCAAAATTACAATGTTCCGATTATGAACCTGGCATTCATCATCATGGTACTATGAGTTTATTGAAATATCAACCAGTTACAACAAAATCGATAGAATTATATAATATATTAGCGGATAATAAAAAAAGTTGCATTGATCAATGGGGTCATATTAATTATTTATGCTTAGAAAAATTAAAAAATGTAGTACATGATGTTGAACCAA
>JACCDO010226893.1_pt1 | contig 13436 bp, 8 predicted proteins | sample 7446101 | NCBI WGS metagenome assembly JACCDO01 (sample SAMN15323440, study PRJNA562643) | freshwater metagenome | isolation source: river surface water | place: USA:Blue River Watershed | collected 2017-08-16
ACAAATGACGCAATCTGTAGGGCTGTTTGCCTGCCTACAACCCGAGCCATCATTTCGGCTGTCGCGAAAGTATGAGAAAGAGGATGCAGCGAGCCGAACCATGAAATATTATCATCAATAAGGACCACTTTTTCATGGATATTCCATCTTGTATCTACCGTAACTCCAATGGCCTCCAACGCAGATAAAGCATTGCGCCCCTCTTCCACACTCATACTGCCATTAGCGTTTGGGGGGCGGGTTACACACCGGATGCCAACACCTTCCTGTATTTTACGGCGGAATAGGTCACCGTATCGCGCCACTCGCTGCGAAGTTACAAATCCAGACAAAATTAAAACTGACTTCGTCGCTTGTGCGACATCCGCAACAAAAACAGGATCAAAATCCGCTTGGTTAAACAAGCCAGTGTCTTTTGCATTCGATCCAATTTCGAAATCATAGCCGTATTTCTTTAGTTCCTCATCAATAGGCCATAAACTTAGCACTTCTCGAACGTCTATCACATCCCCATATTTTTGCATTTCGCTTAGTACATCTCGAAGTCTAGAATTTCCTGGCAATTTTCTATCCAAAAATTCAAGGTTTGCAATCACTATAAAGTGATCTTTTGCCCTGCTGATTGCAACGTTAAGGAGGCGAGCGCCATCTTCATCTGGTGAATCTGCCTGAGCAAAACCTCCCGCGTGTTTGTCCCCATATCCGACGGGTATATCAAAAATCATCAAGGATTTTTCATCTCCCTGATAACGGTGCACTGTCCCAATTTGTAAACTGCTCCACTCCGAAATCGGTAGAATGCGGCGCAATAGTTTTGCTTGGGCAGAATATGGTGTACATATGCCAATGCTGTCTGAATCACTTTCCTGTCCACCATACCCTTCAGATTTTAAATGAAGACAAAGGTTTCGCACCGTCAGCGCATGCATTAAATTGTACTTTGACTTAAAGGCATCCCGGTTTGCAAACGGGGCAATAGACGAAGTATCAATTATAATTAATGCATTTTTAATTGGCATAGGGGGACTTATGGATCCCACGTTCCGGTCAGGCGAAGTTAATAATTGCCCCCTATACATGAACCCCGAAATTAAATTACAAATATCAGGGGACATCCGGTATTGCTCTTGTAACATCGCAGTACGATTTAATTGCAAGCCTTGATCAAATGCTGCGCGAATTCCCGCACTGCTAAATACATCACCGCCTAATAGTCTGAGGATAGGCTCAGATTTAGTCTGAATGATTGGGGGAAGCTGCCTAAAATCACCAGACAGTATGACTTTTGATTTCGCAAGAGATGCCGCGTGATAAAGGGCTGGGAGCATGACCATGGAAATCTCGTCGATAATTATCACATCAATTTCAGTAAAATACTCGGGGTTATAAAATAACTTAAATACTGTCGCACCAACTAACTGCGCGTTGCGCATAACTTCCTGGGATAACTTGTTAAGAATTTCGATTATTTCATTGATTTCTGTATTCGCTTTATCAATTAACTCACCAGCATTTTTAACTACTGCTTCCGCAGCTTTAAGATCTGTACCACTTACCCTTTTACGTAAGTCCTCAATTCCTACCGATATCTCCCGAGTCTTTTGTTGAATGCTATTGACCTTCGCCACTTGTTCTGAAATGTCTGCTCCGGTCTTAGACACTGCAGCCTCAGAAACCTTTATGTCACTCAAGATTTTTGATTCATCGCGCAGCATTAAACGCTTTATAAAATTAGCTTGCTGCCTTTCAGCTAACTCCTCTGCAAGAATAGATAATCGACGTTTTAAATTTCTCAACTCAAACTCTTTCGACTCCAAGTCTCCTCTTGATTTATCAAGCTCTAATTTCAGCTCCTTAAAAGATCTAATGTCATTTGCGAGTGCTGCCCACCAGGAAACCAGATCCTGTTCAGGCTTCATTCTAATTTTTTGCTGCTCAATTAACGACTCCAGTTCTAACTTTCTGGCGGTATGTATCCGAGCTTTCCTCTCGACGATCCCCTCAAAGGTCACCATAGACCCGAATCGACTCTTAAGCTCAACATTTTGGATATTTCCGATTCTTACAATTTTTCCGTCTTGCAAGATCTTGTCACCTGCCCGTTCTAACTCTGTACATAGCTTTAGTAAGATCTGATCAACAGCCTGATTTGTGTTCGAGCAGACCAATATGCGCTTTCCATCTTCAAACAAAACCCGGCATATTGTCGAAAGTGTTTTAGTCTTTCCTGTACCAGGAGGGCCCCAAAGAAAAGAGACTTCGTTACCGAGTATCATTTGCGCTGCTTCCCTCTGACGCAAATTTAACTCCTGAGACAAGATTTCTGAAAATTTTATTCCCGCCTTTTGCTCTGATGTGTTGCTAAAAACGGAGTCTGCAAGTTGAGTATTTATAGTTTCGCTACCCTGAATAATTCTCTCGAATCGGCTTCGCAACTTCTCAAGCGGCTCAGTATTATCGATCTTGATCAAACAAACGGCAATATTTTCACCAAAATCCTTGTCTAAGCTTATTATTATGTATCCGTGTGCCAAGGCGTCTATTTTGCCCCTGTAAGTTCTATTACCAATAATGATGCTGATGGATGCTCCCTCAAATACTTCTACTTCTCGCTCAAATGGGAATTTATAGGCAAAATTGGCACCCTCCAACTCAATCGGCTCCCCATCAGACAGTGAAATTTCCTGAGATCCAGTACCTTGGCGCTTCATATCCTCGATGAGGTAAAAAAGCCCTCGTTCAAACCGAGACACATTGCCCTTCGCTCGATCAAATTGAATTTCAGTCCCAGGCTTCATTTGCAGGGTGAACTTATTAGGTAGATCTGGGTAAACACCACAGGGTCGCACGACTCCCTTTATCAAAGGGGGGTGAACTTGATCAACTTCTTCCGGCTCAGATTGTAATATTTGTTCTTCCTCTAAAGGCGGTGGACTAACCTGTGACGGCTCCTGTGAAACGTCGCCATCTTGCTCTAAACCGTCTAATTCAAACATAGCGCGATTAGCTTGGTCCAATAGCTGCTTAGATTTTTGCGTTCTTCGATGGTTTAATTCAATTACCAGTAAACGGAGGACTTTTATATTTCTCCGGTTTTTAGCAAACTCTTCCTGTAGCTGCTCAATGCTATATGTAAAATATGGTCGAGACACGACGCCCCTTTGTCAGGTTATAAATAGCAGATACTGCTTAATTTAATTTTATTAATTTCGGCTAACTCCTTCTAGGTCCACCTGCAAAATTATGCTGATTTTTTAAGGTTACTCGACTCAGCTACATTGTTGCTGTCTGCCCCGCTCAGCTCGGGGGTAACTTCGGAAACTACTTTTGCCTGGCGCTGCTTCCTTTTCTTTCGCCGAGACCTCTGCAGCGTAATATCCCCTACATCAAGCAAAGCTTCTTTACTTATTACCGTCTTTAGCGATTCAAATACGTCTTCTATCTCAAGGCGATGATCGGATAAGCGATTAAGCTCTCGCCGAAGTACTACGATTAAATCATGTGAAAATAACGCCTTAACAACCACACTGGGCTTCAGAGCTTTCTTCTGACCCCAAAAAGCTTCAAGTTCCCCATCAGAAATGGCCTTCTTAGATAAAACTTCAATAGCGCCCCAAAATTGCTCTAAATTTCCTTCTGAAAATTCTACATCGAATACCAATTCACTGCGAATCCCTTCTGACTCCGCAAATGATACGTGATAGAGTTGCCAATATACGCCGTTGGTTAGTAACACCCAGGGCATCCCCGCTCTAGAGGCGTAGTTCTCAGCTTGTTCTATATGTTTTTGAGATAGAGATTTTTGACCAGCCGACTTTGCTTCAATCAACAGCTCGAGCTCCCCGTCTATCTTAATTGCGATATCACAATAACGGTCTTTAATTGCATGTTCTTTTGAGATTTCTCCACTTAAACTGTCGTAACCAAGCGCATCCTCAAAAAATTTTGTCAGATAAAGTACCGTATCAGACTCATTTGCATCACGGTTGCGAGCATCTTTAAAGACCTGACTGTACTTAGTAAGCATTGCTAAAAGCTTTTTGTCGATTGCCATGTGTTATCCTAGTCAAGGGTTTACGCATCAAGAGCCGTTAATGTGGCCCCCACAACCGACATGTCGGAAAAGATAAGAAAGAGTTTAATAAAAAAATAAAACTAATATTAATTATGCAGTAATTATCACCGCTTGAGCACAGATGCGAAACTTTTAATCTATAATTCCTTACACAGCCCAAGCTAATCTAACATTAATCCTGCCTACTTCAGTCGCTGAATTTCCTGTTAATAACTTCTGCTGATACAATTATATTGATACTTATTTGGTATTAGCACCGCGCAATTAATTCGAGAATGCCTATTGGGGGCAATGCCAGCTTCAAGTGGAGGATATATGAAGATAGTTTTGATATTGCCCATTCTAATTCTAACTTCGAGCTGCTTGACATATCGCTGGGAAGCGAGACTGCCAGACTCCGTTGTTGACGAAATAGAAGAGATGAAGGCTGAAAATGAGAAAAAAAACTCAGAGAAGCGCAACGGCTATATTGAGTTAAAGGGTGAATTCCCTCGCTACCTAACGGTCTGGCAGCAGCGCACATACGCAAATCAGTTTCTGATTAAAAATACCTCAAAAGAACTCGTATATGTGAGCTATAAGTCTTCGGTCATCGTGGTAGCTGGAACATCACATCGGGTCATTTCAGGTGAGACAATCGGAATGAACCGAGATCGGGACTCGGCCGACACCCCAATTGCTCCGGAAAGTACTGCAAGTATTTCACTATTTACACCAGATGATTCAATCTCCAACTTGCTGCGGTCCGGAGCGGAGGGGGTTACCTACAAGGTTGCTATTCGCAAGACTAATAATTCCAGCGACTTTATTACTATAATTCCAAAACGTGCCGAAATTTTGAACTTAGTGTCAAAAAACTTGGATGGGGTACAATTCACAACCAAGGCCGGATCGTGGGACCGCATAGGGTGCTATGTAACGGGCATAATGTATGGAGGATGGTGTTGGCTCGTAAGTCCACGCGAAGAAGACATTCTTGCTGCGGACAAGATTGCTAAGAAAAAGCTTAAAGACACCCGCGCAATAGCCGAATACCAAGGACGGGAATAACACCTCTTAAGTAAAGATCTTGATGCATCTAATTTTAAAAGTCTTAAATGCCGCGGACTGGGCGCAATTATGCATCACCAGTGCTTGCTGAATATCAAAAAACTGGTAGCTAAATTTCCACATTTTGCATTGGGACCCCATGGAGTTTACACTGTGATCGATCACGCATTTTCCGCATAATGCTTGTAAAGATAATAAGTTACAAATTTTGCGCTCAAGTTCGAACGGCATGCTCCGAAGGACAGTAAGAGCCTTACCACCTTGTTTGGGTGGAATTCAAAAATGGCTGCGTCGACATAGGAGCAAAATATGCGCGTTTCTAGAATCAACACTATCCTTGTACTCTCACTAATCACATCGTCAGCATGCACCACTACTCCCGATGTTTCAGTTGTAGAAAGAGCTGACTCCCTGTCCAGCAAGCCAGAGTGGGCCTCGGTGACTCGGGCAAACTACGAGGAGGAAGGTAAAATGTTTTTCTTAGGGTATATCGAGGTGGACGGTGATTCATCGAAAAGCGCCGCACTTAATATGTCGGATGAAAAAGCAATGAGTGAACCACTTCGCGCACTTACTGATCAGTTTCTCGACCAAAACCAAGTTGGCGAGGAGTTAAGAAAGGATTCCTCGGTTGGGCAGCGAGTCATCTCAGCCACTCGCGGCTACCGGCCTCCAATGGCTGGTTTGAAAGTAGTATCACGATATTGGGAAACAGTGCGCGTACCTAATCAAAGCGACCCTAACATCACTCGTGTCGAGCTGAGAGCCTACTCTCTGGTCGAGCTTCCGAAAAGCGATTTTGAGAATGCAAAGAAAGCCTACTTTACCCGTCTCAGTGGTGAGCCCGCCGTTAAAAAAATTCTAGATGAGGTCGGAGCTGCTCAAATCGACTCCGTTATGAGCCATTGAGGTCATTCCGAATGGTTATAAAATACCAGCGTAATTTCAACCTATTAATGATTGTCGCAGCACTATGCATGATAACGTTGGTCCCTACTGCTAATGGCGACGAATCACCTGCGGCAAAAAAACCAACTTGGGCAAGCTCCCTTTCCGAGCGGGATAAGGACGGCTATCGATACTTCGTGGGGATAGCGAGTGAAGCCTCTACCCCGGAAGAAGCGCTGGAGGTAGCTTGGCTCAATGCTCTCAGCAGCGCTGCGAGAACCCAATTTCCCTTCCTTCTCAAGATAAGCGAAAGTGCCACTGAATCCCTCAAGGCGTCAAAATATCGACGTGAAAGTACCTTAGCGGTTGAGCGAGTGCGCTGGGATGGGATCGAAGATGTTTCGAAATTCTTCGAATTTAAGGATCCTGAACGAAAAGACCAAGTCACTGTTTATCGCCTGCTACGCTGGAAAATTAGTGTTATTGAAGCTGAGAAGGCCAGGCTGATGACGGAACGCTCAAAAGTAAATCCTGAAGCTTCAACTTCCTATTTAAACGTACTTGGAAAAAAAGGACCCCCCGCAGGATCCCTACTGGTAACATCGGAGCCGCCGGGCGCAATTGTCCTCCTCGACGGGGAGTTTGTCGGAACAACGAACGCATTATTCACGCGCATAGGCTCTGGTAGCTACCAATTGGCAATACAGCTCGAAGGATATGAAACTAAGGAGCAGCAGCTAGTCATTACAGCTGGTGCTAAAGAACTTGTAGATGTAAAACTCCACCGAAATCAAGGCACCGTCGAGATCACTTCATCTCCTAGTGGAGCTGTAGTTTACGTAAATAACATCCCACTGCCAAAGCGTACTCCAGTTTTCCTTGAGCGCGAACACGGGGACTACGATATCCGTGTTGAAGCAGCTGGTCATCATCCTTCCTCTAAAGTTCTCTCCGTTGGCTATCAACGAACCAGCGAATCATTCATCTTAAAAGCTAAGCCAGGGAAACTGTCCGTCGTAACAAATCCATCGGGCGCCGTAGTTGAACTCGACGGAGAGGACATCGGCAAGTCAAACATCATCAACCGTCTAGTTCCAGGCGGCACCCACGAAGTTCATGTGTCTAAATCTGGCTTCGTCTCTCAGTCAAAGGTTATCGAAGTAAACGAAGCACGCGGGCAAACCGCAATTTTCAACCTAATAGCGGAATCTGTAGAGATTTCTCGGGAGCGAGAAGAGACAGCAAAAGCGAAATCTAATGAGGAACTGATGCGCAAAGCATTCCGTAAAGGGCAAATTACACGCTCCATTGTCTTTACAAGCGGAGCTACTATCTCAGCCATTATTGCCGGCGTCTATCAGATGGAGGCGGACGCGTCATATGCTAAATACAAAAAGGCAGAGACGGCTGAAGAAGCAAAGAAACTCCATTCCGACACTGAAGGATACGACAGTGGGGCAATTATATTCTCAACCATAAGCATTGGTCTTTTATATGGTGCCGCCTACAATTACTTCGACTGGGGCAAACCTTTTCGGCCAAGAAGCGATTCAAACATATCTGTGGACTTCAACCACCAAAGCTCCGGCATTTCCCTCACGATGACGAGACTTCTACAATGAAGATGCTTACAATCGCAATAATAGCGCCAGCCCTTACAGCCGCATGGTCCTGCGGATTACAGACACGTACGTTCAACAATCCCCTAGATCCTGACTGCAAAGATGCTGACGACATTTCTGAAGCAGAAGCTAAATGCCCCAAAAGCAAACCTACTGAGGCAACAGCTGGCACCACAGCGACCCAAGCTTCAACCACCTCTGAAACAGCTGGCGCCACGACTTCGACCTCCTCTGAATCTCAGCCAACAACTAGTACTATCCCAAAGCTACCATCCAATCCCAGCTTCGGAGACTCTAAAGCAACTGTTCAAAAAATACTTGGCAACCCAGAATCAACATCTACTAGCGGGGAGAGAACATACTGGAACTACAAGGCACTTGCGAACTCAACATATTATAGCTGCGAGCTTACCTTCACAAAAGACACTTTGGAGGAATTCGACTCTAATTGCAATGCGTCAAAAATCAACTACGGAACTTTCGGCGATATTGCTAGTGGGGCGGTTACCCCTACATCCGGAAAAACAATTTCTAAGGGAATATCAAAGCATTCTATTTATTCTAAATGGGGACATCCAGACTTTATAAACATATCTGGAACAATTCAGTGGTGGAGCTATAAAGTCGAGGGTCTAACTACATATTCTGCCTGTGAACTTAAAATTGAAAACGGCCTACTAATTAGTACTGGAAGTTCCTGCAAGACGACGAACATAGACGTTGTCAGCTTCTAAGTTCGAGCCCTTTCTCGATATTTCAATTACAATCTAAATAGTCAATGAAGCCAGCAACTATAAATCTGTGACCTTTGCTCAAATGATGCTTAAGATCTCCATAACCATTTACCTGATATGGTTTGCTTATCAACATATTTTTAGCCAAATCACAAAATGAATCTTGCGGCCTAATGACGAGTCTCCCCTAGGAAACTATGGACATTAAATATTTCCGACTACGCTAAGATGGGGCAGCACAGATATTTTGACCTAATACCTCATTCATGAGAGGGATTTGAGAGGGGGACTTTTGCTCAAAGCATCTTATTCTTGCTTACAAGTGATGAGAGGAAACGACTCTAACTACCTTAAACGACAGTAGGCAGAGCTGATTTAATTACGCTATTGTTACCACCTTTGACCGGATATTTTTGAAGGCTGCATCAGTAAAGCCACTTCTCTTACTCTGGGGACCTGTTAGATTACGAAGCTCTTGCCTGATTGCCTGGGAAACGGCAGGTTCAAATTGCAATTTTTCGATGCTATCAGATAAGTATTTTGCAAGATAACACCCCCTCAAGTACTCCTGCACCTCAAGCCTAGTAATGACTGAATAAACAAACGAGATCCTGCGCTTTTTCGCGCTCGCAATTGCTAATTTCGTGGTCCGGTTCCAAGGTTGATCGGGATCAAGGAAGGCAATTATAATATTAGAGTCGAGTGCAATCTTTACTTCGTTACTCTCGGGAGTGTACTCATCAAGATGAATTACGGTCATTGCCACCTCACTTAGACTGCATGAGACCCAGGGAATTCCCCCAAGGACACTTGCCTTTTCATCGTCGGTAACCCAAAGAACTTTATGACTAAATTCCATAAATTTAGGTAAATACCAAATCTCATTGAGGAATTACTTTTTAAGGTCGAATGAACTTATAAAAATATCCGAAGTGCTACACTAAAAAGGGCCTTGCAGCATTGCCTTTAAGAACATTAGGGAAGGGTTTAACGTCCATGCTTATGAATTTGAAACAAACTTTAGAATTTATCGAACAGTGTAACAGCTCCATGGAACTCGACGACTTTGCCATCGCATCAAACCCTGCAATTAAAGTAGCGGTCGCGCGGAATCCTAATACGAGTATGCTGACCTTAATTAAGCTTTCACACGATAGCGAGACAACCGTCCGTGATGCGGCTTCAGAGAATCCAAAGCTAAGTAAGGCAATCTTTAAACGTATTAAAGATTAATAAAAACGCATACCAGATTTATTTAATAAAATCTTTGGAAGCTAATAACATGCGAATCCACATTGAGACGTTAGGTTACCGGCCTCAGATACGAAGATCGCCAGCGAAACGCTCGAGACTCCCAATCGAAGAAACCCATGAAAAGCCGTCATCGAGATTTTCGGTAGATTTTTCTGCTACTTTGATAACTTCAAGTGCGAGGTGGTGCGCTAAGTCTGGTTGCCCTTGCTCCACTAACTTTTTTAATAGCTCTAAAATTTCATATAAAATAATACCGTAACTGCCACATTCGTCGTAAGGTATGAAGTCTTCGACCGTCGCAGCATTAACCACAACCTCTGTGAGTAAATTTTTGTCTTTAAGTTTTAAAAATGATGCATGTAACAATGCTACCCGCCTAACGACGGGATTGTATGCACTCAAATAAAAAACAATTCGGGCTAAATCTTCGGTCGATACGCGCGTTAAAAGACTTTGAAGTTCCTCAAAATTAACACGCCTTTCCATTATACTGAACTCTCCTTCTAGGTAAGTGCCAGAACGGTGATAATCAGCTGTTAAGCTATCTTGGCATTCAGACTCAAGAGTAAGGACCCTATATGAAAAGAGGTTTGCCGTCAAAATCCAGTCCATCATGGCTCGGAACTTTGAAATTTGTCAAATAGTTCTCCGTAGGGCTTTCCTGCAACCACTCGCCATTAAAATATCAGAAGCATCCGAAATTACAAAAGATTGATTCGTCTACCGACTTACCTTTAATACGGAAAGCAGTCGTACGTTACACATTTTACCGTGCAAAGTACGCCGTAACCTTTCGCAAGATCCCACCCCCAACTGGGAACGCTTTAATTCCTTACGCAGCCTAGCCTCCTCCTCCTCTAGTCGCTTCATCTTACCCTGTCCAGGAATGGCATTGGTCCCATCGTTCGCAAATTCCCTAGCCCATTTCCCGATTAAACTCGGGCTTACGGCTTAGTTTTGCGATACCTTAGCCTGGGGTCTGGGTCATTCCTTGCTCATTAACAAGCTTGGCTGCATTGATCTTATACTCAAGGTCATACTTTTTGTAATTCTTACGCTTATCTACTATTCTTTCCTCTCCTCCAAAGTTCTGACTGCGAGGGAACCCATGTTTCCCCAGTCTCCTCCTTTATTGATTGGGTGGTTAATCTATGGACCTATGATGAGCCAGTCAATATTTGACGAAATACCATAATCAAACTCGGTTATAAATAAAGTCTCATTCATTTCGAACGTCTTTTATTACACATCTTCTTCGGGATGGTCCGGATATTATCGGGGTTAGGTGCTGCTAGGGAGTGGGGCAGGAAAATGGACACAAAGATACCTATGACAAATTGATGGGGATCTGGATGAAGTAACGTCAGCATTAGAACTAAATCTAGAACACGCTTGCAAAGTACTTGATTTTAAAATTTCATTAAAAAAAGAAACCCCAGGCGCATCAGAAAAACTTAATTTTTTTATAAGTCTTTGGTTGTCATATATCATTTTTTTATGTCATAATTAAACCAAATAGTAACTTATTTTTTTTAATGGATAAACCATGTAAAATGGGTTCCTGTCGCCGCCATTGCTGAAAATTTACTATTTCCAAAGAGAGTGTTTTTTGATGGCTCAAAAAAAGAAAAAAGTTCCTTCCCATAAGGTCGGAAAATAATCGAAGTTTAATATGGGTGAAATGGAAACTTAAGTGAGAGATGGCGGTGCTGAAGAAAAATGATTACCGATTACCACGCTAAATATTATGCACACGAATTAACCAAAAGATGTCCATCTGACAGTTTAGAAAAATTTGCATCTACACTTATGGATGCTCAAGTTGATCTTAACCCTCACCAAGTGGATGCAGCTTTATTTGCATTTAAATCCCCACTTTCAAAAGGTGCAATTTTAGCTGATGAAGTAGGGCTAGGTAAGACAATTGAAGCAGGGATAGTTCTTTCTCAAAAATGGGCCGAGAAAAAAAGAAAGATCCTTATAATTTGTCCATCTTCAATTAGGAAGCAATGGAACCAAGAGTTATTAGAAAAATTTTATCTTCCTTCTATTATTCTTGAAACAAAGTCATTTAATGAATTAAAAAAGAAAGGAAATGGAAATCCTTTAAATGTGAACGAGTCGATAATAATATGTTCATATCAATTCTGTAAGACAAAAGCCGAATTTGTAAAATCCATAAATTGGGATCTAGTAGTAGTAGATGAAGCTCATCGGCTTAGAAATGTGTATAAAACGAGTAATAAAATTGCTCGTTCAATAAAAGATGCAATAATTGATAATAATAAGATTCTTCTAACTGCAACTCCATTGCAAAATTCTATGCTAGAACTTTACGGCCTCGTTAGTTTTATTGACGAACATGCATTTGGAGATTTTACGAGTTTTAAGTCTCAATTCTCAAAGATTACAAGTGATGATCAATTTGATGAATTAAAGGCAAGGTTAGCACCAATTTGCAAAAGAACCCTTAGAAGACAAGTTCTTCCATATATTAAATATACTGATAGGATCGCATTTAGAGAAGAATTCATACCTTCAGAAGAAGAGCAAAAATTATATGATCTTGTCTCAGAATATCTTCAGCGTAAAAATTTATTTGCGCTACCAAATGCGCAAAGACAGTTAATTACCTTAGTGTTACGAAAATTGTTAGCATCTTCAACATTTGCAATTGCAGGTGCACTTGATTCAATTTTGACGAGATTAAAAAAGTCAATTAATGAGAAATCAAAATTATCAGATTTTGAAGAAGATTTTTCTGAAAACTTAGAGACAATAAATGAGATTGCAGAAGAGTGGGACGAAGAAGGTGAAGATACTTCATTTAGCGAAGCTGATGTCGAGTTAATAAAAGAAGAAATACGTGAACTTGAATCATTTAAAAACCTAGCGGTATCAATAATGAACAATGCCAAAGGAGAGAAGCTGCTAGATGCTTTATCTGTAGGTTTTAGTAAAATGAAAGAATTTGGTGCAAGCCCAAAGGCATTGATATTTACAGAATCAACTAAAACACAAAATTACCTTTTGAAGCTTTTAGAAACCACAGAGCATAAAGGCAAAGTGGTGTTATTTAATGGTTCTAATGGTGATAGTAAATCACTAAGCATTTATAAAACTTGGTTTGAAGTTAACAAAGGTACAGATAAGGTCACTGGTTCAAAAACGGCCGACATGAGAGCTGCGCTTGTTGATTATTTCAAAAATGAAGCAACTATAATGATAGCAACAGAGGCTGCTGCGGAAGGAGTGAACCTTCAATTTTGTTCACTTTTGATTAATTATGATCTTCCATGGAACCCACAAAGAATTGAGCAACGAATTGGTAGATGTCACAGATATGGACAAAAATACGACGTGGTTGTTATTAATTTTATTAATAAAAACAATGCCGCTGATCAAAGAGTATATCAGCTTCTCGAAGAGAAATTTAAACTATTTAGTGGTGTTTTTGGTGCAAGTGATGAAGTGTTAGGTGCTATTGAATCAGGTGTAGATTTTGAAAAGAAGATTTTAAAAATCTATCAAGATTGCCGTTCTCCTGATCAAATTGAAAAAGCTTTCGATGAACTTCAAAAAGAATTAGAACAAGAAATTACAGAAGAAGTAAAAAGAACAAAAAAACAAATTCTTGAAGAACTAGATGAAGAAGTTCAAGAAAAGTTAAAAATACAACTAAAAGATAGTGAAGATTTTTTAAATAAGTATGAAGAGTGGCTTTGGAAAGTGGCCCAGTATTATTTAACCCCATACGCTGAGTTTCTTCCTAACGAGGCAAGATTTAAACTCTTAAAGAATCCTTTCCCACAA
>JACCDO010784689.1_pt1 | contig 13436 bp, 10 predicted proteins | sample 7446101 | NCBI WGS metagenome assembly JACCDO01 (sample SAMN15323440, study PRJNA562643) | freshwater metagenome | isolation source: river surface water | place: USA:Blue River Watershed | collected 2017-08-16
GCTGATCTGCGTGACCGCGAACTTCAGGTCCTCGCAGCGCCAGCCCGGGTTCGACGCCCGCAGTTCGGCCTTGCGCTCGTCCGGCAGCGAGCAACGCCAGGTGACGAGATCGCGCTCCCAGTTGTGCATCATCGGCACGAAGTAGGCGTAGCTCATGCGCATCGTGCTCTCGATGGCGGTGTCCACCGCTGCCGTGGCGATGTCCACGCCGGACGGCCCACCCAGCTCACGCCCCCAGTCGCCACTGGGCCCCTGCCCCGCGTCCACGACGATGAACAGCATGCGGCGCAGCGTGGCGGCGTCGTGCTCGCCGATGGGCCCGTACGGCGTGTTCAGCAACACCCGGCTCTGCAGGATGCTGACCAGGCCCAGGTTGTCCGTGACGCCGCCGTCCACGAGCTTCAGATAGCGGCCGACCTTCGGATCGCGGTAGTCCTTCATCGCCCGCTGCAGCGCCAGCCGCAGGCGGTACTGGTCGTCACGCTCTGCGCCCCGGCGCGTCTGCAGCACCGGCAGCGGCTGCCGGCAGGCGCCGGGGAATTTCTCCAGCACCACCGGCGCGAAGAACAGCGGCACGGCCATCGACGCGGCCACCGCCTCCGACACCGGGAAGCTGGCCAGGTCGCTGCAGATCGAATCGAACGCGCGCTCGTGGAACGGAAAGGCCAGCCGGTACTGCGCGTTGCTGGCGTTGATCCAGACCACCGGCCGCTCGCGCTTGAACAGGTCGGCGAAGGTGGCGCCATGGAAGACGTCGCGGTCCAGCCAGTCGTTCAGGTTGCTGCGGTCGTTGAGGCCGCCCGCGAACAAGCGCATCAGGTTGTTGGGGTTGAGCAGGCTGAAGCGCAAGCCGGCCTCGCCGTCGCGCAGCAGCACCTTCTCGCGAAAGCCCTTCAAGCCCTCGGCGCCGTGCAGCCCGAAATAGGCCGCCGTGATCGAGCCGCCCGACACGCTGGTGATGAAGCCGACGTCCTCCAGCAGATTGCTCCCCGCCACGGAGGGCTGCTCACGCAGCCCCTCGAGCACGCCGTAGGCGAAGGCCGACGCGCGCAGCCCACCGCCCGAGAAGCTCAGCGCGACGACGGTATCGCGCGGCTCGCTCGGCGGCTTGCGCACCAGCGGCTCGGCGACGGCCGGCTTGTTGCGCGGCGGATTCAGCGGCCCACCCGCGCAGGCGGCCAGTAGCAGGCAGAGGCAGGTCAGCAGCAAGGCGCGCATGGGGCGTCGATCGTTGGGGTGGCGGCGGCCGCATTGTGCCGATCCTGCCGGCACCGTTGCGCGCACAGGGAGAACACAAGCGGAACAAGCGGAGCAGGCCGTTGTTTCTCGTCGATGGATCGCCCCCGGCCTGGCGCCTGCTGCCATCCCGGGGCCGGCCGCGCTGGACAATCCGTCGCATGCCGCAGCCCGACCGCTGGATCGCCCACCTCGACATGGACGCCTTCTACGCGTCCGTCGAGTTGCTGCGCTATCCGCAGCTCAAGGGCTTGCCGGTCGTCATCGGCGGGCGGCGGGCCGATGCGCCGCAACAGCGAGCAGACGGCTCCTGGCACTACGCCCGGCTGCGCGAGTACACCGGGCGCGGCGTGGTCACGACCAGCACCTACGCGGCCCGCGACCTGGGCGTGTTCTCGGCCATGGGCCTCATGAAAGCCGCGCTGCGCGCGCCCGACGCCGTCCTGCTGCCGGCCGACTTCGACAGCTACCGCAAGTACTCGCGCCTCTTCAAGGCTGCCGTGGCCGAGGTCGCGCCGGTCATCGAGGACCGCGGCATCGACGAGATCTACATCGACCTCACCGACGTGCCCGGCGTGCGCGACGCCGTGGGCCACGACCCGCTCGGCGGCGTGAAGGCCGTCGCGCGCGAGATCAAGAATTCCGTCGGCCGCGCGACGGGCCTGACCTGCTCCATCGGCATCACACCCAACAAGCTGCTCAGCAAGATCGCCAGCGAGCTCGACAAGCCCGATGGCATCACGGTGCTGACGATGGAAGACCTGCCGGGCCGCATCTGGCCGCTGGCCGTGCGCAAGATCAACGGCATCGGCCCCAAGGCCGGCGACAAGCTCGTCAAGCTGGGGCTGGAGACCGTGGGCGACATCGCTGCGGCCGATCCGCGCTGGCTCATCGAGCAGTTCGGCGACAGCTACGGCACCTGGCTGCACCACGCGTCGCACGGGCGGGACTCGCGGCCCGTCGTCACGCACAGCGAGCCGGTGTCCGTCAGCCGCGAGACCACGTTCGAGCGTGACCTGCATGCCGTGCACGACCGCGCCTTGCTGGGCCAGATCATGGACGACCTCTGCGAGCGCCTGGCCAGCGACCTGGAGCGCAAGCGCTACGCCGGCAAGACGGTGGGCATCAAGCTGCGCTTCGAGGGGTTCGTGACGGTCACACGCGATCTCACGCTCAAGATCGCCATCCGGAATGCCGCCGACATTCGCGCCGCCGTGGGCCAGTGCCTCAAGCGCGTGACCTTCGACAAACGGCTGCGGCTGATGGGCGTGCGCATCAGCAACCTGAGCCACACGGGGCAGGACGTGGCCGCGCGGGCCGCCGTGAACAGCCCCGGCACGGTCGCCGCACCGGAGAACCTGCCGCTGTTCTGACCCAGGCCGCCCTCAGCGGGGCGCGGTGGCCGCAGGCTGCGGCAGCGCCCAGACACTGTGCGCGGGCCCGGTCAGCGCGCGTCGCCGCACCGAGCGAGACGCCGCCAGCAGCAGTGCGGCGCCGCCAAGCGCGAGCAGATCGACGCTCAGCAGCGTCAGCTCACCCCGGGCCGCCTCGGTGAGCACCATGGCGCCCAGGGCCCAGACATCGGCCACGACGATGCCCGCGCCCAGCAGCGCGGCCACGGCACACAGCTGCTGCGCCGCCAGCGCCAGCGGCCGGCACAGCGCCCACAGCAATGCAGCCAGCAAGACGGCGAAGTACACCGTCGACAGCCAGGGCCCCGACGCGCCCTGCCCGGCCAGCCGCACCAGCACGAACAGCGCCGCCACGCCGGCCACGCAACCCAGGGCCGCGCCCACCGTCAGCCGCGCCATCAGCAGCACCCGCCCCGGCTGCAAGACCTGCTGATGGCGCCGCCGCGACTCCACCCACAGCAGGTTGCCGCTGTAGAACAGCAGTGCCGCACCCAGCGCCAGCGCGAAGTACAGCCAGCGCAGCAGCCAGCCGGCATAGTCGCCAAAGTGCAGGGACTGCAGACCGCGCAGCAAGGCCGTGCCCAGGCTGTAGGTCTGCGGCGTCGTGAACGCCACGACACGGGCGGTGCTGCCCTGCAGCTCGACGCGGGCGAACGGACTGAGCCGCCGCTGGTCGACCCGGCCATCCACTTCCACGTGAGCCGCCGCGTCGCCCATCAGCCGCAGGTGCAATCGCTCCGCCACAAGGCCCGGCACGGCCAGCTCGGCCGCGGCCACCAGCTCGGCCACGGAGCGCAGCGGCGCCGGCACACGCTGGGCCGGCACGGGGCGGGAAAAGCCGGCCTGCGGGCCGATGATGTCGATCAGCTTGCCGTCGTAGACCAGCAGCTGAAACGGCGCCAGCAACAGCGCCCCCAGGCCCAGGACCGCGCCGCTCCACGCGAAGACCAGGTGGAACGGCAGCGACAGCATGCCCAGCGCGTTGTGCACGTCCTGCCACAGGCGTTTGAGGTTGTGCCCCCAGCGCATGGCCATCAGGTCCCGCACCAGGACCGGCGCGTAGATGACCACGCCGCTGACCAAGGCCAGCCCATAGAGCAGGCTCACCAGCCCGAGCACATAAGTGCCCCAGGGCGTCGGGATGCCGGCGGTGTAGTGCAGCCGGTACAGGAAATCCGCCAGCTCGCCGCGTTCGGCGCGCTCCTGCAACGCGCCGTGTTCGTCCAGCTCGAACTGGCGCAGCACCCGGCGCTGCGGGTCCTGCGCCACCACGCGAGGCCCGGCTTCGCCCTCGCCCGGCAGCACCAGCCGCAGGTCGGCCCGCAGCCGGGGCTCCTGCAGCGCGACCGCGTCCAGCAGGCGCTGGGCCTGGTCCAGCGCCTGCGGGCGATCGGCGCTCGCCGAGTCGCGGCGTGCTGCGGCCGGCTCACGCCCGGCCTCGGCCCAGGCCTCCAGCGGGTGGTGGAACAGCGTCAGCGCGCCCGCGAAGAAGGCCACGAACAGCAGCAAGCCGGTGAGCATGCCCACCGTGCTGTGGACGGCCTTGAAGCGCCGCAGCGTCGCCGCCTTCATGCCACCACCACGCCGATCCAACCCAACACCTTCAACCCCTTCAGCAGCCCGGCGCTCAGCACGCCCAGGCCCAGCATCCAGGCCCACGCCCGCGCCGGCGTCGCGGCGGCGAACGGCAGGCACAGGCACAGCACCCAGACCGGAAACACCCACAGCAGCACGAACAGACTGCTGGCAGACAAGGGCCCGGGCAGGCTGAGCGCCAGCAGCCCGACCAGGCTCACGGCCAGTGGCAGCCCGAGCAACACGGCGGCCAGCGTCCTAGACAGCATGACGGCTCCGCCAGCGCTGCCACGCCGCGTCGGCGAAGGGCAGCGCCACCAGCCCGGCCATCAGCGCGCTGAGGGCCAGCGCCAGCGCCGCCGTCACCCCCAGCGTGCCGGCCGGCAGCGCCCACCCGAGCGCCCCCAGGACACCCGCAACCCAGCGCCAACGCGCCCCGGCCAGCCGCGGCCCGAGGCGCTGATGGGCGCTGGCGCGGTAGATCAGCCAGGCGGCTGCCAACGCGCACAGCACGGCACAGCCCGTCACAGCTCGGCCTCCACGCCCACGCCGACGCGGCGGCCGTCGCCCAATCGCCCGATCAAACGCGAAGGCGTGGCCTGCGCGCGATAGACGGTGTAGGTGCGATCAAGCAGGTTGCTGCCGTCCGCGAACCAGCGCAGCTTGGGCGTCAGCGCATAGGCCAGCTTGGCATTGAGCGTGACCGAGCCCGGGTTGCGCAACGCAGCCGTGTTGGCGGTGTCGCTGAAACGCGAGCCCTGGTAGGCCACGTCCGCGTTGATCCGCCAGGCGCCGGGCTTCCAGCTCGCGCCCAGCGAAGCCGTCTGACGCGGCGAACTGGCGAACTGCTTGCCGGTGTAGTTGACGCTGGCCTGCTGGAACGCCAGGAACTCGCTGCGCGACAAGCCGAGCGCCGCGAACACCTCCAGCGCCGGCGTGAGCGGCCCGCGCATCTCCAGCTCCAGCCCTTGCAGCCGCGACTTGCCGGCATTGACGTAGAACACGTCCAGGCTGTTGGCGCCGATGTTGACCTGCTGGTCTCGCCAGTCGATGCGGAACACGTTGCCGGACAGCAGCACGCCCGGCAGCGGCTGCCCCTTCAACGACAGCTCGTAGTTGGTGGTGTATTCCGGGTCGAAGGTGTTCGCCCCGCGCTGGTAGCTGTAGTTCACGCCACCGGTGCGGTAGCCGCGTTGAACGGTCGCGCCGACCATCCAGTCGGGGTTGAGCTGGTAGCGCAGCGCCAGCTTGGGCAGCAGCGAGCTGAAGCGGGTCTGCAGGGTCTGGTCACCGTCGGGCGCAATGACCTTGTTGTTCAGCAGCAGCGTCACGATGCTGGTCGCCATGGCCGTGTTGCCGGCGGTCTGCGAGCCGAACAGGCGGTCCTGCGCCTCGTGGTCGTAGCGCAGGCCGGTGGTCAAGGTCCAGGGGCCCATCCGGTAGTCGAACTCGCCGAACACCGCGCGGTTGCGCAGCCGCTGGTCGCCCAGGTTGCGGCGCAGCACGAAGTCGGCCGGGTAGCTGGCCTCGCAGGCCGCCAGCGTCTTGCAGCGGCCCAGCGTGTTCAGCACATAGGACACCGGCACCTGATAGCTGCTGTCGACCAGGCTCGGCCCCTGTGCCCAGTACACGCCCGCGACGCCGGCCAGCGGCCGCCCCCACAGCGAGGTGCTGAAGTTGGCGCGCAGCTCCTGCGAATGGCGGCGGTCGACGAAGCTGCCTTGCGAGACGCCCTGGTTGGCTTCGGTGTCGTCGTAGTCGAACTCGCGCTCGTAGCGGTTCAAGGCCCAGCTGCTCAGCCACGTCCACTCGACACCCAACGCCCGCCACGTCTGCTCGATGCCCAGGTTGCGGGAGCGGATGTAGACATTCGCCGGCTCGTTGGCCAGCGACACGCGCTGCTCGGCACGGCGCAGGGTCAGCTCGGCAAAGCTGCGCCCCTGATCGTGGGTCGCGTCCGAGTAGCTGACCAGCGCCTGGTAGTCGCCGTCGGTCGGGGTCAGGCGGAGCTTGCCGCGGAAGCTGCGCGCATCGTCCCGGTTCCAGCGCCGCTCGTGGCGGGTCTCGTTGACCAGATCCCCATCGCTGCGACGATCCTCGACCGCCACGCGAAACGCGACGCGGTCCTTCACCAGCGGCCCGCCGCCGGCCACGGCCAGCCGGCGGGCGTCGAGATGGCCCGCACTGGCCCGGCCGCGCAGGTCCCAGTCGTCGGTGGGGTTGCGGGTGCGCAGGATGACGGCGCCCGCCAGCGCGTTGCGCCCCTGGTTGGTCGACTGCGGCCCGCGCAGCACCTCCACGGCCTCGGCATCCCAGACCGACAAATCCCCCAGCGCCTGTCCCGCGCCCTCCTGCGGCACGCCGTCCACCGACACGGTGGCCGTCTTGCCGTCACCGCCGGTCGGCCCGTACAGCGGAATGCCGCGGATCGACAGGTTAAGCGCGGTACCGACGTTGGCCATGCGGCCGATGACGTCCCGCACACTGTCGCTGGCGCTCTCCTCGATCTGGCGCCGGTTGCGCAGGCCCACGCTTTGGGTGGAATCGAGCTCCGCCCGACGCAGCTTGTCCCCGGTCACGGTGACCGCCTCCAGCCGCTGGGCGGCGGTCGGTCCTGGCGTCACGCCTGGCGCCGGCCCCTCCACCGCACCGTCCGGCCGCCCGGCAGGCCCGGCCGGGGCCGCTTCGCCATCCGCCGCCACGGCGGGCGGCGTGCCCAGCAGCCCGGCCAACAGCCCCAGCGGGGCGACCCAGTTCAACTTTTTCCAACCCAGCATGGCAGCCACTCAACGCCTCTCGACCCGTCCATTCAGAAAACAGGAAATGGCTGGCTTGCGGCTGGCTACTGGTGAGCATTTTGCCGCATGCGAATGGTTCTCATTTGCAAATCAGCAACACACCGTCAACACGGTCGTGCGCACCTGACGGCTCCCGCCCGCACCGCCCGCCGCCGCTAAAGTCCTGCCCGTGATCCATCGCCACGCCGTCGCCGCCGCCTCGGGACAGCCCACGTCTGCCGCCGGCTGGCCGACCGGACGGGCGAGGTTGCTGCCTTGACCGCGCCCCTGGACTCCGGCGCACCCACCGACTGGCACTACACCGTCTCGGTGCGCAGCCTGTGCGAGTTCACCGCCAAGCGCGGCAGCCTCGACCGCCGCTTCACGCCGTCGGCCACGGCGCTGGAAGGCCAGGCCATGCAACTGGCCGTGCTGGCGCGGCGCTCGCCGGGCTACGAGACGGAGCTGCCGCTCGAAGGCCAGCACGGCCAGCTGCGCGTGCGCGGCCGGGCCGACGGTTACGAGGCCGACGTCAACCGGCTGGAGGAGATCAAGACCATCCGCGGCCCCGTGGAGCTGATCCCCGACAACCGCCGCGCGCTGCACTGGGCGCAGCTGGAAACCTATGGCGCCCTCATCGCCGCCGATCGCGGGCTTGCCGAGCTGGAGCTGGCGCTGGTCTATGTGGATGCCGACACGCAGCAAGAGACCGTGCTGCGCGACAGGCTCAGCGCCGCCGCGCTGCAAGCGGCCTTCGAGGAACGCTGTGCGCAGTTCGAGGCCTGGGCCGCCCAGGAGGCGGCGCACCGCAACGCGCGTGACGCCGGCCTGCGGGCGCTGCCCTTCCCGCGCGGTGAACTGCGCCCGGGCCAGCGCCTGCTGGCCGAGGCTGTCTACCGGGCCGCCGCGCGGGGCCGCCACCTGCTGGCCCAGGCGCCCACCGGCATCGGCAAGACGCTGGGCACGCTGTACCCGCTGCTGCACGCCATGCCCGCGCAGCAGCTGGACAAGATCGGCTACCTCACCTGCAAGGGCACCGGCCGCCTCACGGCGCTGGAGGCGCTGCACGCGCTGCGTGAGGCGGCGCCGACCAAGTCGCTGCGCGTGCTGACGCTGGTGGCCAAGGAGCAGGCCTGCGAGCACCCCACCAAGGCCTGCCACGGCGAGGCCTGCCCGCTGGCCCATGGCTTCTACGACGCGCTGCCCGCCGCGCGCGCCGAGGCCGTGCAGGCCGGCTGGCTGGACGCCCCGACCCAGCGCCGCATCGCGCTGCGGCACGGCGTGTGCCCGTACTACCTCGGCCAGGAACTGCTGCGCTGGGCCGACGTCGTCGTCGGCGACGTGCACCATGCCTTCGACCCCCACGGGCAGCTCTACGGGCTGGCCCAGGCCCAGGGCTGGCGCGTGGCGCTGCTGGTGGACGAGGCCCACAACCTCATCGACCGCACCCGCGAGATGTACAGCGCCCAGCTGAGCCTCGCCCGCGTGCGCCAGGCGGCCGCCGAGGCGCCCGTCAGCCTGCGTGCGCCCCTGCGCGAGCTGGCCAACGCCCTCGCCGCGCTGGGCCGCGCCCAACAGGCCGACTACGCGGCGCTGCCCGATGCGCTGCCCGATGCCCTGGCCGAAGCCCTGCAGCGCGCCAATGCCACGTTGGGCGAACACGTGCAGAACCACCCGCTGGAGGTGGGGCCGACGCTGGAGTTCTACTTCGAGGTGCTGGCGCTGCAACGCCTGCTCGACCGGCTCGACACGCACTCTCTGTGCGACGTGCAGCGCAGCGCAGCCGCCGGCGCGGCGTCGCCGCTGGACGCACCGCACAACCTGTCGCTGCTGGAAGATGAAGACGACGGCAGCACGGACGTGACGCTCAGCGTGCGCAACATCGTGCCCGGCCACTTCCTGAAGGAGCGCTTCGCGGGCTTCACGAGCGCCACGCTGTTCTCGGCCACGCTGGGCCCGCCCGACTATCCACGCCAGCTGCTGGGCCTGCCCGACGACACCGCCTGGATCGACGTGCCCGCCCCCTTCCCCGCCGAACACCTGACGGTGCGCGTGGCCAACCTGTCCACCCGCTGGGAGCACCGCGAGGCGTCGCTGAACGCGCTGGTGGACGTGATCGCGGCGCAGTTCGCCGAGCATCCGGGCAACTACCTCGCGTTCTTCAGCAGCTTCGACTATCTCGACAAGGCCGCCGCCCGGCTGTCGCTGCGCCACCCGGACGTGCCGCAGTGGCGCCAGGCACGCACGATGGGCGACGCCGCCCGGCGCGGCTTTCTGGACCGCTTCGTGCCCGATGGCCGCGGCATCGGCTTTGCCGTGCTCGGCGGCGCCTTCGCCGAGGGGGTGGACCTGCCCGGCACCCGCCTGATCGGCGCGTTCATCGCCACGCTGGCCCTGCCGCCCGTGTCCCCCGTGCAGGAGCAGATCCGCGAGCGGCTCGACACGCTGTTCGGCGCCGACCACGGCTACGCCGATCTCGTGCCCGGCATGCAGAAGGTCGTGCAGGCGGCCGGCCGCGTGCTGCGCTCGCTGGACGACCGTGGCTGGGTGTGGCTGCTGGACCAGCGCTACCGCCGCCCTGACGTGCGCGCGCTGCTGCCGGCCTGGTGGCAGCTGCCCAGCTGAGCCCCGGCCTGCGCGTGACCAAGGTCACAGCCGGGCCCACGAGTTGTGAGTGGATGTAGCCGCGCCTCTTGGGCCGCTGCACCCGGTAACCCGCCCGGCGACGCGATGTGTCACGCTGCGCGGCATGCGTGATCCGTCCCTTCGCCCCGCCTCTTCCGTGACCCGCGCCGCCTGGCAACGCCCCGCCCTGTTCGCGATGACGGCCGCACTGCTCGCGCTGGCGGGCTGCGGCGGTGGGGGTTCTGACACGCCGGCCGATACGCGGCTGACCTGCAACCTGCCCAACTTCCAGGCTGACATGCTGGCCGCCGTGAACGCGCGCCGGCGCGCCGGGGCCACCTGCGGCGCCAATGGCAATTTCCCGGCCGCGCCGGACCTGGTCTGGAACGCCCAGCTGACCCAGGCCGCCGCCGCCCACAGCGACGACATGGTGACCAACAACTTCTTCAGCCACACGGGCAGTACCGGCAGCACGCTGGGCAGCCGCGCCACGGCCGCCGGCTACAGCTGGAGCGGCCTGGGCGAGAACATCGCAGCGGGCCAGTCGAGCGTGGCAAACGTCGTCGATGGCTGGATGAAGAGCGACGGCCACTGCGCCAACCTCATGAACGCCGCCTTCAAGGACATCGGCGTGGCCTGCATCGCCGGCGGCACCGGCAACACGTATCGGACCTACTGGACCCAGGACTTCGGCACCCCGCGCTGAGCGGGCGGCGAGCGGTGAGCGCCGGCGGTTAGCATCCGCCCCACCTCAACCCTGGAGCCGCCCATGAAGCGCGTCACCGGTCTCGGCGGCATCTTTCTCAAGGCCGGCAACCCCCAGGCACTCGGTGATTGGTATCGCCGGCACCTCGGGCTCGATGTCAACGCCTGGGGCGGTGCGGTGCTTCGCTGGGCCGACGACCAACCGGGCGGTTCCACCACCTGGAGCCTGGTCCGGCAGGACAGCGACCAGTTCGCCCCCAGCCCGGCGCCGTTCATGGTCAATTTCCGCGTTGCCGACCTGCACGGCCTGCTCGCCGTGCTCAGGCGCGAAGGCTGCCAGGTGCTGGAGAAGGTCGACGAGTCCGACTACGGCAAGTTCGGCTGGGTGCTGGACCCGGAAGGCAACAAGGTCGAGCTCTGGGAGCCCCCGCCGGGGCGCTGACCACGGCCGGCGGCGGGCTCGGGCGCCTCGCCAGCCCCCGAAAAGCTCATTTGTTTGACTGTTTTACAAATTCCTGTGGAATTCTCCCAACGACGATTCGTATTGTGAGATACCGCCCAATGAGCCACCCCATCTAGTGGCCCTAGGGAGGAGGAGGTGAAGGACAATCGCGGACAGAGCCCGGCCGGACACCCCACCGGTTCAGCCATCAAGGCCACGCAGGTCGCCGCCGGAGACCCCGGCAGTCCTTCATCCAGAGTCGTTTGCAAGATGAATTCCCGAGATTCCGGCGTTGGCCTCCTCCCGACGGCATCGACGCTCACGTCGCCTCCCGTGAACCCGGTGCAGCATGGCATGGCGTTGTTCAACGCCGCCGAGCCTGATTACCAGCGCGCCGTCGGCTGGTTCCGGGCCGCCGCCGAGAGCAACGACGGTGACGGACTGGCCATGCTGGGGCTGTGCCAGCTCGAAGGCCTGGGCATCCCGGCAGACCCCGTGCAGGCCCGCGTGCTGCTGGAGCGCGCCGCGGCACGCGGCAGCGCCATCGGCCGCTTCCAGTTCGGCCGCGTGCTGATGACCGGCCGCGGCGGCCCGGCCGACGAATCTCGCGGTCTGTCCGCCTACATCGCCGCAGCGGCCACCGGCCACGCGGAAGCCACCTTCAATCTCGCCAACTGTCTGCATGTCGGTGTGGGCTGCCTGCCGGACCGCCTGGCCGCCAAGGCGCTGTTCCTGCGCAGCCGGCTGCTGGGCTGCCCGCTGCGCCCCAAGGGCGTGTTCGTGCGCAAGCGCGAACTGAAGGCCGTGCGCACGCTGGCCATGCGTTTCGCCGACGCCAACCGGCTGATCTTCCTCATCCAGGAGCGCCAGCAGGAGCTGGCCCTGGCGCAGGAGATGGCGCAGCCGCAGTCGCGCGCGAACGCGGCCGACGGCAGCCGCCCCCAGGCCTGGCGCTTCGCTGCCGGCGTGATGGCCGCCATGGCCGGCACGCTGGGCCAGTACCTGCGCCCGAACTCGCGCGACGCCGGGCCGACGACGCAGTTCTGACGCCACACGCCATCGCCGGCCAGCCTGCGGCGACGAGGCCTGCATGACCGAACGCCCCATCCGCCTGCCGTCGTTCGACGCCCTGCTCGCCTTCGAGGCCGTGGCGCGCGCCGGCAGCTTCGAGGCGGCGGCCGCCGAACTGGCCCTCACGGCCAGCGCCGTCGCCAAACGCGTGGCCGGCCTGGAAGAACGGCTCGATCTGCCCTTGTTCGTGCGCCAGCCACCGCGTGGCCTGAGCCTCACGCCGGCCGGCCATGAATACCTGCCCCAGGTGCGCCAGGCGCTGGCGTTGCTGCAGGCCATGCCCCTGCACCAGCGGGCCGGCATCCGGCGGGAGCGCTTGCGCGTCAGCTCCACCCCCACCTTCGCCCGCCAGCTCATCGTGCCGGCCCTGCCCGGCTTCGCGGCCGCCCACCCGGATATCGAACTGGAGCTGACCTTGTCGGTACCGCTGCTCGCCGAAGGAGACGCGGGTGCCGATGTCGAGATCCGGCACGGCGCCGTGCCGGACGAACTCGCGGCGGGCCAGGTGCTGCTGCAGGATCGCCTCACCCCGCTGGCTGCGCCGTCGCTTCTGGCCCGGCACGCGCCGCTGAGCACCGCCGCCGACCTGCTCGCGCTGCCGCTGCTGCGCACGCCGCTGCAGCCCTGGGCCCCCTGGTTGCGTGCTGCCGGCTTGCAAGACACACCCGAACCCGACGCCGGCCCGCGCCTGGTGGACCTGGGCCTGGTGCTCGCCGCCGCACTCGCGGGCCAGGGCGTGGCCCTCGCCCGGCTGAGCCTGGCCCGCCACGAGCTGGCGGAAGGCCGGCTCATGCAGCCCTTCGCGCTGACCGTGCCGGCTGAACGGCAGTACGGGCTGATCACGCACCGCGCCAGCCCGGCGGCGCAGGCGTTCGCGGGCTGGCTGCGGGCGCACTGCGCGGCCATCAGCGGCGCGGAAAACTCTTCCGGCGGCCGCTGAGTTTTTTTCCGGCGGCCGCCCGCCGCAGCCGGCCTAGCATGGCGGACTTTCCCTGCCGAGCCGCCCCGCCATGCCCGTCATCACCTGCATCGAAGACCTGCGCCAGCTGGCCGAAAAGCGCGTGCCGCGCATGTTCTACGACTACGCCGACTCCGGCTCCTGGACCGAGACCACCTACCGCGCCAACGAGAGTGACTTCCAGGCCATCAAGCTGCGCCAGCGTGTGGCCGTCAACATGGAAGGCCGCAGCACGGCCGTGAAGATGATCGGCCAGGACGCCAAGATGCCCGTGGCCATCGCGCCGGTGGGCCTCACCGGCATGCAGCACGCCGACGGCGAGATCCACGCCGCGCGGGCCGCCGAGAAGTTCGGCATCCCGTTCACGCTGAGCACGATGAGCATCTGCTCCATCGAGGACATCGCTGAGAACACCACATCGCCGTTCTGGTTCCAGCTCTACATGATGCGAGACCGCGACGCGATGGCCCGCATGATCGAGCGTGCCCGTGCCGCCAAATGCTCCGCTCTCGTGCTGACGCTGGACCTGCAGATCCTGGGCCAGCGCCACAAGGACCTGAAGAACGGCCTGTCCGCGCCGCCCAAGCTCACGGTGGCCAACATCCTGAACATGATGACCAAGCCGCGCTGGTGCA
>JACCDO010171430.1_pt1 | contig 13434 bp, 9 predicted proteins | sample 7446101 | NCBI WGS metagenome assembly JACCDO01 (sample SAMN15323440, study PRJNA562643) | freshwater metagenome | isolation source: river surface water | place: USA:Blue River Watershed | collected 2017-08-16
AATGGGAACAACACCCCAACCGCCCCAAAGTCAGAGTGTCCCTGGAGGATCCCACTGGATCCGACCTTCGCGACCTAAAATCCATCCACAAAGCAGGCCGTTTAGAGTTAGTTTTGGGACGATACCCCGATGAGAGCACCCTTCCTGCCCTGAAAGAATTCAGCGCAATCAACCCACTTTGGGTCGCGTTTAATGAAGGGGGCTTTCCAGTACGTCCCGAGATCGATCGTCTCAACCAACTTCGGTTGGAAAAACTGATCATCGCTTTCACGGGTATCCCCTCCCCGGGACCAGCGCGTGACCTCGCGCTTTTAAAAGCCCCCCTACAGCTCACCTACATCACTCGAGAGTACCCTAAATTCATGGACCGAGACGCATGGGAATCACTGCCTAAGACGGCCCCCCTCTTGATCAGCACGGATTACTGGCCTCAGTATAACGCCATGGATATCCTCAACGTGCTTCGAATCCCGGTCTCAATTCGAGTGCGAGAGAGTTTTCCGCCCGAGGAATCCTGGCCTTACCTCCTCAACATCAAGACCCTGCGAAAAGTGGAAATCGAGTCCGAATGGGACGGACCTCAAGACCAAACCTGGGAGAGGTTTGGAAAGCTTCCTGTGCGCTGGATTCGAAAAAGCGCCCCTCCATCAAAAGAGGGCAGACAGCGGTTTGAAGCAAGTCGCACCGTCGGAACGCGAGATCTCCTTTTGGATTTTGATCTCCCTTTGAGCTCTCAAGAACGCGCAGAGCTCGAAAACTCACCGCTGGACATCTCTTGGCTAAGATCAAGCGATTCGGTGAGTAGCCCCACACACCAGGTGGCTCATGAAATCGAGTGATCCCTCATCCAGCCTTCACCTTCTACAAGCATTGAATCGCAAAATCCTTTTTGTCAGCGGAAAGGGGGGCGTGGGTAAAACGTGTGTTTCACGCGCCCTTGCACAACTTCTCGCACGTTCGCGACCTCGAAAAAAAATCCTTTGGGTCACTTTTGAAGATCCTTCTCGTCCCCTGGGAGTGCTCGAGCAAACTGCCAAAAACCTTTGGGAATTAAACTGCGAGTCTTCTTCTGCTTTTGAAGAGTATATTGGACTCAAACTCAAGATTCCTTCTCTCGCAAAGCTCTTCACTCAGAATAAGCTCATGCGCTACCTAGCGAAAGCGGCTCCCGGCATCCACGAGCTCGTACTTCTTGGAAAAGTATGGTTTGAGCGCAACCACTATGATCACGTCGTGGTCGACATGCCTTCAACAGGCTACGGGCTTGCGATGTTTCAGAGCACTCGAAACTTCTCAAAGCTTTTTCAAGGAGGCCCTCTGCACAATGACGCAGAGGACATGTTGAAGAGTTCTCATGATGCAACTGAGTGCGCCCAAATCATTGTCGCACTTCCAGAAGAAATGCCCTTGCAGGAATCTCTCGAACTCAACGCTTTCCTTCTCGAGCTTTTTCCTCTCAATCCGCCCTTTTTCATTGTGAATCGAGTCTTTCCGCACCTGGGAGACGATCATCAGGCTGAGCAACTGGGCCCCCCCCCGTCTTGGAGCTCACCGCTCGCGCAAGACGGAAAAGATTACGCGATCCGACGATCACTCTTGGAAAAGCATAACCTCAGACTCCTCAGCGAACACTCAATCCGGTGGACTGAGATCGAGTTCATTCCACCGGATTCGAAAAACACTCAGCAGTCCGTCGTAGCGGGCATGGTCGAAGATCTGATGACTAAGGGAGTAACAGCGTGAGTGAGTCCAATCAAAACTTGAGCTCGGAATCTACAAGATGGCTGGATCACCTTCTTTTGACACGCAAGATCCTCATCACTTCTGGAACAGGTGGCGTCGGAAAAACAACAGTGAGCGCTGCGCTTGCAGTTCGTGCTGCCCTACTGGGGCGTAAAGCGATCGTCGTCACGATCGATCCTGCGAAACGCTTGGCGACCTCTCTGGGTTTGTCCGGACTCGGAAACGACCCCATGGACCTCACAGAGAGACTTGATGAGGCGATTCGGCAACAATCCCCGGAGTTAAGAAAAGCCTTACCCGCCGCACTAACAGAACGACCCGCATCGGGACACCTCTTTGCACTCATGCCGAATGCCCAGGAGACTTTCGAACGCTTTGTGGGCTCGCTCTCGTCTCATCCTGCTATCACCCAAAGGGTCATTAACAACCCTATCTTCCAGATCTTTTCTAAGGAGTTCTCTGGAGCGAACGAATACATGGCGTTGCAGCGCCTCCTCGCCCTCTACAAAACAGGGGACTACGACTGTATCATTCTCGATACTCCTCCGAGCCGAAACGCGTTGGCTTTTCTTGAGGCACCTCAGCTCCTCGCTCAGTTCTTTGACGAGAAAATGATCCGATGGCTGGTCATGCCTGCCAACAAAATCGTCGCACTCGGAATGAAAAAAGCGCTCGGTTTACTAGAGAAGCTCACAGGCGCAGCTTTCATGTCCCACCTCTTCGAATTTGCGTCGGCTCTTTTTGATATTAGGCTCAAGTTTCAAGCCGCTTTGCACCAAGTGACCGACCTCTTGAAATCAAAGGAAGTCGGCTTTCTGATGGTGTCAAATCCTTCACCTGATACGACTTCCGACATTTTTCACTTTTTAGAGAGCCTGGGTCGCCATGGGTTTCACTTTGAGGGCCTCGTCTTCAATCGAACGCATCTCACTCCTTGGGAACGCTCCTCAATGACGAGTGAGATGAGTGAAACGAGCAGTGTCGAACACGCAAAAAGAATTCTCTCATCCCTTTCCGAAAGACAGACCCACGCGATTCAAACTCTCTCTCATTACTTCACCGAAAAAGCGGTCGAGCCAAACTGGATTAAACTTCCAGAGCTCGCACGAGACGTCCATCACCTCAATGACCTCTTGGTCATCAGTCAGGCGTGGGAGCCGGTACCGAGTACGGCTGCCAACTCTCGTCCAGCCGCCAATGCAGAAATTCGCGCGATCGAGCCGTAAACCATTTCCAATTGTGGAATAGTCGCCTCGGCCGCCAATTCGGGATCGTCTTGCTCTTGGAGTGCGGATCTCAAATCGGCCATACAAAGCTTTCGAAACGCCATCCCTTGAGAGTTGAGATTGTCCTCAACGCCTCTTTCTGTGTTGGTCCGTAAGAAACCGCCAATCAACTCAGGTCCCGTCAAATAAATCACAGGCTCCGCTGCGAGGCGGTCCACCAAGGTCGAAGTGGGAATTCCTTCCTGAACGGCAAGACTCAAAATGGGAAGTCGGTTCTTTCCGACGCTCATCTTATTCTTTGCGCGACGATTCAACTGCAGCACTTCTTCCGGTGACCGAACCACGAGAATTCCCATCCCGTAGGTACCCGAGTTGTTCTTCACAAAAACAAACGGCTCTCGCTCGATTTTTCTCTCACGGTAGGCGTTTCGAGTCCGATCTAGAACGCGAGCAACTGACTCAGCCACTCGATCGAGACCTTGATCTTCGTTAAAATTCACTTGATCGACTGCTTCCGTATCCACGGTGATCAACCACGGATCGACTCCGACCAACTGAGCAAACTCGGTGGCCAATGCATTGTAGTGAAGGAAATGATCGGATTTACGACGCGTGTGCCAACCCAACTCATGCGAAGGTAGAATCGGCTGCGCCACTCGATCCAAGAGCTCAGGGTATCCACTGGAGAAGTCATTGTTCAACAGGACCACGTCAGGAACAAATCCGTCGCGAGTCACTAAAAGGCCGTCCACCTGCACTTCAAATGGGACTGCGATCAGCTCTCTTTCAGTGACCGAGACCAACCGAACGTGACCGTCACTCGTCTGCACTTCTTCCGGGATCGGTCCAAACCACCCCACTTTGACTTCAAATTCGGCGTCTTTCAGGAGCTGTTGAAGATACGTGAGGTTCTCAACGTAGTAGCGATTGGAAGTGTGAGCCTCTGGAACAATCAACACTTTGCGACACTCAGACTGAGCACCCGCCCGATTCACAGCCGCAATCAATTCCCTCCTCACCAAAGGAGGCGAGGTTCGCAAATCTTCAGGGCAGATATTGTTAAACCCAGCAGGATAAAGATTGCTATCGACTGGGGCGATCTTAAAACCTGCGTCTCTCAAATCAACCGATGAGTAGAAAGGAGCGGGAGCACGCGACTGCTGAACCTCCACCCAATCCCGAGTGGAGCGGTGTGCGCCTTTCAGTTTTTCCGCAAACTCTTTCTTTAGCTTTTGGGCTTCCCGGGAAGAGGCAACCCAGCTTTGGATGCCTGCAGGGTCGCTTGAAGGTTTTGAAGACGGGAATGGAACGGAAGAGCGGTTTTCTCGGGAGAGTGTATTTTCCATGATTCGATCACCTCAAGCGACCGTCGAGCCCAATCCTGGACCAGAGGATCCAAAACTGCCTTAAGCTCAAAAAAGTAAACTTTCAGTTCTTCTGATGTCCTTTTTCCGGGAGGACCCGGAGGGAATTGTACTCTCTTGGCAAATTGAACAAATCCCTCACGCCAATCGTCGGATGCAGCACTGAGAAAGTCCATTTGCCATTTGATCCCTGGCCTTCGAAAACCCAGTTGGGTCAGGTGATCGGTGTAGAGCGGCGTCAGCTTTCCTAATGCTTCAACCAAGCAACTCCCTCTTGCATCAAGCTGTGCCCGAACACCGGCCTCGTCAAGAGGCCCCCCCTTCAAGAAATGAGAGCACTTCTCCAAATGACTCTGGTTACTCACCCAGATTCGACGCTGTTGCAGCTCCTCAAAACGAGGAGAAACCCTTGAAACTACAGAGCTTTGCCATTCGGCGCTCTGCTCTTTCTCAAGCCAGGGGCTGGGATCCAAAAAAAACCCTTCCCCACTTTTGAGTGAAAGATCCCAATCCGCAGAAACCTGTCGAGAACGCTGAATCCTACGCAATCGGGCCTCCGATTGAATCAAAAGGCCCTCGGCTTGGAATCGACGGGAAGAGGCACCTAATTCGCGAGCGACCAGCTCTGCTTCATGCCACTTTTTGAGATTGAGGTAAGCCTGAGCCATCAGGACTCGCGAGCGCCAATAAAGTTCGCCCGGTTGCCCCTTCACTTCCGAAGCCGCTCCTTCCGCTAACATTTTCAAATGCGGCAATGCGGTGCGACTTTCCCCCTGACGCAGGAGTACCACTGCAAGCAAGAGACGAGCTTCGTGACGCTGAGGAGAGTGCGAGAAGCGGGCGAGATACCTCTCGAGCGAAAGCCGTGCCGAGGCATCCTTCTCCTGATCGAAGTACGCGAGTGACTCGTCCCAGAGAACCAGCTGCTGATCCCTACCCCGGGATAGCTCGAGCTCGCGGGTAGGCCGTGTCGCCGCTTCCGAATTCTGAATTGAGGATAACGCCACGACGAAGACTGCGATCAGCAAACCCGATTTCATTCCCCGAATTGTTCCGCCCATTCCAAAAGAATTCAAGAACAACCCCATTTCCGAGAGCTCTACGTTGCACCCGATTCGGCTTCAGAGTATCGCTTTTAGCACTATGTCGCAAACTCACACCGCTAGCCAAAGCGTTACCCGTCGTAAGGTTTTCCAAAACGTCATTCACGCCATCGGAGATACCCCGATCGTGCGATTGAATCGAGTCGCCCCCAAGGAACTCACGGAACAGCTTGGGATCGAGTTTTACGCAAAGCTCGAATACATGAATCCCGGTGGCTCCATCAAAGATCGGATCGGCTGGTGGTTGATTGAAGATGCAGAGAAACGCGGAGTCCTCAAGCCGGGTGGAACGATCGTCGAAAGCACGAGCGGCAACACGGGCGTAGGTTTGGCCATCGCGTCCGCGATTAAGGGCTACAAATGTGTCTTTGTGCTGCCTGATAAGATGTCCCAAGAAAAAATCAAAAACCTGCGAGCGTTCGGAGCAAAGGTCATTGTTACCCCGACGGCTGTTGAGCCCGAAGATCCCCGAAGCTATTACAGCGTTTCCCGGCGAATGGGATCTGAGATTCCGGGCGCTTATTACATGAATCAATACGACAATCTCGCCAATCGGGCGTGCCACTATGCCACGACGGGACCCGAGATTCTGGATCAAATGCCTGACCTGGATGTCTTCGTTGCCGGTATCGGGACAGGCGGGACGATCTGCGGAGTTGGAAAATACCTCCGAGAGAAAAAGCCTCAAACTGAAGTAGTCGCAATCGATCCCGTTGGCTCCATCGTTTACGAAATGTACAAAACTGGAAGCGCGAAGACCCGTCCCAAGACTTATAAGATCGAGGGAATCGGGGAAGACTTCATCCCGAAGAACTACGATTTCTCCGTGATTACCGACATGGGCCAAGTGGACGACAAGTCCGCCTTCCTCATGACTCGGGAACTCCTCACCAAAGAAGGACTTTACTGTGGTATTTCCTGCGGCGCTGCTGTGGCGGGCGCATTTGAGTGGGCCAAATCACAAGGTGAGCGCCTTCGCGGAAAGAAAATCCTCATCGTACTTCCAGACAGCGGCAATCGCTACATGTCCAAAGTTTATGATGATGACTGGATGAGAGAGGCAGGCTTTCTCGACACTCCATCGCTCGGATCAATCGCAGACTTGCTCGCCTCGGTTCGCCCTTCGGGCTCCGAAGTCATCACGGCAAAGAAAACGGACAAAGTCTCCAGCGTGATCGATCTCATGCACCAAAAAGGCATCAGCCAGTTGCCCATCGTCGACTCCCAAGGTTGGGTTCAGGGGATCGTGACAGAAGGGGCCCTCCTGAGCGCACTTTACGAGAAAAAAGCGGGAGCAGGAGATGCAGTCGAAAAACTCGTCACGGGAACCGTAGAGTTCGTGCTTCCGACTGACTCGATCGAAAAAGTGTCCAAGCTCATCACGGACGGAAAAACACCTCTCGTTGTGGACTCTCACACCTCCGGAAAGATGCTTGCGATTCTCACCAAGATTGATTTGCTCACTTTTCTGAATCACCGCTCCTAGAACTCAATTTTCCGAAACACAAACTCTCTTCAGGAGAATTCTCCCATGGCACAGTTTACCCAAACACTCCCCCAATCCGAAACTCCCGGCTTCGGTACCCGTGCAATTCATGCAGGACAATCACCCGATCCCGTAACTGGCGCTGTGATGGTGCCGATTTACCAAACGAGTACTTACGTTCAAGAGTCTCCTGGAAAACACAAAGGGTACGAATACTCTCGAACTGACAACCCCACTCGGACTGCTTACCAAGCCTGTATCGCAGCACTGGAAGGCGGGAAGCACGCGCTCGCTTTTGCATCGGGTCTCGCCGCAATCGACGCCATCCTTCACTCTTTCGTTCGCGCCGGCGATCACGTCTTGTGCTGTGACGACGTTTACGGTGGCACGTTCCGGATTTTTGATAAGGTCTTCAAACGCCTCGGAGTCGAGTTTACCTTCGTCGACCTCTCGGACTTAGAAGCCACCCGAAAAGCGTGGAAGCCCAATACCAAGATGGTCTGGGTTGAGACCCCGACTAACCCCATGCTCAAAGTGATCGACATCGAAGCGGTGACCCGACTCGCAAAAGAAAAAGGTGCTCTCAGTGTGGTCGATAATACCTTTATGAGCCCTTACTTCCAGAACCCTCTCAAACTCGGCGCTGACTTGGTCATGCACTCCGTCACTAAATACCTCAACGGTCACTCCGACGTCGTCGGTGGAGTTGTGATTACTCAACGGGACGACCTTCACCAAGAACTGAAGTTTATGCAGAACGCAGTGGGCGGGGTACCCGCACCGATGGATTGCTTTCTGGTGATGCGGGGACTCAAGACTTTGCACGTCCGCATGGAACGCCACGCTCAAAACGCGATGGCCGTTGCAAAATTCCTCGAAGCACACCCCCAAGTCAAAAAAGTGATCTATCCCGGCCTCGAAAGCCACCCGCAACATTCGATCGCAAAAAAGCAAATGAGCGGCTTTGGCGGCATGATCAGTTTTGAGATCCAAGGGGGCCTCGACGATGCTCGCAAGTTCCTCGAGAAAGTGCGCGTCTTTGCACTTGCAGAGAGCCTGGGTGGCGTAGAGTCCCTGATCGAACATCCTGCCATCATGACCCACGCCAGCATTCCAGTTGAAACGCGAAGAGCACTCGGAATCAGCGACACCTTGATCCGCATCAGTGTGGGGATCGAAGATGTCGCCGATTTAATTGCTGATCTCGAACAAGCGCTCAAAAAATAGAGTAAATCTGGAGGATTAAGTCGCCTCCACCCCGACCATTTTCATGATCAAGAAAAGATACTTGGAGAATCCGATGATCATCGCAGTGCAAGTGACCACTGCGACGATCATCGGCCACGGAATGGGTTGTGCCTGCGGAGTCTCCTCCGTTTTTTGAGCAAAGCCCGCTCGAATGATCGGCAGGATGTACACTAAGTTAATCAAGCTTCCAGCCAGTAAGAAGAGCGCTGCTGCATAATGATGGTGCTTGAACTCCTCGATGAGCATTAAGTCCTTGCTATAGAAACCTGCAAGAAACGGAAATCCCGTGATCGAGAGACCAGAGATTGCAGCAATCCAAGCAATCCACCTGACTCCTGGAGCGTAACGTGCAACCACAGGACCTTCTACACTACCAAAGGACGTCAGGAAGATCCCTGCACAGAAGAACAAATTGAGCTTCGCAAACGAGTGCGAAACCATGTGCAGTAGCGCTCCCAAAAGAGTTTTCTCAGTTCCCACCAAAAACGCTGTCAGAATGTACGAAAGCTGTCCCACGGTAGAGAAAGAGAATCGCTGTTTTAGGTCAGGAGTCTTCCACGCGCGGTATGCGGTATAAAGGGCCGTTCCGCCGCAAAGATACGTCAACCACCCTGTCTGAAAGAAATGATTGTTCATATCATAGAGAACTTCCGCACCATAAACGAGTGAGCCCACCTTGATGATTGCAAGGACTCCCGTTTGCACAGCGGCAACTGAGTGAACCAATGCCGTCACAGGGGCAGGAGCAACAGACGACCGGGGCAACCAAAGATGAAAAGGCGCAACACAGTTTTTTGCGAAACCGATCACTAATAATGAAAAGACAACACCCGCCTTGAGGGGTGAGTAACCGAGCCCTTGAATCGAGATTTCATTAAACGACTTCAATAGGGGAAATGCATACCAAACTGTCGGGACTACGATCCCCATCATAGGAAGTGTATTGGAGAGTAAATAGTACCGTCCTGCTTGTCGGCTCTTTTCATCTCCTCGAATCGTAATCAAAGGGTAGATAACAGGAATCGCCAGCGAATAGAAAAACAGCAAAGTGAAAAAATTAAAGGAAAGACCTGCGCCCATGACAAGAGAAACCGTTGAAGCGAGATAAAAATGAAACCGCTCCGACTTTTCCTGAAAATGAGACCTAAGATAAGCCGACGAGTAAAGCAAAGTAAGAAACCAACACGCACTGACCAGAAGACCAAAAAGATAGGCGTACTGATCGAGTGAGAACGTGAAGAATGATCCGAGATGAATCGTTTCAGAGCTTATTCCGACGCGATAAAGTAATGCCAAGTTCACAACTGGAACGAGACTCGCTAACGAATAAAAAACTCGTTTTCGCTGCTTGAGCAACGGAGTAATCAACCCCACGAGTAACGGCGAAGTGATCAAAAAAATAACACTCGTGCTCAAATCGAGAGCAGAGACAAGGGAATCCCAGGAGTTTTGCATATCTTAAAACTTTCCAATAGTTCGGTGAGAGCGTCCGCTTCGACACTCAAGGTTCGTATTCAGGGAGAATGAGAATCAAACCGAACGACAGGGAGGCCTGAGAGGTGGAGGAAGAGTGAAAGATACTAAATTTCCCGCTCTGAGGACTAGACCCACATGGGAAAAAACCAGCAACAAAGCAGTGTCACCCTCATTCACTGCTGGAATCGGGGCTTTTTTCTTAGCCGAGTGCGAGCGTTTTCTTGCCATGGAACTCCGAGAGAGAGTTCCATGAGGACTCCCTTTTCTTTCGCCTCGTGAGGATTTCCAACTCACTTCTTTTCTGGAGGAAAAGTGCGACAAGGATTCAGTCGCTTCCTTCCCACCCAAAGTCCCCGAATTGACTCCAAAACAGAGTGCAATCAGCACACAAAAAAGATGGGTCATGCACTTACGGAGGACTCCAGCGGTCATTGGTCAAAAGACTAGGTGTAATAAGCTTCTTTTGTCAATCGAGGGACAAAAGAACTCTCCAACTCACTTTTCAAAAGCTCACAAAAAACGAGAACCCCAGCGTTGCCTGAGTCTCGCCCTTGAGTTCATAGTAGTCTTCATATTTTTGGACACCGACTCGAAATGAGTAGCCGAGTCCAGTCTTGGGGCGAGACTCAAAGCCGATGGAGAGAGCTGTAAAATCTTGTGATCCCGTCAACGTTTGAAGCTCGTAGGGAGAGTAGTAGCTCGAACCCGCATATTCCCCTGTATTGTACTGAAACTCCCAGTCCATCGAACCATACTCGGGTAAAACAAAGAAATGCGCAGTGTCTTCTGCTCCAGATAAATTATAGTAAAGTGGGACTCCGATCGTGAGGACGGAGCCGGATACGTTGGCGCCATAATCGTAGTAGTATTCCGAAACTTCGTAACCATTGTTAAAGCCGCCAACCCCCCCACGGAACCCCAACCATCTCGTGGGACGAAACTCTAAAAAAAAGCTAACGACCACAGGCGTCTCCACTTGCGGTAAATCCCAAGGGAGGCCCATCACTCCAAACTCACCGCCAACGGTAAACCACTGCGAATGAGGCGCGAGCGTTTCCCTTTCGAGTCGCCCAGCCTCCGACTCATCGTCTCGGTTCATCGCTGCAATTTTGCGGTCAAGCTCCTTGAGCCTCTGCCTTTTTTCAAACGCTTCACGCGCAGCCTCTAGTTCCTGCTCTCTCAAGCGAATTCGCTCATTGAGTAAGGCCATTTCTGCCTCACTGGTACCGTCGCCGGTAGCCGGGCCCTTCACCCACTCGAAAGTCATTCCCCGATAACAGCGTACTTGTCCCTCAGCGAGAGTCTCGCACGCGTTCCGTCCCGGAATCAGGGTCACTTCCCTACCCCGGCAATCCGACGACATAGAGCAGACTCGATCAAACTCCGCTTTCGCGTAATCCAACGCTTTTAAGCGAGCTTCCGGCTCCGTGCTTCCGAGACCAATCCCACATGCCAGAATTGCGTCCCCTTTTCGCAGGGTCGCGACGCCCTCCGTGCATGCCCAACTGTCTGCAGCTCGCGCCGTTGGGGAGGAAAGTACCATGAGAACAAGAGCGTAGAAGAGGTTGATTCCCAGTCTGATTCCAGAACGACTCTCACTCAATGGCATTCTCCTCCTCCTTTCACCCTGAATTATCGGCATACCCGAGAGGAGACTTGACTTTCTGGATTCAACAAACTAACGCAACGCATATACCCTATGAAGAAACTCAAAGAGTTCATTAAAAAGCTCCTCGGAAGCACCGGCAAACTCGCTTTGGCTTGATCAGGCCTAAGCGAGTCGGAGCATTTTGGAATCAAAGCTGAGACAGACCCAAGAGCAATCTTGGGGTGCGAGGTCATCAGCAGAGGGTAACTTTCCTTTTACGAGGACTTCCAGCGAATCCACCAAACCGTCTTCAAACCGTCTCGTTTCAGAGATGCCCGTCCCCTCGACGTCACTGGCGCCTCGAAGGGGCTGAGGATTTGATTCGATGAGTTTTGCCATCGATTCCCGCCCGCCTACTGCCGAAAGAAAACCATCTGAAATCAAAATCAGTCGCTCACCCGGACTCAAACGAATCTGCTTCTCCTGCCACTCAGGACTCCAGGCCTGCGCGGCCGTGAGCTGAGTGGGGTGACTTTCCAGAATCTCTACTTTCCCATCCGCTTTGACCCTGAAGCCGCCCATTCCACCAAAACTCAAATATTTGAGAGTGAGATCCTTCCGGGAGAGCACACCCCAGAATCCGGATAGCGTTCCTTTACGAGCCAACTGAGGTCCTAGCTTCAAGCAAAAGGAGCGCACCCACCCCAAACCCTGCAGCGCTTGTGCAGCAACCAACTGCGCGCCCATCGCGCTCAAGGTCGAGACCACCGCGCTGGAGAGACCGTAACTGGTCGCATCCGTCATCCAAAGGAGAAGATTCTGGGAGTCCGTCGTTTCCAAAACATCAAAGTAATCACCACCGGACTGCGTCCCCGCAAAATACCTCGAACTCACCGTGATGCCCTTGAAGTCTGAAAACTTCTTCGGCCGGTGCTGATCCTTCAAGACTGCGGCAAACTGGAGATCCTCTGTGAGTCTTTGAACCGTTTGTTCCAGAGCTGCCGCTGACTCACGAATCTTTCGATGCTCCTTTAGCCAGAAGAGCATTCGGAGTTTTTGAGCGATCTCGGCGGTTCGAAACGGATAAACCCAAAGATCGTCGACTCGCGCACTGACCCATTGCGAGGGAATCGGATCCCGTTCACGAATAATAAGGGCCAGTACCCCTTCTTTTTTTGGAAGCCGCTCAAGCCATGCATCCAGTCCTGTAACGTCAGCTTGAAAGAGACAAAGATCTCCTGGATCTGCGACTGCTTCTTTTGGACTCACAACACGCAACTCGATATCCGAGAATCCTGTCGCAATCTGGGCATTCAATTGCCGATAAACTTCATCCATCAGCATGGAAGAGGGATCATCGAGCACGTAATGAATTCGAACCTTTGAAGCTCCCACCGTATTGTTCATCTCAGTATCCTGAAAATCTCAGCCGAAGCTGCGCCATGTATTGAACATCCCTTGAACTTCTAAATCCTGTCCCCATCTCGTTGCTGAACCAAGCAAACGAAAACTCAGAGCGCGGTGTTCGCAATCCCAACCCAGCCGAAGGGTAGCCGCCGCCAAACCCTCCTCGAATAAAGAGGACCCCGCCTAATCCGATTTCAAGTCCAGTCCGCAAGCGGCCCAAGAGCGGTTCGCCAGACTCTCCGAGTAAGTCTCGGTACTCAAAAACATATTTCATCGTTTGGGCTCCGCCGAGCTTGGGCTCAAAACCCACCGCAAGGTCATAGGTCATCGGCAACGACTCCAGAGTTCCAGAAGGATTCGACGCAAGGAAATCGACTCCGATTGCATCACTCAAAGTGGTGCCCAAAAAGTTCCGCGAAACAATACTCACTGTGGGTGTGTAATTACTGGGAAGGGTCACCGTAACGCCTAAATTATGAGCGATACCACTTCCTGTTGCGAGACCATCCGAATAGCTACTCGCCGCCGCACTGTCGACAGAGACTGTTCCGCTCGCACGATTGATCCACTGAGCGACGTATCCCACTTTCACAACACCACTTGCGAGGCGAAACCCCATCCCTATAGATGGAATGAAGTCGTTCTGAGTTTGATACTCAACAGTCGCACCGTCTGTGGAAATAGCCCGAAAACTCTTTTGATAAAGCACTCCCAGGGCCAACCCTCGAAAACCAAGGGACGGCAGGACGGCAAAACTCCCCCCGTGAGCCACTTCGGTATCTGCTGCAATTAC
>JACCDO010277746.1_pt1 | contig 13431 bp, 25 predicted proteins | sample 7446101 | NCBI WGS metagenome assembly JACCDO01 (sample SAMN15323440, study PRJNA562643) | freshwater metagenome | isolation source: river surface water | place: USA:Blue River Watershed | collected 2017-08-16
AATTAATACATTGATATCTTTAGCGCATAGGACACCATCTGTCTTATGGTCGTTCCAATACTCTTGGTACTTCTCTCTTGGTATAGCATACCAAAGTTCTTTATAGTGATTGAAGTGCATCACATAATCATACAGGTTCTCCATATTATCCTAATTTATTAATGTTAATATCATATTCAATAAGCATTTCACCTATCTTTTCAAACAGCATATCTAAAGTTTCATATCTGTTCATATTTCCATTAGCCTCAATCTCATACTCCAATTCTTTCTTGGTATTGTGAGACAGTTGCCATATAAACATAGCCATATCACTAGACTTGTTTACTAAGTAGTAACCCATGCTATCGTCAGGGTCACTAAGATTAAATGTTAGTGTTGCTTTCATTCTCTAAACTTGTAAAGCATTTTTATTATTGAAATTATAAATGATCCACCAACGGAGATCATTGCGAAAGACAGCCTGTCTTCCTGTTGCCAATACATTGGGTTGTATTCCCAAATTACAAATGCGAATGATAGGTACATTACCACCACATATAAGATTATTCTTTTCATAGTTGTTGTTTTAAATAATTTTGATTATAGTATTCTTCTGAAGTTTCAGCAGGGAATATATTTTCATCTTTAATTATATCAGTTACACCCTGACAATAAGCATCAATGATTTGTTCCTTCTCCATATCTTTGGCTTGTTCAATAACTTCCATCCATTCATTTGCTGATAAAGTCTTTTGATTTTGGTCACTTTTAATTTGTTCAACTAACCAATTTACTGCTGTTTGTTTCATAGTTCTTCTTCTATTATTTGTTTAACTTCTTTCCAATACTCTGTTCCCCTGTCTGACCCCATGTAGCTCAACACCTCATCGCAGCATATTAAAGCACAATGCTTGGCTGTTGGCCATTCAATATATGAATCATCAGACAATTTAATATTCTTAATGGACATAAATTTATTCACTAACTCTTCTGCTTTTTCTTTTGGTGTCATAGTAATGTTTTTTTAAAGTGTGAAACTGTAAAGTCCTTCTTCTTTGTAACCGCCTTGTAGATGTCGTACTCGATACCATCCTTAGCAAAGATCCAATAGACCTTGTTGCACAACCTTTCCATCGTTGTCATCCGGTCCTTGCTCTGCCAATAACTAGTAGCACTAAAGTCAATGTTATAGTAAACCAAATACTCAGCGTTGCGTAAAGATATACCCTCACGCCCGCTAACAATCTGTAAAGCGATAACCTTGCAGTCTGTGTTGTTGAACGTATCTAAATCTGTTGTCAAGTTTTCCTCACCAAAGACCTGACACAATGCGTTCAGCTCCTCCTTGAACTTGTAGAATATACCAATCTTTGAGTTCCCAAAATGGGACTTGATAAACTCAGCCTTTGATAGATCAAGTATCATGGAGTTACCACTCTCAAACTTTATTGTTCCGCTATACAACTGATGAGACTTCATCATCAACTTAACCGGAGAGTCACCTAGTATCACCTCATTCTTGCCCTCGATAACTAGGTCCCTCTTTAATTTATTTATAAGGTTATAGGTTGATGGCTTCATCTCTACCTCCAATATCTCCTCAGTTATCTTAGAGTTAAACCCTGCCTCCTGCTGAGTATATGATATGGTGTATGGTCTCATCGCATCTAGTATCGTGTCGTATCCATTGGAGTAGTCCCTTATGATAAGCCCATTGAACTTCTTGTCGTATACCTTAACATACTTGTCACAGAACCTGTAGAAGTTCTTGAACTCCTTGAATGGATTGTTTGGTATGCCGTATACTTGGTGATACATTTGAGAGTAGGACTCAGGTGTTGGTGTACCCGACAGCAATATTACTAACGGCTTGTACTTTTTAATAAGCCTTTGAACATGACCTGCCCTGAGACTTGGTTTAGGAAACGCTCCCATGCTATGAGCCTCGTCACATATAACTAAATCCCAATTGGCTTGGTCAACTACCGTGTGCATACTCTCGTAGTTTATAACCACTAGATTATACGATGGAAGGAATAAGTCCCTATCCTTTTCTATAGAGGATATGACCTTCTTCTTTGTGAGGAACAGGACATTCTTAACGTCCATCTTCTCAGCAATGGCTAGGCTAGTAAGGGTCTTACCTGTCCTCACCTCCATGGCTAGGTATAGGAAACCATGTTGCTCCAATATCTTTCTACCCTTTCCAACTATCTCAACTTGATAGTCTCTTAGTTTCACGTTATTATTTCTTTCCATTTCCTTTTCGTGTAGTGATTTGTAGTACTCGTAACTTCTTGTAGCACGATCAAGAATATCTTTGTCATTAGGATAAAGTAGTTTTTCAATCTCTCTTATATTCTTACCTCTTCCCTCCTTTACTTTAACAGTAGATGACATAACATTCATAATCGACTTACATTGATTCATCATACCAAGGTTACTATAGTAGTACCTCCTTTCAAATATGTCGTTCATCGTATTAATTTTTTATTGCATTTATAACACCTTACCTTTTCTATATACTCATCAACCTCCGGCAGTTCACAGCTACACAGTACGTCCTTAGGTGAGCCATCCTCATTGAAGTTCTCATTATAAAATTCTTTAAGGTTAGCACACCTCTCAAACATATCGTATGATTCGAAGTAATGTATAAGGAACTCCAATGCTTCAGCAGTGATGTCCTCGTTTGGAACGTGTGCAAACATTGGTATACCTGAGTTAAGTATCTCGTCAACTGTAGCCTTGCCAACTATTATGTTGTAAGAGTTAAGCATAGCCAAATGTACTCTCTGTTGTTCAGTCATATGTTAATGATTAAAGTGAATGGGTGTCATGCCTTACGGGGCATGACTAGTCCCACTCATGGGACTCAACGTCCCGATTTTCAACACCACAATTTAAAGCCAATAGTAAATCACAATGGTAGGTGATGACCTCGTTACCAATAACCATACAGGTGTTACCCTGTAATGCCTCATAGAACTTGTCAAGGTTTATATTAGGGAAACCTTTAAGTACATCCTCAATCTCCTTATGGGTGAAGCCGTACTTGTGCTTGGTCTTATAATTATAAACTATCTCTCTCATTGTTCTTCTTTATTATTATCCACCTACCATTCATATCCCTTCCCTCTTCCGGAGGTATGCCCTCCTTAAACATAGCGTATGACACAAGCCATTTGTAGAACTTCGTCCTGCTTATTGTCATCTTAGCCTTCGGTCCGTAGTCAGGATATTCCTCGATAAAATTATAATATAATTCATTCTTATACAACTTTATGTTTGACTCTAAAGAAATATTTCTATCCTGATTATCCACTAGTCCGCACCATTCAATGAATTCATGGCAGGTCTCAGCACTCAACTGACGTATCTTGAGGTTAACAAACTTACTCTTAACCAACCCTGTGTTGAGGTAATTCCTCAGGCATCCGATCATGTAGTTGTCAAACTCACACCAATCATCATCGTCCCAATCCCCAAACATCAACTTACCAAACTCATCCAATGGAGTGAAGGACTTGCTGTAATATTGGTGTAGTTCTAGCTCCCACTTACGTCTAGCAAAAGAATTACCTGCACCCTTGATGGCGTAGTTAGTAGTGATGGCTATCTTAGGACTCTTGCTGAATGGTATCTTGATGGCGTCCTTGTTCTTCTTTTCCAAAGTCAACCCCTCTGTCACCACACTAAACAATCTTTCAAAGTCAAAGTGTTTCTTAACGTCATCAAAGCAAAGGATCTGAGTGTCTGCTGATACCAACTGATAGGCAAAGCTACGCTCAAAAGTAAATGACTTGCCATCTATCACAACCAACTTCTTCATGTTACTGATGGCGTTCATAAGTAATCCCTTTCCTGTTCCTCCTTCAGGGTTGTCACTTATCACCTCATCGTTTAGTATCACAGCAGGACAGTAGCTGAGGTTTTTGTATCCATGCAATAAGAAACCTATCGTACTCTCCATACTCCTTACCCTACTCTCGTCACTTCCGTTAATATTCCAAACAAACTTTCTAAAGTCACACCTGTCTGTTACCTCACACATGGTTAAGTTCCTATCTATCACATGATCCTTCCAAACATATCCTCCAAGGTCAAGGTAGTCTATTGGTGTAATACCATCCTTAGTTATCTTAACCGCACAGTTTTTATAGTACAGATACGAGGTCTCCTTATTGTCAGCTATGAAGTAGATGTCTATGGTTGATAGTAAACTTAAGAACTCCTCCTTAAAGAACCTTGTATTGTCAGCAAAGTAATTATAAACAGAGATGTCATCGTGGTCTATCAGGTGGTTAAGAACAAAGTCCTTGATCTCCTTCTCTGAGGTATGGTCTATAAGGTTATTGGTGACCTTTACGAAGACGTAGTTCTTTCCTCCCTCCGGACAGTACTTGTAGAACCCATTGTCCTCTAGAAACTTTTTAAATAACACATGGACAACCTTGATAGCACCCCTATCGTTCTTATCCCAAAATGTTTGCTTTGCGTTCTCCTCCTCGACCTTGTTAAGCACAGCATCTATCGTGTCAGTATCTAGGTTACTGTCCTGTAACTGCATCCTTATCTCCTTCTTCGATACCCCACGCCTTAGCTTGCCCTTGATTTGATTGATACGTTCCTCGTCCTCGTAGTATTTAGTTCCAAAGTTAGCCGTGTGTTTGTAGGCTGAATCTATTGTGGTAGCTATCTCCTTAAGACTAAAATCACTTGTAGCGTATTGGTTAAGAACGTAAGAGGCTAGGCTCTTGTTGATACCAAAGTCATTGAATGCCATCGCTAGAATGTAGGCGTTGTGGTTTCGTTGACCCTCGGTCATTGGATACTTTTTATTCCACCACTTAACGAGTATCTCCACAATCTTATTCTCATCCGTGATAGGTATGGTAGCCTTGTCCTTTATCCTGTTAACCTCCACATATTCTCTCTCCTCTATGGTGTCCCACACACTGCTGTTCTCGTTAACGTGTATCAATGGATCATAAGACTCATAACATACTCGGCTTAGGTTCTTGCTTGTCTTATCAAAGTAAGGGCTATTGAAATACTTCTCTAAACTATTGAAGTAATTGGTATGGTTCTCAGCGTCAGCAGGTATCTTTACTAGTACCTTAAGTCCGTTGCCTGATGGACTAATGAACACAGAGAAGACGTACTTGTTCTTACTCAATGTCTCCTTGTCCTGTAGCAGTTCCTTTTGTTTTAAGTACCCATCAAAGTCTAGGCATATCAGACCTGAGTGTTCTATTAACGAGTCATCCGAACGCCTATTGAATGTACCGGAGAAACAGATGGCAGGCAACTGCTTCTTTATCTCGTTCCTCTCAGCCTTGTCCTTCTCAGCCCTGATTCTTTTTACTATCTCCTTCGTTGCACCATCCTTGATGCGCTCAAGTATCTTACCAACGTCCCTAAAGAATGGGGTGTCAGTGTCCTTTATGGTTTGAAATATTGTGACTTTCTTATCCATGTCAATTTTATGATGATTTAATTTAGTTAACTATCTGATTACTAACTCTTATGTCTTTTATGTCAATTTTAAATTTAAAATATAATAATAAATAAAAGAAGAAAGAGGGGGTAAAAAAAGGGGATAAGTGTCATCTCATCCCCTGTTTTTTGGAATTTATCAATGATTAGAACGGCATATCATCGTCCTCTTCAATTGGTTTAGACTCCTTTTTCTTTGCCTTACCCACAGGTTTAGCGTCTGTCCTAGGCTTAGGCTCGTAGGTGTCTAGTTCAAGGTAGTGGTTGCCACTCCTTGCGGTCTTAACACTAAGGTTTACCCATCCGTTCTTGTCATACTTCTTAATGAATGCAATTGCATCATCAATTTTGATTGACAATCTTCCGACAACGAAGTCGGGTGCGTTCTCATTTCTCTTGAATGAGAATCCATCTGCGAAGATTTTTTCTTCTTTGTTCATATAACTTATTTGTTTAATGCCACGATCTATTTATTAATCACACCACCAACCCTCGTGGCTGAACTGATGGTATGATATGTCTTATATTGAGTCAGGACAGGATTCGAACCTGTAACGCTCATCTCAAATCTTTGATGAGAGCAGTTGATTATACTTGCGTCTACCAATTCCGCCACCTGACTATATCGCTCGTCTTTCCGAGCCGCCACCATACAAAGTACTCCACCAATGGACACCTTTCGCACCTCTAAGGTTGATAGAAGCATCGACACTTCTGTACTATATGGGTTTGCAGATTCGAACTGCTTTCGTAGTCAGGACAGGACTCGAACCTGTTGCTGATATAGTGCGTTTACCCTTACGCAACCTGACTTTCCTATTATTTATTATATTAACTCTTCGTTTATGTAGTAGTTATCTATCGAGTCATTGCTATCCTCAGAGAAGTACTTCTTGTATACCTCAACTGCCTGTTCAACTTTCAACTCACCTCCCTTAATGAAGTTCTCTGTTGGTCTGAACACACCGAGCTGACCTGTTCCCTTGTCAACCACAAAGAATACCAATGGCTTACCGAATAACTGCTGATAGATATAACACTGCGAGTCGTAGTTGTATGCCTTGGCTGAGTACTTGAACTTGTTGATGTCTGATGTGGTCTTTAAATCTATTATCTTATCAACACAAACTATGTCTGCCTTACCCTTCCACATCACATCCTTAATCATTCCTACATTAGGTTCTTCGTACAGGTTTCCCTCTCTGTAAATCTCCTCGTAAAAGTCTATATTTCCTAGCATCCTTGCAACAGAAACCTTGATATCTTCTACCTCTTTTTTCAACAATGCAAATGGTAGATTGTTATCTTCGCAGAAGTTCTTATACTCCTTTGTGTTCCTGCTAGCTACGTCCACAAACTTTACGTCCTTTGCTTTCTCAGGCTCAAGTATTAACTGATGGAAGTATCTGCCCTCAGCTAGAACCTTGCCGTCCTCCCTAGTCTTCCCGAAGTCTAGGGGATTGTTTAAGAGATTCCATATGTCGGAGTTGGAAAGGTAACCCTTCCCAACCCCTGAATAATATTCATTGTCATCCCTGAGTGTGTCTATTATCTTACTCATTTCTTGTTGATTATATTGTTTATCTCCTTCTTAACTGCCGGAGTCAGTGTGTACTTTCTCTCAACCTGCTGAATTATTTTCTCTATACCCATGGTCTTGTTGGCTTCAACGTAGCTGACTACCTTAGTCCAACTTTCTGTACCCTTCTTTAAGTCCTCCAACACTGCAGGCTTAGTCTCTGTTACCGCAACCATCTCAGGCACATCCTCCCCTGTCCACAACGATAGTCCTAGACCATGCATAGCGATAGCCTTAGCCGTTGACCTTTGGATTGCCTTGTTCACGTCCGTTGCTGTGACCTTGTCTATACTAACGGCATTGTTCCTGAAGTCCATGATAGGAAGGTAGTCTATGTGTTCGATCCCGTTCACAATTATTCCCACCTTAACCCACGCTGACTTGCCATCTGTGAAGTAGTTGAAACCTGTTGCCTCATGCTCATAAACTTTTCTTTGTGCATCAGGATAAACAGACTTAAGCATTGCCCATGCGTTAGCCCATGATAGATAATCGAGGTTACCTTTACGCTCGATTTTTTCTTTAACACTTATCTGAGATAGTGTGTTGAAGACTGATTGGTTTGTTGTGTTTGTCATAGTGTTGTTTCTTTTTCAATTTTATTTAATACTGTGATATAGTCCCTGTCCTTGTTTGCTCTCTGTCCCATAACCTTTATGCTATGTGAGATGGTAGAGTGTGAGGTGTAGAAGTCCTTCTCCATTAAGTACTTTTGGATGTACCCGACAGTGATGTTCCGCTTTGAACACAGGTAGTAAAGCATCTGTCTAGCGTCAACCACATCCCTGTTCTTTGTCTTGGTGAAGAATTCTTCCTGAGTGATATTGAATAGAGCGCATAGCTTTTCAATATATTGATTGAAGATTTCTCGTTTCATTTTAATTTAATTTAAGTCCACAAATATAATAATTATTTTTTATACTTCTCCATTTTTATTTCTAATATTCTTACATAAAGAGACCAATTAAAGTGATCCCAAAATTGTAGATACTGCATTGTTATTCCTGATTGTTTCATTTTATTTTATGTTTTTAGTGTATATACATTCGTTCTCATCTAGATAACCGCTCACTGTCATTGCAGTGTCGTATACCCTTAGTTCGTTGTGGTCTTCTCTGTACCTTACTATGAAGGTATTGTCATCGCACTCAAAGAACTTACTCCACATTGAACCCTCTGAGGTGAATGATATGATATAAAGTTCACCCCTGTACCTGAACATTATTCTTTCCATTTGAAATAGTTTTTTAGGTTTTGAAACTCGTCCGTCTCTCCATAGTCCAATGCCTCCCAAAAGTAAGACTCCTCCACATAGAGGAAGAAGTCCTTCTTTTGTTCGTAGCTTAGGAAGGCGAAGTACATCTCAGATTTATTTCTTAGGATGTACTCGTACATTTCTGTGATGTGATTAAACCACTGCATACTTAATCATTTTTTTTAGTTCGTTTTTAATTCTCTTTGCCGTCTCTCCCCTGTATCCCTTAGCATTGCTAAGGAAGTACAGGACTATGGTACTAGCGTCATCCATCATAAACTTGTCATCGATGGAGTTTAGTCTGTGCATCACCTCTAGGTAGGGTCTAGCTCCGTAGTTTACATTCTTCCAATCTGATTGGATTTCCTGTGCGATTTCCTTAATTGTTCTCATACTCTATAGATATAAAACTCTTCACCTTCAATTGTCTCGTAATGCTCATGCCCATCGTATGTAGCAAGGGAGTGTCCTCTTCCACGCCTCCTCATCGAAGTAGTGTCTCGCCCAATCAGGTAACTCACAAAGAACACACTCTTCAAGGTAACTATCCAAAGCCTCATCCCACTTATCGTCAGCCTCCGCATCAGTCAGTACTAAATAGTTGCTATCAAAGTTCTCATCTATCTCTTCGATCTCTGTGTAATTGTTCTGTATGAAGTCATCTAATGACTCGTCATCACTAGGTGAGTCATCAAGAGTACCCTCGTACGCCTTGTCATTGTGAATGAAAAAGTCTTCATTCAAGAATTGTTTTAGAGCTAACGCTCTCTTTAGGTCTGTTGTCATTTTGTTTTATTTTTTATTGGTTATTAATTAAGGCATTAAACTCTTCCTCATCATATACCCACTGCATCAACTCAGTGTCGCTAGGGTCTATGTATTCTCTTAGTGAGTACAATTCTAGCAGTTCACCATAGCTTACTCTTTCAGCCATGATTTCCTCTCTGATTTCGGAGATTCTTTTTTTACATTCTGTGTTATTCATTTTGTTTAATTTTTATTGGTTAATATATTCTTCTCAGGCAGGAACAAGTATCCGCATCCATACATACAATAGACTTGTGGCTCTTCGTTGTCGTACTCCTCACCCAATTTCTCTATATTTTGATTGACAGAGTGCAGTGTATTACATTGTGGACACACGAATGTAGCTCCGACACAATATTGGTCGAACACTTTTTCTTTTTCTTTTGCATTCATATTATTTTATTTTAATTGGTTAATTAATTTTACTCATATAGTCTTCCACATAATCATTCGCAATTGCACCACATCCTCCCTTATCATCATTCATTTCATCAAATTCTTCTCTCAAGGCATCAACAAGTTCAAAAAAATAATAGTTGTATTCCTCATCTGATAACTCCTTTCCTTCATTGTCCTCAACCAATAATGCATCAGTCACACGAGGATAATTCTTAGATAAGAATGAATAAACTTTTTTGTTTAGGTTTTTTTTACTTTTCATATTTTTTAATTTTAATTGGTTAAGAGCGAACCACCATAGGTGGCTGAGGATACCCTCATTTAATCACTTTCGTCTACTTAAGACTCGTCAGTTAACCTAAACCGCATAGATCAATCTATTCTCTGTATTATCTATATGCTCACTTACTATCTGTCTCGCCTCATCAACATACTTAGGAGGCACAATAACGTACCTATGCACGCAGAACACATTTGAACTCTCGCAGGTTACTATCTTTGTTGGTATCTTTAAATTTATTAATACCTCAATAGCCCCATTCAATTCTCTTTTGCATACGTCAGATGGACACGGAGAGTCACTCCACATTCCCGTGTCGTTTGCTCCGCATACAGCATAGATTGGTTCATTGTATCCCCTCCAAGCGTCTGTTTTAACCCACCTCTGTGTCGTGTCGAATAGCGTCCCAACTTTTTTCTCGTCAACTACCGGAGGAGCGTTCTCGTTTACTCTCTTCCACTCTCCGTTCCATTCCTCCCCGTTTAGATACCACTTGAAATTCTTTTGGTATATTCTAACGCCACTGAGAGCATTTAGTCTATCCTTTGTGGTCTTAGTCTGCCATCCGCAATGGGTAATATATAAGCCGTCCTCTCTGTGTTCGGCTATTTTGTTTCCATGTAGCCACAAACTTTTCCCATCGGTTTGTGTGTTCCCTGATTTTTTTGCTCTACCTTGCATGAAGGCAGAAGCAACGCTTATTGATACTTGTTTCATTTTGTTTTTATTTTATTCTTTTTAGTTTAATATCCTCATTCCATTGGTACACATCGTTGATTTCGCAGGTCTCAGACCATACGTGTACGTCATTATTGTACCTCATCGCTACGTCAAAGTAGTCGAAAAACAATGACAAGATCTCGGTATCTGTGTTTACCTCGACCAAAAATTTTCTGTCAAAAATTGCAAACATATTTATTTTGTTTTTACTGAGAGCATAGCTCCCATGATTTATATTTTTTAATCGTTCTGCCGTTCAATCCCAATTGGTCGCAGATGAACTTTGCTAGCTTTCTTTTGCCTTGCTCGGTGTCTAGTCTGTTTGTGCCTATTTGCTCAATAACATATTGGGGACTCATCCCCAACACACGGGAGCAGAACTTCACGTCTTGCCCTAGATAAAAACTTTTCGTTACCTTATCTGTACTGCAGATAAGTGTCCAATTGTGGTCAAAGCCGTAGCTTGACGAGATGCTGATAGTTGATTTCATATTTATTTTATTTATAGATTTCATCGAATTGATACCCTTTTTTAATCATGTAGTTGATAAAGTTACTGATGTGTAACTCACTACTAAATTCCCTCGTAATTATAAAATTGCGGAGGTATTTATTTTTGAAGACTAGTGTTACTTTCATTTTATTTTATTTTAATTATTTCAATCCATATTGTTAAACCATGCCTCTCGGCTTCTTCTAGTTTATCGTATCTTAAGCCTAGCTCTAAGACGTGATAGTAATACTTTACTCTTTTTCTCATATGTTATGGTATTTTTTCTTTGTAAAATTAGTTTTATGTGTGTTCGGCTTGTAGTTATTGTAACTCTTCTTTCCTCCGCAACAATTTTGTGTTGAGGAACAGGATGTTAAGAATAGTACTGCTAAGAATGAGAAGCAGTAAAGTGCTGAGTTTTTCATTGTGTGTTTTTTTAATTGGTTAAGAAATGCACGAGCGTGAATTCGCTTCGCTCGTACATTTTTCGTCTACTTAAGACTCATCAGTTAACCTTGCCAATTCACTAAAGTCATAAGAGCGTTTAATTACTTTCGCTCCCTTGCTCTCATAGTGCGCTTTGAAGGTGTAGTCCCTAGCTATAAGGGACTCACCGTTGAACTTGAATAGAATGTACATTAGATTAGTTTTTTAATGGTTTTTACTAGAACTCCGTTGTAAAAGAAGCCGATTATCTCGAATCGACCCTCGATTTTTAAGATTTTTGTGCTCATACTTTTTTGGATTTTTTCACTCTAATAAATTAGAGCGAGTAATGTTTTTTATTAAATGTTGATTTTACAATTTTGGGTGTGTAGTTACTTTTCTTATTCTGCTTCCAACAGCATTTTTTTGTTGAGGAGCAAGATGTTAAGACCATTGTAGCAATTACTGATGCTACGAATAATACTGCAAAAGCAGTCTTTTTGATTGTGTTTTTCATGTTTGTTTTTTTTGTTTGTTGGTTAATTAATTAGCTCCCATGCTGAGGTGCGACCTCAGTGCCTCACGGCAAATGCAACATTCACGGGCTTGCAACGTCCGACCAACTGCTTATCGGTATCCCCTAAGGGTCAAGGTCACTACTATCGGTCTCGCCTTTGCCTCCGCACTTACTAAGAGTGGTTTGAGGTCTTCGTGCCTGTCAGTTGTGCAATATGTCAAGGAGCGTGTTCTGAGTAGTTATACGACGGGAATTCGACAAAGTTACATAGGTTTATAAGATTTAACACTTTTAACATTTCGTCGGTGTGCCGTGTGACTATCAAAGAACTTGACACAAATATACGACAAGAATTCGACTTGTCAAGTGTTTTTTTGAGGTATTAGACGAATGGTAACAATTCATCGACGAATGGTTGTCGATACAATGGAGATAAGAATGAAGTGTTCCAATGGGTCAAGAGAGTATGTCCGAGCATTACGAGGAATGTAAGCTATAAGATAGCTAACAATCAGTTATTTAGACTCATTCTAAATAAGGGTTGGAGATTTTGGAGGGGTTGAAACGGGGACGGGGACAAAGGGCTCGTTCCTCTCGCCTCCTGCATAGAGAATTTTTTCGTTACTCAGAGCCGTTTGTTGTCGGATAAGTCGGTTATCCGTTTGTTGTCGGTTATCCGTTTGTTGTCGGCTAGCTGACTTGCTCAGCTCAGCCCCATGTTTGCCCTAGTTATTCGGGCGCATCGATTATCCGTTTGTTGTCGTTTGTTGTCGGATACGGAGCGAAGCCTTGCATCCGCATACATCCCGACCGACCGACCGACAGACCATGTGCGGAACGGGGGTAGCAGTTACGCCAAGTCTAGCGGAGCGGTAGCGGTAGCCACCAAGCCCCTAGGCAAAAGCCAAAAAATCCGAGCGGGGGCACGGCAATTGACACCCCCCCCTGCCAAAAACAAATCGACTTTCCATCTCGGGCCCGGCACGCAGATCCGGGGGTATAATCCCCACACTCTACCCATCTCGTAACAATTTATTACTATCTTTGTTACATGAAGAAACCTTTGAACTTATCAAACAGTGTATACCAACAAAAGGGTTCGGGTATTGGACTTACTGTAAAGGACGGGATGTTGATCAACAACAGGCCTGATAGTAGGACCGGTATTCAGATGGCTGCAGACTTGAGAAAGTCTATGAAGCGAGCTGATAAGGTTGGGATGTACACTGAAGCCATGTCTATCTCCAAGATGATGGACGGTGGTTACTGCCACTAGTTAGTGGTTTAAAATTGGAGGGGGTGCTATTAAGTACCCCTTTCTTTTTTGTATATACTAGATTATCGTCATAACTATGTCTTTAATATGTTATCTATCTTATTGATTATTAATATTATGTCAATTATGTCAATATTAAAGAAGAAATATAATAATAAAAAATATATATAAAGGAGGGAATATATATATATATAAGGG
>JACCDO010618215.1_pt1 | contig 13424 bp, 7 predicted proteins | sample 7446101 | NCBI WGS metagenome assembly JACCDO01 (sample SAMN15323440, study PRJNA562643) | freshwater metagenome | isolation source: river surface water | place: USA:Blue River Watershed | collected 2017-08-16
AGAATCCCCATCATCACTATTACTACTAGCATTAAAATAAAACGCCCCCAAGATATTCCCTTCCTGCCAAGGCGTTTGTTCATTCTCAGTAAGAACCTTAGTAGTCTTAATCGTTTGACGCACAACTTCATCAATCGTCAATCCTGGTGTTTTCAAGCTTTTCACCAAAGCCTTCGTAAACGGACTATTTTCCCCATTCCCATCATGAGCAGTATCCCCAGGTTTAGTAGCAAAAAAAATCATTGTCCCTTCAGTATCAACAGACATTTCCCCTAATCCTCTTGAATTCCCAAACATTGAGCGAGTTCGATTACTCAATGGATTATCCCGACAAGCATCAATAATCAACAATTTCACTTTAGCGCTTGTGAATTCCATTTGACTTTGTATTTCTTCAATTTGAATAGATTCTGGAATCAAATCATCTTCACTTGTTTCCTGATCAAAGCCCACATCCGTAGGCAACAGATAATTCTCACCTCTCAATCGAACCCCATGTCCTGCAAAATAAAACACAGCAATCTCATATCCACCAAGTTCTACTTCATCCTTAAACGCCTTAATTTTCCTAGCAAAATCTCTCCTTTTCAAATCCGTATGCACAGTATTCTCAAAGAGTTTAAGTCCAAGCCCCTTAAATGTTTTCCCTACAAGTGTCGCATCATTCTTGGGATTTTGTAGGTTTGGCACTTTCTCATACTTCCCATTCCCAATGACCAAAACCAAGCCCTTTGTTTGGGCAAATACGGATCCTAGGAAGGATAAATAAAACAATAAAAATAAATACCTATTCATTAAAACAACTCCTCAAATATCAACTCAAAAAATATAAATCCAAATTAACCCATATTCCCAAATCATTCAATCCTAGATCATCATGCCCTTGATTAAAACCTAATTTATTTCTGTTGATGCAAAGCTTTTTGTACCTTTTGATGTTTAGCCAAAGCTTTTTGTCTATTATAAAAAGAAACATGATCGATCATCACTTTACCGATCAGATGATCTCTTTCATGTAGCATGGCTCTTGCTGCTAATTCTTCACCACGCATTTCAAAAAACTGTCCATTTTCATCTTGGGCTTTAATCACCACCCATTTGGGGCGAGAGACATTGATAAAAACTTCTGGAAAAGACAAGCAACCTTCAGATGACAAATATTCTTCTTTGCTTTGTTCTACAATCTCTGGGTTGATAAACACAATATTCTGATCCCCAGAAATCGGCTTAGGTTCTTGCTTCTCAAATGTTTCTGGCGATAAGATAAACAATTGCATATCTAAACCTACTTGTGTGGCTGCTAAACCCAAACCATCACTGCTTTTCATGGTTTCGGACATATTCACAACGATTTTTTTAAGCGCTTCATCAAATCGCTCTACCTTTTTAGCTTCTTTCCTCAAAAATGGATTAGGGTATGCTAAAATTTCCATGATTGCCATCATTCTATCCTTTTTTCTTATGATTTTTGGGATCATCATTGTACAATAATTCTTCATTTTCTTTAAATCATAAATACAAAAGATTTGAAAGAAAAATAGCTTTTTTTGTGTTTGAGGTGGCGCAAAAACTCCCCTTGAATAAAGCTTGAGTATTTTCGCAAAAGTCGATACAACCCACGAATTATAAACATCAATCACATGATTTCTAAAGCATTAGATCTTTTTTGATGCGCCCCAAACGCATTTGACAGCGTAGAGTAAAAATGACGGAACTAAATGAAAATTCTAATATTGAGCCTGTAAAATTACATGAGCTCACAAGACAAAGATATCTCAATTATGCACTAAGCGTAATCACTAGCCGTGCTTTGCCAGATGTACGAGATGGTTTAAAACCCGTACAAAGAAGAATCCTTTATGCGATGTATCATGATCTCAAATTGAGAAAAGATTCACGCTTTCTCAAAAGCGCACGCGTCGTTGGTGATGTCATGGGTAAATACCACCCACATGGCGATCAATCCATTTATGAAGCCATGGTCAGAATGTCCCAAAGCTTTAGCTTGAGATATCCCTTGGTTGATGGCTATGGTAATTTTGGCTCCTTAGATGGCGATTCTGCCGCTGCCATGCGTTATACAGAAGCAAGACTCAATGGTCTGGCTGAAGGCCTACTCAAAGAAATCGATAAAGATACCATCCAAAATCGCTTAAACTATGATGGACAACTCGAAGAACCTACCATCCTACCAGCACAATTCCCCAACCTCTTACTCAATGGTGTCACTGGTATTGCCGTAGGGATGGCAACCCATATCCCCCCTCATCAACTCAATGAACTGATCGATGCTTTAAACATACTCATCAAAAACCCTGATGCCAGCACCAAAGACCTATTCACAGTTTTCAATGGCCCAGACTTCCCTACAGGTGGCGAAATCTTAAATGATCAAGATGAATTGATCTCGATCTATGAAAAAGGCACTGGCACCATTAAACTCAGAGGCACTTATCACCTAGAAGATGATGGAAAAAACCAATTTGTCATTATCGATAGCATCCCATTTGAAGTTCAAAAAAGCGCCCTAGTGGAAAAAATCGCACAATGTATCATCGAAAAAAAATTACCCCAACTCCTAGATATCAGAGATGAAAGCACAGATATCGTTCGTATCGTGCTTGAAGTCAAAAAAGGCGAATCTTGTAATGCTGTGATGGCTTACCTCTATAAACATACACCATTACAACAAAACTTTAGCTTAAATATGACCTGCTTAATCCCCAGCGACCCCAAAGATGAATCCAAAGCTTTACCCCAAAGAGTGGGCTTAAAAGAATGCTTACAACACTTCTTGGATTTTAGATTCTCTGTGGTGGTGAAGAGATTACAATTTGATTTAAGTGAACTAGAACGCGCCATTCATCGACTCGAAGCCCTAGAGAAAATCTATGGCAATCTAGATGAAGCCATAGAACTCATCAGAAAAGCCAAAAACAAACACGAAGCTGAACTCGCTTTGATGAATCGCTTTATCCTAGATGAAGAACAAGCCAATGTTGTGCTCGATATCAAACTCTATCGCCTCGCCCAACTCGAAATCGAAGAAGTCAAAAAAGAATTGGCTGATAAGAGAAAAAAAGCCAATGAAATCAAAGCCATTCTCAACGATAAAAACGCCTGTTGGAAAGTCATCAAAGATGAATTTAAAACATTACTCAAAGATTTTGGCGATCAAAGAAAAAGCAAACTTGTAGGCCCCCAAGTCGATGAAGATTTCTCTCCTGAAGCCTATGTCATTAAAGAAGATTGCTGGGTCATTGTCACAAGACAAGGTAGAATTAAAAGACAAAAAGGCCTATCCGAATTATCCGCTCTCAGAATACAAGATGGTGATGAACTCGGTTGGAGCATTTTTAGCAATACCCAAAAAACAGTGACGATTTTTACCCAACTCGGTAAAGCCTACTCCATCCTCATCGCAGATCTCAACGCAACTTCTGGTTATGGTGACCCCTTACAAGCGATTTTTAAATTTGATGATGGCGAAAGAGTGGTAGGCGTATGTATCAATGATCAAGCCCTATACCCAATGGTTGCCAAAGATCTTATCCCCAAACCCGAAAGCGATAAACTCGAAGGTTTAGAAGATGATAGCACAGAAAAGAACTTTGATCCCCCCTATGCCATTGCTGTATCTCGCAAAGGATTGATCCATCGATTCCCACTCAACTCCTATGCAGAAGTCAGCCAAAAAAATGGCAGAACCTATTTCCTACTCGAAGGCAATGATGAAATTGTCGCTTGTTATAGCAGCAGAGGACATGAATCAGTTGTTCTCGCAAGTATACACGGCAGAGGATTGATTTTCCATAGCTCAACCATCCCCATTAGACAAAAATCAAGCAAAGGATGTTTGGGGATGAAACTTGTGGGTGAAGATGAAGTGCTTGGTTTTGTGCTTGTGGATGATCCTATGCAAGGATTATGGGTGTATACTGGCGCACAAAGAGAATTCTTGATCAGAGAAACCCATAGCGCCAAATCCCCTTATAAGAAAACCAAGAGAGGCACAAAAGGGCAAGATGTGATTTTAAGAGGGAATTTTGAAAAATGGCTCTGGCCTGTCCAAATCCTCAGAACATCCACAGAAGGCAAATTACTCTTGGGTTTAGATGCCATTAAAAATATCAATGATGAATCGGTTAAACAAAACACTGTGGAAAACAACAAAGATGATAAACCCATTTCTACAACTGCTTTGATCTTTAATCGCAGACCCAAAATCGTCACTGATGATAAAAAAGCAAAACCCAAAAAATCTATTGAAGAGACACCATTGTTAGATTTAGAGAACAAAGATCAAGAATAAAGGAATCAAAATGACTGATTATAATGCAGAACAAATCACCATACTCAAAGGTCTAGAAGCAGTCAGAAAAAGACCAGGTATGTATATCGGTGGGACAGATAAAGCTGGTTTACATCATTTGCTTTGGGAAGTTGTCGATAATTCAGTAGATGAAGCCATTCATGGACACGCTGATCAAATCTGGGTATTTTTAAGCGAAAATCAAAAACGATTATTAGTCAGAGATAATGGGAGAGGTATCCCTGTAGAACCCCATCCCAAAGACCCCCAAAAAAGATCTACCCTAGAAGTGATTTTTTCTGAACTCCATGCTGGTGGGAAATTTGGTGATGGCGCATATCAAACATCTGGTGGATTACACGGCGTAGGTGCTAGCGTAGTCAATGCTTTAAGTTCCTATCTCAGAGTTCAAGTCAAGAGAAATGGTAAAAAACACGAACAATTATTCTCCAGAGGTAATCCTTTGGGCAACGTTCAAGAACTCGGTGATGCCAAAGGACATGGCACTGATGTAGAATTTGAAGCTGACCCAGATATTTTTCCCAATACCACCTATGATGCAGAAATCATCGCTGAAAGACTAGAAGCCAAATCTTACCTACACCCAAATCTCAAAATCACCTTTAAAGATGAAAGCAAATCTGGGACTGAACAAACCAAAGTCTTTGAACATAAAGGCGGTTTGGCTGAATACCTCCAAGATCAAATGGTCCTACAAAGAAAAAGAAGCGTGATTGAACAAATCTACCACCTCAAAAGAACAGAGAATTGGGGGAAAATGGAACTCGCACTCGCTTGGACTGAATCCACTGATGTCTTGGTCAAGAGTTTTGTCAATGGTATTCCCACTGCCAACGGGGGCACCCATGAATCTGGTCTAAAAGATGCTTTAAACAGAGCATTAAGGACTTTTGTAGATACCCACAATCTTTGCCCCAAAGGCATTACCTTAACACCAGATGATTTTAGAGAAGGGTTAATGGGCGCAATCCATGTCTTTATCTCTGAACCCCAATTTCAAGGGCAAACCAAAGATCGATTAAATAACCCTGAAGTGAAAACATGGGTAGGGAATGCCTTTAAAACACCTTTTGAACAGTGGCTCAATGAAAATCAAACCATTGCCATTGCCATTGTGACCCGAGCTGTACAAGCCGCCAAAGCGAGAATGGCAAGCAGAAGTGCAGTCAATGAAGTCAAGAGAAAAAGCGCAATCAGCAGAAGACTCAATCTCCCCGGTAAACTCGCAGATTGCACATCAAACGATCCTTCCGTATGTGAATTATTCCTTGTAGAAGGTGATAGCGCGGGTGGTTCTGCAAAACAAGGGAGAGATCGCAAAACCCAAGCCATTCTGCCTTTAAGAGGGAAAGTGCTCAATGCAGAACAAGCTACTGAAGCCAAAGTAATGGCAAATCAAGAATTGGCAGATATTGTCAATGCTTTAGGCTGTGGGATTGGCAAAAGCTTTGATCTCTCCCAACTCAGATACCATAAAGTGATTTTATTGATGGATGCAGATAGCGATGGCCATCATATCTCTACCCTACTACTGACCTTTTTTTATCGTTACCTCAAACCCTTAATCGAAGAAGGCATCATATACCTCGCCCAACCCCCACTCTATAAGATAGAAACCCCCAAGAAAATCTATTGGGTCAACACTGATGAAGAGAAAGATGAAGTCATCAATAAAAAAATAGGGAAAAAAAGCAAATATGAAATACAAAGGTTTAAGGGTTTAGGGGAAATGATGCCAGCCACCCTCTTCCAAACCACCCTAGACCCAGCCAATCGCAAACTCCTCAAAGTGCAAATCCTAGAAATGGATAGACTTCATACAGAAAATACCATTACTGAACTCATGGGTAAAGATTCTCAAGCCAGATTTGATATGGTGACTCAAGCAAATTTAAATATGATCGACCTTGATATCTAAAGATTCCATAAGAACCAATGAATACCATCTTCCTTGTTTTTATCCGAACGATAAGGCACAGATAATTGATGTTGTTCAAACCAACGGGTAATTGCACCTGTAATGCCACCAATAGACTTACTGCTGATATCTTGATAATAATGTTGCAACTCTTCAATTACAGCATCAGAAGCGATTTTTTTATGTTCAAACACGATTTTTAAGAAAGTTAAACATTTGGGTTGCTTGATAATGGATTCGTATTGTTTAATTTCTTCAGGGAGATGATCTGTAATTTGCTTCAAAGAGATAGGATTTGTTTTTTTCAATTTCTTATTGCTTTTATTCACTTCTGTAGAATTTTCTGATAGCGCTTGAACAAGCAGCAAAAAAGCATCATATACTTCCTTGCGTTGTAAATCCTCTGGCTGTAATTCGATTTTAATCATGATCATATCCTAGGAAAGAGTTGATAAAGAGTCATTGGCTGTAAAGGTAAAAAGACGAAACAGCATAAGTCACTCACTTTCGTTAGTTTTAGAATTTTCTTTAGGTTTTTTTAATCATAAAAAAATAATATTTTTTTGCATTTAAAATGCTTATCTAATTGATGTTATCGAATATGGCATTATGTTTAAAAAAATATGATTTGCTAAAAAAATGTATTTTATTAGATAAAATTTGTTAAATAATGCCTAAAATATAATAAAATATCTTAGATATATTTAACCTAAAAAAAATCAATGGGATCGATATCAATGGAGATAGGAACAGCAGAAGTGGGCATAAAAGATTTTTTGAGTGTATCTACCAGCTCATGTAGATGTTCTCTTTTTCTGAAGAGCAGAAAAGCGATAAAGCGAAAACGATTTGCAATCATCGATAAAGGCGCAGCCATTGGGCCTCTTTTTTGAAACATGATGGTTTGTTGCTTAAAGGATAAAAACTGATTTAAATCATCTAGGGTTTGATTGATTTTAGAGAGTTGTTCATGTTCGATGCGCAAAAGCACAGCAAAACTAAAGGGGGGATAACCGATCAAAGATCTGATATTGAGTTCTTGTTCGCAAAATAAGTCAAAGTTATGTTGCACAATGGTTTGCAAGAATGGGTCTTCAGGTCTATAGGTTTGAATCAAGACTTCCCCTGGTTTATCGGCTCTCCCAGCTCTCCCAGCCACTTGGGATAATAATTGATATACCCTTTCTGCAGCACGAAAATCTGGTAGATCCAGACCTTTATCGGCATCTAAAATCCCTACCAAAGTCACAGCTGGAAAATCATGTCCTTTGCTTACCATTTGGGTACCAATCACAATATCGATTTCTTGGTTTCTCATTTTCCTTTCAAAATCTTCAAATCCTTCTTCACTATCTCGATCAAGCCTAAAGATTCTCGCTTTAGGAAAGATTTGATGGAGTTGATCTTCTACCTTTTCTGTGCCTTTGCCAATGGGGACATAATCATGCATGGCATGACAGTCTGGACAAGAAGCTGGTACATGCATTGCTTTTAGGCAATAATGGCATTTTAATTCATTTGCCTTTTGATGCCAAGTTTGAGCAATATTACAGTTTTGGCATTTAAAAACAAAACCACAACGAATACAACGCAATGATTCACTAAAACCACGACGGTTTAAAAAGAGAATGGTTTGTTCGCAAGTATTTAATCTTTGTCTGATGGCATCAAGTAAAGGATAACTTAAAAATGGGGCATCTGGCACTGGAAAATAGGCTGTTTTGAGATCGATTAATTTCACTTTGGGCAAAATCGCATGTCCCGGTCTTTGGGTGAGTTTTAATAGGGTTAATTTATGAAGTTGTACATGGTATATATTTTCTAAGCTGGGTGTCGCTGAACCCAAGATCACTGGGCATTTTTCGATTTGACCACGAAGCAAAGACATATCTCTGGCATGATATTTAATCCCTTCTCCTTGTTTATAAGAAGGATCATGGGCTTCATCTACAATGACAATGCCTATGTTTTTTAGGGGGCAAAAAAGAGCTGATCTGGTGCCGATCAATACTAGATTTTTTTCTTTTTTGAGTAGGCTTAGGGTTTGAAATCTTTCTTTGGCTGTTTTTTGGCTATGCCAAATTTCCACACAATCCCCAAATCTCTTTCTAAATCTCCGAAGTGTTTGGGGGGTTAAACCGATTTCTGGGACCAATACTAAGGCATTTTTCCCTTGAGCCAGCACATCAGCAATCACTTCTAGATAAACTTCTGTTTTGCCGCTCCCTGTAATCCCATATAATAAGAATCCTTGATAATCTTTGCTTTTCTTGATCATGTCAATGGCATATATTTGTTCTGCATTGAGTGTGATCTCTAAAGCATATTGTTGATCATCTGCTTGTTTTTCTTCGATTTCGTATGCTTGGTATTGTAGTTTTAAGTCGATTTGATGTGAGAAGTAAAGATCTTCAATGGTTTTTTTAATGATATTTTTGCTGTATTTTTCACTGAATTGTTTGAGAAAAATTGATTTTTGATTCTTGATCATCAATTCGATTTCTTGTCTCTTGCTTTTATTTTGATGAATCAATGTTTGACCCATAGATTGTATCAGCCAATCCCATTCATCACCCAAATAAGGCAAGGGTATTTGGCTGATCCATTGGGTCTCTTTTTCCCAAGATTCGATAAGGGTAGGGGCAATGGTATAGGGTAAGTGATTTTTATGTATGGGTTGAGCAAGGAGTATAGGATAGAGTTTTAGCCATGTTTTTTCTGTATCACTTAAATCATCAAAGGGTTTAAGGGAGAGTTCTTCATACGCGATTTTCCCTTTGGCGCTGGGTAACATGACTTTTTGTAATCGGGTGGTGGGTAGAGCGAGTTTAAGAGCTTCTCCCCATGAAATATGATAGTATCTACTGAGTTTGGATAAAAATTGAAGCAATTGATTTGGGAAATTAGGCAATTGTTTGAGGACTGAAATCACAAATTTTTTTCTGATATTTGGACAAGGATCTTGAGTCAGTAATCGATATGCACAAGCGATTTGTAAATGCCCTTCATCTTCTTGATTGCTTTTGGCATTGCCAAAAGGAACAATCAAGAGATCACCTTGATTGATGGATAATTGTGTAGGAATTTTATAGGTAAATAACCCTTCGATAGGTAAAGGCAATAATACTTCTACATAGGTATATAAATCTGTATTTTGACTCATTTGATATCTTCAATCAGCGTTGCGCAAACTCCCTGTATTTTTGATGAATTTGTGCACTTTCAATGATCAGTTGATGATTTTTATCGGCTGTTTTTAGGAGTTGATATACGGCACCTCCCATAATTTCAGCAGATACAGGTCTGCTTTTATCTTCTGCTTGTTTTAAGCCGGTGACAGAAAACACATTGCTTAAGTGATTTGTGATCCACCCCCCTATTTTTTCTGCAGGTCTAAAATCACTACGACTTGGACCTGTTAAAAATCCCGGTCTTAAAATGATATAAGGTAAACCCGAATGGATTATGGCTTGTTCTACTTCATATCTGGCTTTGAGATATGAACTCCATGGATGCCATTCTATGCCCATCGATGAAACATAGACGAACACTGGGGCTTTGGGTAATTTTTGACTTAGATTTAACATTTGTAGTGTTAATTTTTGATCTATGTCTTGATAAGAAACCCCTTCTTTTTTACCTGTTTTTTGGGTAATGCCCAAAGCACAAAACACAATGTCAGCTTGGTAGTTTAAGAAAGGTTCATCTATCTCTGTCCAAGCTTTTTCAAGAATCTCTAGTTCATTGCATTGTAAAGCATGTTCCCAATCCGCAATGCTTTTGAATGCATCTGCATGGGGTGAATTCTTGCGTATGTGCGCGAGTACATGATCTGTTTGAGCTTCTAATGCTGTTAAAACGTGGTTTTCTGACAAAATCGTTTTAATCACACCTGTGCCACAAAAACCAGTTGCACCACAAATCCAAATTTTTCTCAATGATATACTCCAAATGTTTTTCATTAAAAATCAATGATACAAATTAGATTAGATTAGATTCTAAGACCACCATCGATATCTAAGCATCTTCCAGTAAAGTAATCGCATTCAATGATAAATTTAACACCAGCATAGATTTCAGTGGCCAAACCCAATCGCTTCATAGGGACCATGGCTAGGGTTTTTTCCAAAGCTTCGGGTTTCATGCCGAGCAAAATGGGTGTTTCAATAAATCCAGGGGCAATTGCACCTACTCTGAGATTAAAAGGAGCAAGTTCTCTAGCCCAAATCACTGTATCAGCCACAAGACCAGCTTTGGCAGCTGAATAGTTGCTTTGACCGACGTTACCAGCTCTTGATACTGAACTGATATTAATGACAACAGCTGGGGCTTTATCGCCAAATTCCACATGTTTTGCTGCAAATTCTCTGGTACAAAGGAAAGGACCAGTCAAATCCACATCAATGACTTTTTGCCAATCTTGTAGGCTCATTTTCTTGATTTCATTGGTTTTACGATCTTGTTTTACCATGATACCATCTCTGAATAAACCAGCATTATTGATCAATCCGTTTAAACCACCAAAATCTTGCCAAGCTTGGTTAAAAAAGCTTTCTACTTGAGCTTCATTACTAACATCCAAAGTATAACCTTTGATTTTACCGGCAAATGATGCTGATTCTTCTTCCAATTTTTGTAGTTCTACTGCATTGATATCCGCTGCTGCGACTTGAGCGCCAGCTTTTGCTAATTCCATGGCAAAACATTTTCCCATGCCACTTGCGGCACCAGTCACAACAATCTTGAGTTGATCTAATTGCATTTTCTATCTTCCTTATGATGTGTATCAATACCCACTTTAATTTTTAGGATTTGTGAGTGTGTTATTGATAGCAAATTTTAATTGCTTTGCGTTAAAATTTCATATTTCAAGCATAGATTCTCAATTTTCTTCATTTTTTGCGCCCCCTCAGAAGCCTTAAAAAATACAAAAAATCAATACAATCTATTGTTTCATATCTAAATGCTTGTATATCTTGATGATCTTGGTAATACTACGCAAACATATTTTTTTTTGGACTTAAGATGAATGGTACTTAGCCCATGATACAGCCTTTAACACAGCTTAAAACGCTTCGCATATACGTATGTTTATGCTTTTTTTTATGCTTTACTGTATTGCATGCAGCCAAACCCATAGAACAATGGCGTTATGAATTTCAAGAAGCACAAAAAGATCAAGATCAGTCTAAGCTGAGTAGATTGATCCAAGATCAACCCCATTTTGCTAGGATTTTTTTCTATGGGCAGATCTATGATTTAACCATTCCTCAAATCAATGATATTCAAAAGAAACAAATCAATGATACTTTAGCTTCACTTGCGACATATCTAGATCAACAAGGGGATCCAGCACCACTCGTTTTATTAGAACTCTATGAGAATAAGGCTTTATTTGAAGATTTGGCGAATCAATCAAGAACACTACAAGAATCATTGATTCAAATGAGTGATAGTTCTCGTGATGTCAGTGCAAGAGTAGCTGCATATCTCGAAGTTGTGAGAAATCCCATTGTCGCAGATAGTTCATTTTATGCTTTACTCTATCGCGCATCTTTAAGAGCGGGTCATGGAAAACTAGAAGGCAAACATCAAGAAACGATGTATTGGAAATCCGCTTACTCTTTGGCTGAAGGGAATTTGCTCTTAAAATCAGATCCTAAACTTTGGCAAGGTCTCAAAGCTTATCTCAACCAAGAGCCCCCCTTAGATGTCAATGCATATTTGGTAGAAAAAAGAATCAGTTCTCTTTGGAAAACTTGGGCCATTGGTGATTGGAATAAATCAGAAGAGATTCTTTCGGGTGTGATTGATATTTTGAAAGAGAAAAAAGGAAAGCTATCTCTTGCGATTTTTGCAGTGGGTTATGCGAAAATCTTAAGCAAAATCAATGAAAATGAAAAAGCTTTGACATGGCTCAAAAATGCCAATGCTTCCTTGCAACAAATCGATGATCCTATTCTCAAACTCTACTTGAAATTTACCCAAGCAGAACTCTTTGCCCAAGCTGGAAAATGGGAAGATTTTGCTGTTTTGAGCGCTTCTATTGTAGATGATATCCAACAACAAAAATTATCTCAACAGGTTTGGACTCAACAAGTATTGCGTACTTTGGCGATGGATTTCAATGATGGTTTAAGGAAACTTGCCGAACAAAAAAGACATCAAAAAGTAGTACAACTCGCCGATCATTGCGCTAAGATGTTGGTGCTAGTCAGCCAAGAGAAAAGCAATGAAGCCTTATTACCTGTTGCGCAACGTCCAGCAGATTTAAAATTATGGAAACAAAGATTAGTAGATTTCCATGCATTTGTCGCCAAATCCTATGAATCGCTTAAAAAGCTTAACTTAGCCAGTCAACAATTAAAAATTGCCTTGGAAAACCACCCAGAACCCCAAAGTGAACTAGGGAAATCACAAATGTTGATCTGGGAATTAGAACAAGCTCGTTTGCAAATCGAAGAAGGTAGTTTTGATGAAGCTAGGGTGTCATTGATGGCACTTGCCGAAAAATTAAGACAAGAAGATCGTGCTGTTTTATTGGCACAAGCGATACATCAGTTGGCAAGAAGCTATCTATATGATGGTAAATTTGAAGTTGCTTTTGAATATGCGAACTATGCATTTACTGTCTTAAAACAAGTCAATGCGCTAAAAGAAATAGAATTACACGCCAGTTTGCATCAACTTGTTGCCCAAGCCTTAACAGGTTTAGGTCATTTTGATCAATCCATTGAGCGCCTAAGCAAATCTTTTGCTTTGGTAGAATCTTCAGACACAGCATTACAATTACTTTGGTTACAAGCCAAACAAGGCAATATGGATGAAGCATTGGCAGTCAGTGCTAAGGCATCAACTTTGCAACAAGAAAAGACCATTTTAAGAGGTTGTATCTATGCGTGGCAAGGTGATTATCTCAAAGCCCAAGATGTTTTAGATGTGATTTCCAATACAGCTGAACCTTCTCAAATCGAATATGTAGGGATGAGTTGTTATTTGTATGCCTATATTCAAGCGCCCAAAAACATCAAGAACCCCCAAAGAATCAATCTCTTTTTAAGAGCTTTACAAAGATCAAGTCATTTGTCATTGAAGTGGCGTGCAGAAGCATTGGAATCGATGTTAATGGCAAAAAGTGGTAATTTGGCAGATGCATGGCAGAAGTTACTACAA
>JACCDO011472563.1_pt1 | contig 13424 bp, 10 predicted proteins | sample 7446101 | NCBI WGS metagenome assembly JACCDO01 (sample SAMN15323440, study PRJNA562643) | freshwater metagenome | isolation source: river surface water | place: USA:Blue River Watershed | collected 2017-08-16
AGGAAGACGATGCGTTGAATAAAGACAATGCGGCAACACGAATTGCAAAATCGATTGTGACACGAGTTGCCGGAATAGCGCAGAAGAATTTCCCAAATAATGCAGACAATATGACATGCGCATTGATGTATTTGACAATGGAATAGGGTTGGTACACTAATGCATCTTTAAATGCACCCGCACAGCACTTTTTTCTCTATTGCCCCACACATCATCTGCATGAGGCACAGGGATCCCTTCACCCACTAATTCCACAATTTGGAATGCACACATTCTCAAAATGTTTTTTTCAATGCGTTTCTTTTCTGTTCCGATAGAGAATTCCAAAAATCCTGTTTTCCATATATGCTCACATGCACCTTCCACTTCCACATTAAGCACATTTGTTTCGTTGTCGTCTATCCACATATTGTCCGGCAACTCCGGCAAACAATGCACTGTTATTCCCTCTTTTTCATACTCCAATAGAGAATGCCACAAAGGAACTACAATCCCCTCGTCCCGCAAAAAACACACATTGGAATGCATCAAATCATCAATATTCGGATTCAATATAATATGCCTATCACAACTTTGCAAACAACTCCCCGAAATATGCATCCGCACTTTGTCGAAAAATGCATCCGAAAAATGCAGAGTGGTTTTATATATTTCAATGGTTGCCAACAACTTAGTTGCTCTATTTGCATCAAGGCGAAGGATGAATGCCAATGCCTTTTCTTCACACATGGTTGCCACCTTCATCAATAGAGGATGGAAAATCCGTCGCTGAAAATCCTCATTATTGTACAAGGTTTCGAAAAACATGGAGGCAATATTATTATAGGAATTGTCTTCGCATATATATTCTCTATTGGAAGACATGTCCAACAGGTAATCGTGCGCATCCTTGATTTCCCTGTATTTTTCGGCAGCATTGGGCGCCTTATTTCGGTCGGGATGCCATTTGAGCGCCAAAATCTTGTATTGTTTTCTCACAACCTCTATCGACACAGTTTCAAAAGGTTCATCGATTTCTAATATTTTAGAAGCGCGCTGGCAATTCATCGATTCCATTGATCTTTATTATCATATAGTGAAACATGCTTTCTAAATGATAAATCGGACGATAATTATTGTTATAGTATTTCAAAAAGGTGTATGATCGCGTCATCACATCACTTATTGCCGAATCCTTCAAATGCCGATTCTCTATCAGATTGCAAATGATGTGCCACACACACTCCACAATGTCCAGATTGTATACGAAAATGTCATACAGGGCATCGCGAAACTGCGCATGAACCAGTGATTCCGGCGCCAACATTTGCTGTATGATGTTATTACACACAATGTTGAATATATCGATTGGGATCTTTTCGGCACACGACAGTTTCGAAAATGCGCGCAACTCTTTCAAATTCATAATTTCGCCAACATCTATTTGATTTATCATCTCTATTGCTGCGTCGCAATTTCCACCTTTGTGGGACAATGATATTTTCTGCACAAATTCGTTTTCGGCAGTGGTGACTGCATGATCGGATGCTGTGGGATCAAAAGATCCTTCGACAGTTCTGGTCTTGCGTCCCCCCATTTTGGCAGTTTGCATAACACGAATCAGTTTCACATACATTTCTCTATTGGGTCTTTTCACAGAGATGATTTCCGACGACGCCAAAATGTTGTTGGGTATAAAACACAAGTGCTCGGTAATTAAAAAATACTTCAACTGTATTGGCGAAAACCGCGAACTATATTCTTGAATATAACTGTAGAAGATCTCCAATAATTCTGTGTGAATCAAATGAAAATTCTTGCAAACTATGATGGCGCACTTCTCCGATTTCACCGACACAATATCCACGATTTGCTGTATAATATCATGCCAAATCAGTTTGGAATTGCATCCCAATAGAGACATGTCGATTTCATAATGAATGTCGCTGATGTGATAAGTGTAGTCGTATTTCTCTGTTTGAATATTCATTTTCTTGTCATATGCAAGGTTGCTGGGACTATATTGCTGGATGGCGTGCAACACCTGTGTGTATTTACCCGTGCCGGGCGGTCCATAAAAGATCATGTTGCGCAACCCAGATATGTGCTGGGGCATCATTTTCATTTGTTGTTCCAATTCGGGGTGTAAATTAAACAGTTTCATTGCACCCAAATAATCTTCATAATGGGTTTCGTAAAATTTCATCTTTGGCAATAGAGGATTTAATGCAAAGTCTATATATTTATTATATTGCAATAAATATATAATGTCGTCAATTACAGAACCTTCCAAAAAACCAGAACCAAGCAAGGAACCTTCCAAAAAACCGGAACCCAGCAAAGAACCTTCTACGGAACCTTCCATGGAACCTTTTAAAGAATATTCCACAGAATCTTCCAAACAAAGCAACATTTGGATGAAAACCACAGTGCGTATGATTGCCATCGCAATTGTTATTATCGGAGGCATCAATTGGTTGTTGGTTGCATTTGGATACAATTTAGTTGAATCATTAAATCGTGCTCTATCGTCACTGTTTAAAAGAAGACTCTCATTGGATAAAGTGATCTATGCAATTGTGGGTGTGTGTGCTATCGCACTTGCGTTTGATCGCACCCTGTGGTTGCCATTTTTAGGCGAGTCGGTGCTTCCAAGTGTTTTGATACCCTTGTCTAGCAACAGCACAGGTGCACAAAAAATCCAACTCAAAGTTGCGCCAAATACCAAAGTGGCGTATTGGGCAGCAAAACCCGGCAGCAATCCCGAAACACCTGTTGTGGATGCTTATGGCAAATATGACAACAGTGGCGTTGTGATGTCCGATGCTGCAGGAATTGCGACCATCAGTTTTGAGAAAGGCACTGAATATACCGTGCCCAGCGGCAGACAATTAAAGAGTCATGTTCATTATCGCGAATTATCTGGCGAATATGGCATGATTGGACCTGTTCAAACTGTATTTGTATAATTTACAGCATTTGTATAATTTACAGCATTTGTATAATTTTATTTTTTTTATTATTAGACTTATAATAATAAAAATTAAGGCATCAAAACTGACGGATCATTAAATAAATTTAAAACCCAATAATATGCATTTGTGAATATGTTTTGATTTGCTATTTTAGCATTCGATTCTTGCAATTTTTCTTCTTCTTTTTGCGATGATTTCTTTATATTTGTGCTATCATTGTCCAGTCCGGCAACAATATTTTTTTGCATATAATAATTCACAATTGTGCTCACAACCATACAAATGAATGCAACCAATATTAAAACATCATAATAATTGGTCCAAGTCCAAGTCCATGGCATGGCAAAAGGCGTTTTGACAATGATTGCAAAAATTAGAAAAACAGTTGATATTGCAAACAAATAAAATAGAGCAGTGTATGTGTTAAACTCTGACCATCGTTTTTTGCCAGCATTGATATCATATGATTCCATTTTTTGCATTCTCTCGACGATCGATACCGCAACAGCAATAATGCTGTATAAATTGTAAATCACGATTCCCATAATTGCGGCAATTGCGGAACCCGATATAAACTTTTTGAACATATCTTCCATAATACCACCAACAATGAATTTTGCATAAATGCCATATAAAACTGCCAAAACAGAAATCGACAATAAACTGGACAAACTAATCCACTTTTCCGGTTTTGTAAATGTGGAATTTGCATTGATTAATATGTCTTTAAACAAAAATACAAATCCAATAAATAAAATTGTCAAAACCACAATCAATGGAAATGTGGTATTATTTGCAAAATTGGAAAACATAACAGGGTAGTTTATTTTTTTATAAAGAACCACACATGTTGCAAAAAATGCAACAAACAAAATTGCATATCCGAAAAATATTGTCTTTTTCTCATAAATGTAGACCATGCTGAGTAAATACAATATTACTATTATAATTGGCGAATTGTAGGTATTCTTGTCGTAATTTATGGATTTATCAAATATGTCTTTAATGATGTTTGATGGTGTCTTTGTTTGTGCTGCCCCCGTCCCTGTCCCCGACGATGACCCGGGCGATGTTACAGACGTATTTGTTTTTCTTGGTGTGCTTGCCGGGGTTGCCATATACATAATATGCATTTATTTTTCAGCAGGGGCATCAAAAATCTCGGAATAAAAAAATATTTCGGTGGCATCTTTCATTATTAGATTTTTAATATTAAGCGCCCCCAATCGCATAAATATATATTCCAAATTCTTGCTTTTCAATTCAAGCGGTTTCGCAATTTCGCCACTTATGTATTTGTTGTCCAACAAGGCGCGCACAGAATCCATTTTTTTTCTAAAAAGCACGGTCAAATCATTTGTCATGATCTGTTTTAATTCATTAATACAGGTTGTACTGTCTGACCATTCATTTCGATGTTTGCTCTGCCACTTTTGATGCACCATATCAATACACCTGTATCGATCCCCGCAATATTTGTGCAGCAACATTGCCAAATCAAATGTCGAAGGAGATAATATGCAAAATTCAACTAAATCCTCTATCGACACCTGCGCTAAACTGTTGCGAATTCCCTGAACTGCCTCCATTCGCACATAAGCATTCTGTGTTTTTCGCATTTTGCGCGGTTCATATTTGCGTTCCATAGACTTCATGTATTCCAATGCTACCGGATCTTCGGGCGCCACATCAGGCGTCGCCACGCCTTCCTTTGCAAATACAGGATTATTTGTTTTAAAAAAGAAATTGTCGGATCGTTGTCTTAAATGATACATAAATGATTATATTATACTAGCATTTTATATCCCTTCAATTTTAACCTTCAATTTATGTGTCTTCTTTAAAACATAATACTTTTAATACCAATTATATAACCTGTAATCAGAGAGCAACCGTAGGTTGCTCAACTATTACTCGGATATAAAAGGTATTTTATCAGTATTATGTTACGGTAACATAAAACAATCAAATATAACAACCTCCGGTTGTTATTTAGATTTTTTTATGTTTAACCATTTCAACAACACATCTCTATCGACCTTCCAACAATCACCGTCGAACTTTTTCAAATCATAAAACTTGGGTTTTTTCCTAGGTTTATCTCCAACACATTCGGGTTGATAAAACACATAGGGTCCAAATTTGCTTTTTCTAACACTGATTTCGGGTGTCAATACACGGATATTTGGTTCTGTTTCGGCAGCGTCAGTTTCATCATCTGTATTTAGTAAGTGCGCCAAATCGGCAAGTGTGACCGTTTCCGGTGTTTTGCCAAGCACCTTCAATTCTTTATCAACGCTGATTCGCTTGCTGTCAACTTCCAAATAATAACCATATTTGCCGGGTTTTAGTAACACAGGTACATTCGAAGAATGCAAATTCGTGGCGGAATGCAAATTCGTAGAATCAACATTCGAAGATTGTTCCGTTGTGGTAGAATCCACATCATGAAATCCCAACACAATTGCATCGATTTCTGCTAAATCGGCAAATGTATATTCGCCTTTTTCCAACTTTGCCATATCAACTTTCAATCCGCGTTTAATACTCCTGAATTGGTATTTGCCATCAACATTTTTCGTGGTCTTCAATAACATGCTATTTTTGTGAAAAAACAGCACATGATCATCTCCAATTTTGTAGGTGCGTTTTTCCAAATAATCCAAACTTCTTATTAATTTGCAAATTTCTCTATCGCAGTCGGCACAAACGCGGTGCCACAGTTCATTTCCGGCAGCAACCAAATCTAGGCGTTTCTCCATGGCATTGGTGTAATCATACGAGAAAAACTCGGCAAAATGTTGCAACAGGAATTCGATGACTGTTATGCCAATGGGGTCTATGACCAATTTCTTGTGTTCTGCGCCCATCATCTTTATGACGGACTTGCACACAATGTTGGGCGACGACGCCTCTAATCTATATTCTCGGCAATCAATTTTGACACCTGACACATCAGTCCTTGACACATATTTGCGTGTTTGAATTACATCGACCAACATGGAAAATGTAGAGGGACGACCTATACCCAATTCATCCAATTTGTCTATTAAACTTGCCTCCGTAAAACGGGAATGATGTGCATTAAACCCAACAATCGTCTCTATATACTTGTAGGGGATTGGCGCGCCCTTAGATGCATTATGTTGCAAAACAATAGAGGCAGAATCTGTTGCATCTTTAGATTTTACTTTGTCTTTGGCATCCAAAAACCCGGCAAATTTGACAGTCTCTATTGTGTGTTTGTATGAAGCATCTGAATTTGCCGAAGACACAGATAGAGGCAAACAGTTGAATGTGGCGCATGACATACAACTTTGAACCGTGTTTTGCCAAATCATTTTGTACATGCGTTCTAAGAGTGTTGAGGACTTGTCACTTAAAGAAGAAATAATGGCAAAATCGCGCATATGAATATTGGTTACACGGATTGCCTCGTGTGCTAAAGGTTCTGAAGAGGGTTCTAAGGGTTCTAAGGGTTCTGAAGAACCCGACTCATGTGTGCTCTTAGGCGCAGATTCTGTTATTGTTTGCAAATCCGCATTCACATGTTCCTTTGTCCACGTGTCTGCAATATATTTCGCGGCAATTTCTGTAAATACAGGCGAATATTTGCGACTCTCCGTCCTCATATAGGTAATATGTCCCAACTGATACAAGGATTGACAGCACGCCATCGCATCTTTGGCACCCATTCCAAAGAAATTGCTCGCACTCTGCAACATGGTTGCTGTATTAAACGGTTTCGGCGGCGATTTTGTGGAAACCTTTGCCGCGCCTATGGTCAACACATGTTTGTGGGTCTTGGACGCCTGCAAAAACGCCTCTACATCAGTGTAGGAAGAAAATGTTTTGTCCAATTCAAACAGAATGTTGTCAAGATATCCGTCAAATTGTGCTTGGACGCGGTGTTTGATGGAATCGGGACCAGAATTGCTAAACACTTTCTTTGCCTCTATTTCATTCTCATACACGAGTCGCAACGCTGGTGTTTGACAACGCCCTGCCGATAGAGAATTAGACGATCCTAGATGTTTCCATAATACAGGTGAAATGCGGAACCCGACCAGCATATCTAGGACTTGTCGCGCCTGTTGGGCGCGCACCAAATTCATATCTATTTTTCCAGGATTCGCCACTGCTGCCAATATTGCCGGTTTTGTAATTTCGTGAAACACGATACGCCGGGTTGTGGCAACAGGCAAATTGAACACTTCGCATAAATGCCATGCAATTGCTTCGCCTTCTCTATCGTGGTCGGACGCAATGATGACATTTTCTTTGGAATATTCGGAGATGATTGCGCGCATCTTATCCACGTGCGCCTTCTTGTCTGGATCCACCACATATGTGACTGCGTAATCATTTTTAATATCGATGCTTTGCAGACCCTCTATTGACCGGATGTGTCCGTTGGATGCAATACACTTGTATCTGTCGCCAAGATAGGACTCGATTTTACTGCATTTGCTGCTTGATTCAACAATAAGCAAATAATTAAGTGATGTTAATCGTTTTTTGGGAGGCATTGTGCGCTGTTATAATAGTAGGCATTTTGTGTTTATGTATGTATCAAAAATATTCACATATTTCATCGTCGAATGAGCACCATATATTTCTCAAAATACTGTTTGCTCACCAACATTGGAGTAGTCAATGAACCATTGCTGGGGCGTCTCTTGTGAGTTTCCTCAACTTCAGTTGTGTGTGATCCATTCATATAATTGCAATAATGAACGTAAGCATCATACACGGATATCGAAGCAAACGACTCTGCACCTATCTTGTCTTTGAGATCGTCCATCGCCATCATAATATCCACCTGTTTGTCCCATAATGTTGACCGCATCTTGTAAATATATTTGTCTTGGTCGATTTCCAAATCGGGGAAAAAGTGTTTCAATATATTCACAATTTGCGTTTCGCTAATTCCCGCACCACAATGTTGTTTAAAAAGGGTCGCCAATTCACCAACCTCTATTTCCGGTTCCATATCATCATGCACCATAGTGTCGTCGAAAAACTTCAAAAACTTCTGCACGGTTGGCAAATATTTGCTGCTGATTCCCACAAAATGCTCGTCCTTTTCCACATAGTTATTTTCAAACATGACTGTCAAAATATTTTTCAATCGCTGTTTCTCAATGACACTCGGCAACTTCCTAGATTCAAGAAAATGCTTCCACAAATACAACATGTCTTTCCACGACATTTGGACAATGGCAGGTCCCGAGACAATATATTCCCCCGCAAATAATCCCACCAAAGATTCGTGTGTCGAATTCTTCAAGAAAAACACATTGTCCAATATAGCAGAATCATTGCTGTATTTCACCAAATAATTGTCCGAACTATGATATCTGTTTGAATAATGACAAGCAACACAGAGCAAATTGATGGCATTACTTGCAATGCTATGATTGCTTGTATTGCTTGCGTTGCTTGCACAATTTGACCCCACCAGATTCAAAATGCGCATCTGACTATAAGCGTGATCAACATGATACTTGTATTTAAAAGTCTGATTCAAATTAATCCCAAACCACATTTGCGACGCCGCATTTAAACTATTTATGAACGTTTTCGCCACAGGACTGATTATGTGTATCAACGGTTCTTCGCCCTGTTTTTTCATCATATTTTCTCCTAGAATCGTCAAGAAGTATTTCGCCTCGGTTTTAGTGGCAAAAATCGCAGGATATATAGAATTCAACACAGATTGAATGGTGAAGGATTCGGGTATGCACGAAAATATGGCATTATCCTTGATGTGTTTCATAATTGCCGACTTGGTTTTGTACTTCCACGACATCAAGGTGCGGTCTCTGCTAATTGTCGAAAGCACCTTGTGCAGAATCTCGTCTTCGGTGACATTCATATAATTCACGCCATCATAGTAGAAGAAGTTCTCGGTGGTGGATGCATAAAAATAGCGATTCGATGCCATGAATCCCTGTATGAAAGTGTCTTGTTCGGCATTTAGTTCATTTATGCGCTGGACTTGTTCATTGTGGGTTTTCTCAATATTCTGTAAGAACACTGGCAACTGTTGGCAAATAAAGGACTGAGTTTTCACAGACATGAAAGGATCGTCCTTGTACTTTTCATACAGGGATTTTATGGTTTCATTGATTTTAGTTAGGTCCATGCCGGTAGCAAATATTGTTTTAAATCATTATTTGTCTATATTATTTTATGATCATAATATATAGAATATGAATTACATCTGTAAAAAACATAATATTGGAAGTGGCACATACAAATATGCATATTCTGCACAAATATGTGACCCCAGAATTGCATCACCACATGATTTTATGTGTGATATGCGTCCAGATGAACTGTGCATCGTTCAATTTAAAGATGCAATTCGGTTTATAAATTTTACAACATCGAAGTCATCTGTTATAAAAGAATTTTACAAGTTTAAAATGAAAATGCTAACCGACGCAGAATTTAAATACACAATAAATGAAATATTGAATGATGAATTGTTTAACAATGAAAAACCATTTATTCCACCACAAGAATATTCCGATTTTTTTAAAAATGAATGTCCGTTTGTAAATAAAATGGAATATTTAAATGAGTTTTTTGATAAAGGCAATAAGCAATTTGAATTAATTAATGAATTGAAACAAATGCATAGACTTGGTAGCATTGGTGTTGGTAACCACAGCAACGGAGGCGGAGGAGGCGGTGCCGCGCCAATAACACAATTGTCCTCTTTTGCCCCCAAATTGTATCAAATAAGATTAGACATATACGACAGTGTTTCAAGAAAAACAATAACTTACGGAATGCCATTTACTCCAGACAAAATGGATGAAGAAATTGCAAAAATACCAGACAACACCGATGTCAAAGTTTTATATTTAATTGAAAGATGCGGCGAAAGCATAAAAACCTATGTTAAAGATAATCCATTCCAAACAACTGCTGTTGGACAAAAAGTGTCGGATTTCATTGATTCATATGTAGATGCAACCGACGAGTTAAACTGCGATTTTAAACCAGATAACCTGTGTCCAAAATATACAAAATCAAACGTAAATGATCAAATAAAATCAATAGAATCAATACAAATGTTGGATGTTGATACGCAATTTTTAATTTCGGAAAATAGTACCATTTTTTCAAAACACGCAAAAGTATTTATGAAATTTTTATTTTTTTCATATTTTGAAAAATACACAAGTGCAAAATTTAATAACTGGCATGTTTCAAAGTCAGACGTCTCAGAAATGATTATTTTTTTCTTAAAAAAAGATTTCATGATTTATGAATACAATCCAATTAATATGTTGCATCATTATTTAATTAAAATAAAATCCGATAATGAATTTCCACATTATGATGGTTTATTGAAAAACAATAAATACAAAAACATAATTTCATTGCTTGAAGAACAAATTGAAAAAATTCCTCAAAACGCGTCTGCAAAAAGATTCCGATCATTTCCTATATTTGAAACAAACTTAACACAAGAAAATGCAAATAGTCATGTGTTGCAATCAAATCCAACATTGTATCCTACGCCTCCGCCTCTTATACCAGATTATGGAGAAGAAACCAAAGATGAAAGAAAAGGCGGAAAAAGACGCAGAAAAACCCAGAAAAAGAGGCGTTCCAACTAATTTTATAAAATTATTATATATATGGCATCATCTGAAATACCCATAAAAAAAATAGCAATGATAGGGCATGGATCATACAAGAATGCATTTGCCATTGGTGAAAATGCAAATCCTTCGCCGCATAATTTTACCATACCTGTGGGAAGCAATGTGGAAGATTTTTGTTTAGTAGAATATTCAAAACATATTGAATGGAGACATGAATCCACTTTTTTGGAAGATTTTAAATTTAAAGAATTCATAGATCTAGTAAAAACAAACCCTGAATTGAATTATAATAATTATAAAACATCACATTCACGCATGTCACGCATGTCACCCACTTCGCAAATGCAAATGCACATGGACCTGTATGACGACATTTCAGACCAATTAAATTGCATTTCAGAATTAAAAAAAATGCGCGAACTATCACCAAGATTTGCACCTTCTATACGCCAAATTCGCACAGATATTTTAGACAGACATGGCGCAGTGCTTCAATATGGAAATCCATTTTCACCGGAAGATATGGATTCCGGATTTGGAAGAATAAAGACTCAAGGAATATATACTAAATTTATAAGGGTTTCGTATTTAATAGAAAGATGCGGCGACAACATAATCAAATATGTATCAACACACGGTCCAGCAGAAAAAACCAAAATTGAAACAAAGATGATCGAATTTGTCGATTCATATGTCGACACTTTTTGCGAAGTAAATGTGGATATTAAATCCCCCAATTTTTGCACAAAAATAATAGACGGCGAAATTGAGTCAATTCGTTTATTGGATGTCGACCCAACATATTGCATTAAATGTGGATCTGACGATCCCGAAGAATTCAAAAAACACGCCAAAGTTTTTATGAAATATGCATTTATTGCGCATTCGGTGCGTTGGGGCGAAATAATAAATAAAACACCAACAAAAGTTCTTTTTGGAAATTTAGGAGTCACGCAAGATGATTTTATGGAAATGATAGAATACTTTTGCACTCGCAAATATTTCATGTATGAACGCAATCCAATCAATATGTTGTACCATTATTTTATATACATAAATCCTGTAAAATTAGTTACTGGACACGAACATGAACCTCTCCAATATCGATTTTTGAAATATGACAAAATAGAAGAATATTATGGTGTTCATACCCTCGATAGTCTTAAATTTATATTTGATGGGTATGCCAAAAAATATGGAATTGTGCTTGGTTCTGCTGCCACTGCGCTAACTCCTGGCGGTGGTGGATATGCAGAACAACCACCTGCTCCGCCTCCAACTAGAATTGGCGGAAAAAGAAAAACTCGCAGACACAAGAAAAAATAATATAATACTATATAATGAACAGTGCAGGAGAAGGAGGAGGCGCAGCATCAAGCACATTTGACGAATTTGAAAAGGTAAAAGAAATGTTTAAAACGCAATTTGGAGGTGTTGAAGACAAGCATTTGAACACATCAGTTAATGCCTATATTAAATCAACAAATTTTTATGATTTCAAACGTATTTGTGTCGAATTATACAAAAACAACATACCTATAGTAAATCCAGGAATTGCGGGAGATATGTTTTTTAACAAAGACGGCAACAAAGTAAATATACAAACATATTTAGACCATTATTATGAAACCGAGAAAAAATTAAAAGTGTATTTTGAATTAAGCAGTGCAATACAAAATGGTGATATAGAGAAAATTCAACTTGCTTTATTAAATGGCGCAAAACCCAAACACATAGAAATAGAAGGCATTAAATTCAATCCATTGCACCTTGCCGTCTCACAAGAGAATGCAGATGTGGTGCATTTTTTATTAAAATCAGGCGCAGACCCGAATGAACTATTTGGCACCGAAACAGAATTAATGCATGCAGCACAAAAAGGCAATGCAAAAATAGTAAAAATTTTATTGTGCGCCGGTGCAGATACGAAAATGAAGAACAAAGATGGTAAAACAGCAAGTGATATTGCGCATGAATGGGGGGAATATAAAATAAAAAAAATTATAGATAAATTTCAAATTAAAAGTATGACACATTTAGTAACACAATTATTACATGAATGTTATAACTTCTACGACGGTGAACTTATAGACGATTTGAATGAATACAATGCCCCGCTGCCACCTCCAAATGATAATTTGGACGCCCCGCCGCCACCTCCAAATAATAATTTGGGCGGAAGAAGTCGCAAATCGCGTAAAACACATAAAAATAAAAAAAACAAGAGAAAAACTCGCAGACACAAGAAAAATTGATGAGGTTTACGAATCACCACAACGAAACATTCAAACCAAATGCACAAAAGTGTGAAAATGATGATCCGAAATTTTGCTAATCCAAACAATATATGTGAGACATGCAATCGCCACTATTCGATTCAAATAAAAACACAGAGTTATATTGTGTTTCCAGGATTAATCGAATTAAAACACCACACAACACATAGATGGTGTGGTGTTTTTAAATACAATAGAGAAAAATGCGCAAAGGAACAAATGTGCCAGAAAAATTGATCCATTTTTTGTAAAATGAATCAATGCACAATAATAAACTAAATATATATTAACAAAATGAACAGCGAATTAAGAACAACCAGACTTGACAGATTAAACCTGTGCCTAACTTCACAGGAAATGCGCGATTACAGATATGATTCCGACTGCAGATGCGGTTCACGATACGGACATCGCGGCGAATGCGATGAATTATGGGACAGTTGGCGCACTTTTAACACTGAACATTACAGTGATTTTGATATTAGAGAATATGATATATTGCAGAACTACATTGATGAATTTGAATTGGAACCAAAAGATATGATTAAATATGCGAAATCTTGCCACTG
>JACCDO010687568.1_pt1 | contig 13414 bp, 18 predicted proteins | sample 7446101 | NCBI WGS metagenome assembly JACCDO01 (sample SAMN15323440, study PRJNA562643) | freshwater metagenome | isolation source: river surface water | place: USA:Blue River Watershed | collected 2017-08-16
TTAAGTTATATGGATGGTGGAACCAATACTACAGCAGTTAATCCTGGTAGGTTGGGAGATCCTGTGGTTAACTACGTTCACTTTCCTGCTAATATGTATCAAACTCTACACACACATCCTAGTCATAGAATAGGCTTGGTTCTCAAGGGTAACGGAAGGATTGAGTTGGATAACGAAGTTATGTTTAATATTAACCAAGGCGATTGTTTTTATATGCAACGCAACGAGTTACATAACTTTATCACTGACGGTGAGCCAGTGGTGTTATTTGTATTTGCTCCAGATTCCGGCACCGGACCTACAGATGAAGTTAATCCATTGAAAATTAGAACTTATGTAGGACAACAACGTTATGCCAGATAAAAAATTATTGATTATTACAGGACCACAGGGATCAGGTAATCATCTGTTTAGTAGAATATTAAGTCTACATCCCGAGGTAGCAGGATGGTCAGAACTTATTGACAAATACTGGGTTCCCAGTGATCGTGAACCATTTGCTGATTATTGGGTTAATCCTGACTTATTGACCAGTGAACAGTTCAAGGACAAAGATTATCATTTGGCTAATGTCAGTTGTCCATTTATGTATGACGGAGTTAGATACGTTCCCAAGATCTTGGAAGTAGCCAGACGTAGTAGAGATCTTGGGGTAGATGTAAAAATTGCTATAATTGTCAGAGATCAAAACATCAATGCTCTACAACAGCGCAGGGTTCGAGGTGAGGTGACTACTCCCATAGCACAGGACTATTATTACAATACACTACTAAACTCGGAATTTCCAGTGAGTTTTTTGGATCACGAAGCATTTTTCCTGCATAAACAGCATTATATACGCTGGGTAGGGGAAATTATGGGATTCCCCGTGGAAACTAACCCTGAACTGCTAAATAAGTTTATAGACCAGGATGCTAATCACAAATACGTTAAATATGTTGACGAATACTGGCTAGATAGCGAAGTATGGGCAGGTATACAACCCTGGTCAAAACGTGATAAATAAGAGATAGGAGAACCGTAATTATGGATGCGAAACAATTCGTTAAAAAATTAGTAGAAGATAACCAAGCACTATTCCAAGCTAGTCAGCACAATGTCAAAGAATATTTTGACAGCAAACCCAGCAAAGAAGAATTGGTTGAACACTTTATTGGTCGTATGGTCAATGAGCGTATGAACATGGTTGAAATCGCACAGCAAGTAGCAAATATGCCAGCAGATGTTGACCCTGTTGAACTACAACTTTTAACACAACAAGCACACGACGAAGCAGTTCATTTCCGCTTAGTCAAAGAAGTAATTGAACATATTCAGGGAAGTCCTGTAGATGTTGAAGCAGCAATAGCAGCAGAAGCCGCTAAACCCACTGCTAAGGGTGCTAGTTTATTAGCAAAGTATGGTGCAGAAACAGACCCAGCAGCATTAGCCGCTTATCAGTTAGTAGCCGAGGGTCGTGCAGAAGCAGTATGGAATCAAATGGCAGAATGCATTGAAGATGAGTTTATCAGCAGTGCTTATGCTAAGATCGCTAAAGACGAAGGCTTCCATAGTAAGATTGGTGCTCGTGCATTAGAGAAATTAGTCGCTGACCACGCTGAGCAACAACGCATAGAACAATTAGTTGAACGTATGCGTAGAGATTTATATGAAATTAGTTGCAAGAATACTACCGCCGCTGAGGACGGTAAGAAACTTGTAGCAGCAGCATATGGCTGGTAAATAACAGGGCGTAAGCCCTGTTATCATATTATGGTTATTGCTCTTAGTCAACGAATTTTATATCACAAAGGTAGAAGTTACGATAGCATTGACCAATCCTGGTATCGCTACCTTAATAAACAAATCCTTATTACACTACATAATCGGCTAGATCAAAACTTTGATCAAATAGCCGATATGGCTGATGCTTATATCATCACTGGCGGTGATGACAGTAAATTACGCAGAACAGTGGAACTCAAATTAGCAGCAAGAATGTTAGCACGTGGTAAACCTGTTATAGGTGTTTGTCACGGATGTTTCTTGCTAACTGAAACCATGGGCGGGACTGTAATAGATTTACCCGGACACACCGACACCGAACACGACATCAACTACTTTGGCGAAACTATTAGAGTCAACAGTTATCACAGTCTGGGCATTACCGCTGCTCCAGAAAAAGCCATAGTCCTAGCAAATGATCAAGAAGGTCACTGCGAGGCTTGGATTGATGGAAACACTGCTGGCTTAGTCTGGCATCCTGAACGCATGACTACTCCTTGGATTCCTGACGAAATCGCCGCACTTTTAGCTAAATAACGATATGACAGCGAAAATAGCAGACATAGCAAATAATGTAAAAACTATCTATATGTCAGATAGTAACTTAGAAACTCTTTTAGATTACGAAAGAGTATTAGATCAGCTTGACCTTTATACTTTTGCCAATTGGAAAAATGGCGAACTCATTGAAGGTCCTATTTTCGAGAAGTATTTCGTTACTTGTCGTTGGATGTATTCATATCGTCAAATGCCAGATCCCGCAGGTGCAAAAAGACTAATCAACCAAGGTTGCGAAGTTACTTACGAAGAAGATGAACTAGAAGAACCAGCAAAATTGTCGAGTCCGGATGATTTTAAACCTGGATCAAAAGCAGCAAAAACTGTCACTAGTCCCGTTTGGCTAGTTACTATCACTATGCCCAAAAGGTTAATGAGTGATATACAACAGGGCAGTGTTGAACTGGAAGACGAGACACTAGAAGCAGAAGATATCGAAGAAGTAGAAGAAGAAGGTTTAGATGACGCTGAACATCAAGGTTTAGAGCAGTCTATAGATCAACAATCAGATCCTATGTCACCCGCAGGACAACAACCAGCACTTTAATCATGAATACCATTTTTAAAAATACTAATAATTCAGATCTATTCGAAGGGATGGAAGCCGGAGATTTAAAGAGATTACTAAGCAACATAGTAGGTATCGACAAATACGTTAGTAAATTAGGTGATGACGAAGACGTAATAGTTCTTAGTTTTGAAGTAGGCGGCAAAGAACCTGCTACCGATTTAATGAATTTCGTTGAACGGGGATATGATTGGGTATTAGATGCTGATGTAAGTTCTGGAGAACTTGATAACGGTAGTTATATCACATTTATAGAAATGGAACGTGATAAAAACGCACCTAAAAATATTTTAGAATTAGTTGAAGATATCTGTAGGTTATCTGAACAGAAAATTGATGAGTGGGAATTTAATTATCACAAAGATAGCAGACATTTTCCTTTGGATATTCAAAATTTAAAAAAAGTTATACCATTAAATGCTAAGGATTATAACATTAAACATCCTGATCCAGATGATGAGGAATTTAACAAAGATTTAGAAGCAATGATGGAGACAGCAAGGGTTCCTATTAAAAAGAAGAACCATTCGCGAGATGATGACATGGATCGACTAAGGAGCCGAGCAGGATTATTGTAAGCAGTAAGCAGTCACCGATCATAATAAAAAATATTTCAAGGAGCGAAGATGAACTTAACCGTAGCACAACTAAAACAAATGGTGCCAGGCATAACTTATGCAGATCACTGGCACGAAGCACTTACACAACTACTACCCGATTACGAAATTAATACACCTAAGCGTGTTGCTGCTTTTATCGCACAATGCGCTCACGAAAGCGGTGGATTTAAATTTCTCAAGGAAAACTTAAACTATAAAGCAGAAAGTCTCGTAAAAGTATTTCCAAAATACTTTAAAGATATGGCTACTGCTAAAGCCTATGAAAAACAACCCGCTAAGATCGCTAACAAAATCTATGGTGGACGCATGGGCAATGGTGATGAAGCCAGCGGCGATGGATATCGCTACTGCGGCCGAGGCTTGATTCAATTAACCGGCAAAGATAATTATAGTTGGTTCGCAGCAAGTCTAGAAATCAGCGTTGAAGAAGCCGCAGAATATCTGGAAACATTCGAGGGCGCAGCACAAAGTGCATGTTGGTTCTGGGAGAACAATAACCTTAATTCGCTGGCAGACCGTGGCGATATTCTCGCTATGACTAAAAAAATTAACGGCGGGACCATAGGACTCGAGGACCGTATCAAGCATTACAACCATGCTCTACACGTTCTAGGTGCATAAGGAATAAAAAATGTGGTTATTACATTTGTTACCAGATGGGTTCATCGAATTTATTGTATATAGTCTACTAGGTGGTGGTGTAGTTTTAACTATACTTACTTGTTTCTTACTTAACAATATCCTGAGATTATTGCCCTTTCTCGCCACTTACTATCGTGCTCTGCAGATCTTCAGTGTAGTGATACTAATACTGGGTATCTACTTAGCCGGAGTCTGGAGAACAGAACAATGGTGGCGTGAGAAGGTGCGTGAAGCCGAGGCACAGGTTCGTGTCGTGGAAAAAGAACAGGTCAAGATTAATACACGGATAGTTGAAAAAATACGAGATAGAGTTGTAGTGGTTAAACGACCTGTGGAAATTATTAAAAAAGAAATCGAGATCAAGGAAAAAATCATTAATCAGGATTGCAAATTAAATCCCACCGCTGTTGAACTATACAATCGCGCTGTTACCGGTGATGCTGGGGAACAACGATGAAAATAGCGATATTTGGCGATAGTTTTGCTGACGAGAAGATCCAAGAATACCAGGATCCTAATTTAATATCCTGGATTCGGCATCTACGTCTTCGTGGATATGATATAGATTGCTATGGGCATGGTTGTGCGTCATTAATTTTTTCTTATAATAATTATTTAGAAAATAAACACAAATATAACAGTGATGATTTAGCAATATTTTTAGTTACCAGCAAAGGTAGGTTATGGATTAGAAATCAAAACTATGTATATGAACATATGTCAGGCATTAACCACTGTAAACATGCACAAGTCGAACTGTTAAAGGACAATACATTACCTACTTCGATAACTACTAAGTCGTCTCATATACTTGATTCTGTTGAACGATATTATCGTTTTTTGTATGATGAACATCAGGATAGTTTGATTGGAGAATCTTTATTAAGATCCTTACTGTTGGAGCAAAAATACTTAAATGTTTTTTCAAATATGTTAGTCATATCTTGTTTCGAATTGGGGTATCAAATTCCAAATATAACTGGTGATAATATTACTATAGTGGATAATCTATATCTTCATGAAGATATCGCTAAACTTGATGTTGTAAAAGAATTTATGGATCCCAGATTATGTCATATGAATCCAGAGAACAGTGAGATATTTGCAGATATGATAGAGCAATGGATAACCACTGGTAAATTTAATGTAGATAAGAATAAGTTTAAGTCTACTAAATCTTGGTATAATAAAATATTGGAGTCAGTATGAGATATCTACTACCATTAATCTTCATGCTCAGTGCTTGTAGCACAGCAGTTCCTATAGTTGCTAAATTTCCTGATGCACCTGCAGAACTCATGGCACCTGCTCCGGAACTTACTCCATTGCTGCCGGATACTACAGAACTCAGTGTTATGATTGACAATGCTAATGAGAACTATGGATCATATCGTGAACTAAGAGTTAGATATGAAATGTGGCAGGAATGGTATCGCGAACAAAGAAAAAACTGGGAAACAATAAAAAAATAAGGAGCCAAAATGAAATGGATTGTATTATTAAGCATGGTATTACTAGCAGGCTGCGAGGAACGTTATCGCTATCCCTGCCAGGATCCAGAACACTGGGAAGATAAGCAGTGCAAAAAACCATTTTGCAGTGCCAATGGAACTTGCCCTGAAGACCTAACACCCTATGAAAAGAAATTTTTAAATGGTGTTGCTACGCCGGCGTCAATGACTCCTGCACCACAAAATAACAATAAAGGAGAATGTAAATGATTAAAGATATCTGGGAAGGCCCGCGATATACCACTGAAGAACTTAACGTTAGACTAAAGTTTTTTATCGGTATAGTTCTGGGACTAACACTGTTTGGAATTGTATTTGTAGTTTTATACAGTCTAATTTTCGTCACTCAGCCTATGAATGGTATGTCGCCTGTGGACAATAAGTTCTTTGAACTGATTATACCTATTGCTACGTTCCTAACTGGAACCCTGTCGGGTATTATGTTAGCAGGTGATGATAAAGATTTGAGGGCTAAAGCATTAGATGCTGCTAATAAGCCTTATACACCACCGCCAGCACCTAAAGCCATGTCTCCGGTATCAATGTCCGAGTCATCTGCACCAGCAATGGGTGGTATGGGTGGTATGGGTGGTATGTCTATGGGTGGCAGCGAAGAGATTCAGATGAAAAATGGTAAGAAGGCACCAATACAGCCTGATTTCCCTGAGCTATAATATGCTGTTTGTTTTGAAAAAGATGCTCAGCGGCGAAGGCGAGGAATCGATCAGCAGCAAGAGAGTGATCACTTTTTTAGCGTTCACGCTCATGGCTGTGGGATTTCTCGCTGAGCTGTTTCTGGATCGACACCTAAGTCACGAGACCTTTGATGCCATGAGTTATATTGTCATCAGTGGTCTGGGTTTTACTGCGTCAGAAAAATTTGTTAAAAAGGAAAAATAAAATGAAATACTTACTAGCACTAATGATTGGTTTATTCGCCACTACCGCAGTCTATGCCGAAGCAGAGAAGAAAAAAGTCTGCGTCAAGCAAATGGATGCAAAGACCAAGAAAGAAAAAGAAGTCTGTAAAGAAATCAAAGTCCATAAGAAACTTGAAGGACACAAAGTACCTGGTAAATAAGTAATAACGGTGATATTGGGGTTGAAAAATATCCCAATATCATTTATATTACAATTATGAATCCATACGAAATACTAGGTGTTGATAGATCAGCAAGTCCAGAAGACATAAAGAAAGCATATCGAAAATTAGCAAGCCAGCATCATCCCGATAAAGGCGGAGATACTGCTAAGTTTCAAGAATTGCAATCAGCTTACGAAACACTTAGCGACCCAGAACGGCGTCAACAATACGATAACCCACAACACCAACATTTCCATTTTGATATCAATAATGGTAACATTAATGATATTTTTAGCCAATTTGGGTTTCATTTCGGTCCGGGATTTGCTAGACAACAACGAAATAGAGATACCAGAACAAGTATTATAATTCCTCTAAGTGAAACTTTATCTGACCAAAATAAAACATTAAGTATTAGATTATCTAATGGGGATCGACAAACATTAAATATTACTATTCCCAGAGGCATTACCTCTGGAACCACAATGAAATTCCCAAATATGGGTGATTCTTCAATTCAAAATTTGCCTGCTGGCGATCTTTTATTAGAAGTAGTTGTAGAACAAGATCCCAATTTTACCGTTTATGGATTAGATTTACTAACTAACTTGACATTAGATAGTTTGAAAGCTATAATAGGTAGTGAAGAAATAGTCAAGGGTCTTGATGGTAGACAATTCTTAATCAAGATACCACCAGGAACTCAACCAGATACTAGATTTAAAATTACAGGAGAAGGTTTATATGGATTTCAAAATGACATTAAAGGGAACTTATATGCTAAAATTAAATTGCATACACCACAGCATTTAACTCAAGAAGAAAAATCAATTATCAACAATATTATCAACTCACATTAAATACATTTATGCTAGAACCTAATCCAGAAATTCAAAAAATTATCGATGATGCTACAGAAATTACTATGTCTAAAAATCATGAGTATGTGACGCTAGAACATTTGTTAGTTTCTTTAGTCGCTAGTCCCACTTTGAATAAAGTCCTTACACAAGTAGGAATTGAAGTCGATAGTTTGATTACAGAGATCAATGATTATCTAGACAATCAACCATATCTACTGGCAAAAAGTCCTGAATCCATACCAAAGAAAACACATACATTAGAACGAGTATTTAATAGAGCAATTACTCAAGTCTTATTCAATGGTAGACAATCACTACAAGTCATTGATTTGTTCTTGAGTATTTTTGCCGAAGATAAAAGTCGTGCTAGATTTTATTGTTTAAAATACGGTATCATATCTAATAGATCTGCTGTAATTGAAACTTGGTCGAAAATTTATGGTTCCACAGGTAAAAAGAATCGAGGTAACCGAAGTCAACACGATTCAGTGCTGCAAGAATACTGTGATAACCTTAATGATCGCGCCAATGACGACGACATTGATCCTGTTATTGGACGCGAAGCAGAACTTGAAGAAATTGTGCAGGTTCTCGCTAAACGCAATAAGAGCAATATCCTACTAGTGGGTGATCCCGGTGTAGGTAAAACTGCTATTGCTGAAGGTCTAGCACTAAACATTGTCGAAGGCAATGTGCCTGAATACCTACTGGATCACACTGTTTATAATCTTGACATTGGTTCGCTACTGGCCGGTAGTAAGTATCGTGGTGAATTCGAGGAAAAAATTAAAGAAGTGCTTAAAGCACTAAACGCCAAGGGTAAGTGTATTCTGTTTATTGATGAAGCACATACTATGCGTGGTGCTGGCAGTGGCAGCAATCACGGTCCCGACTTTGCTAATATCATTAAACCTGCATTGACTAAAAGTAAGATTAAAGTTATTGCCAGCACTACTTGGGAAGAGTATACACAGAGTTTTGAAAAAGATCGCGCACTGATGCGTAGATTCTATCGGCTCCCAGTGGAAGAACCCAGTCCAGCAGTGGCAAAAGATATCTTGCGTGGACTTAGAGATCACTTTGAAGAATTCCATTGCGGAGAAATCTCTGACGAGGCTATTGATGCTGCTGTTGACCTCAGTGTTAGATATCAGACCGATAAGCGATTGCCCGACAAGGCTATTGACCTGATTGATACTGCTGCTGCTAAGTTAAAAATATTGGGTCCGGATTTTGTTGTTCGCAAGAATCATATCATTGATGCTATTAGTCGTGCTACTAAGATTCCTACTGAACAACTTGATGTTGCTACAGTTAAGACTCTAACTAATTTAGATGGTGTTATTAAAGCAAAACTATTTGGTCAGGATACGGCAGTTGACGAAGTGCTAGACAAGATCTATGTCAGTCGTGCAGGATTAAAACCCATTAATAAACCTGTAGGTAGTTTCCTGTTCCTAGGTCCTACTGGCACAGGTAAAACTGAACTTGCTAAACTACTGGGTGAGAATCTAGGCATGAAGTTGCTGCGTTATGATATGAGTGAGTATCAGGAAAAACACAGTGTAGCAAAACTAATTGGTGCTCCTCCAGGCTATGTAGGCTATGATGACGGCAACCTTGGTGGTGGATTACTAATCAGCGAAGTCGAGAAAAATCCCAACAGTATTATTCTGTTTGATGAGATCGAGAAAGCACACCCTGATGTCAGTAATATCCTGCTACAACTCATGGACGAAGGTGTTATTACCAGCAGCAATGGCAAAAAAGCCGACTGCCGTAATTGTGTAGTGATCATGACCAGTAACCTAGGCGCTGCTGCTAATGAAAAGAATACCATTGGTTTTGGCAGAGATCTACAGAAAACCGACGAAGATGATAAGGCAGTTCGAGATTTCTTTAAACCCGAATTCCGCAATCGTCTAGATGGTATTGTTAAGTTTAATAAACTTGGAACTGAAAGTATTAAACTTATTGTAGATAAGTTTATCAATGAAATGAACGAACTATTGGTTGATAAGCATATCACAGTTAAAGTCAGCGAGGCTGCCGTGGAACATATCATCGCTGTGGGCTATGACAGTAAGATGGGTGCTAGACCTCTATCGCGCAAGATCAATGATCTCATTAAAGTTCCGCTGAGTAAGCGTATATTGTTTGAAAGTCTATTTGGCTGCACCGTATACGTAGATTATCACGGTGACAACATTGTGTTTGATGTCGTGGACACTAATGATTTTTCAACTACTATGATTGACGAACATGGATATATTAGAATTTAAAAAACTAAACTCTAGCATCAAATACAAGGCATCGAGGAAGTTGTTCTTTAACCGGTATCTTTATAAACTTCGTGTTATGGTTCCGGGATCTGGATATTTAAAATTCATGAATAACGATTCAGATATCGATAATCTTGGTCGTAGACATGACATTACATCATCACGCAGCCAACCTAGAGTAATTGTTAAGTCACAGTTAAAGCATTACTTTAAGATTCGACAGGATAACCGTGATACTATGGAATTCCGTTGCGAGGCTCCGACACTGTCGATATATGGCAATAACCTCGACGATTTATTGGCTATTGCAAAACAGGATAAGAAAAACATACTGGAGATTCACGGTCCCAATAACGATGAGGAACATCAACTGATCAGTCAGGGCAATGTTATTGTTAGACGCATCGAGGGTTACACTAAAAAAGTCGTAATCCGAGAGGGTGCTATCATGGATCCTGCATTATCCTTAAAAATCTTGGATTATCTAAGGAGTTTGGAACCTCATACGGTTAAACTTACTCAGAGTTTGGTCAAGAATCTAACACGTGATCGTTACTGGTTCTCGGGTGGGTATTTCTACACTAATGATCCCGGCATCACTACTTTTATCGAGTTGATGAGTCCGGGATTGATACAAAATATTTTTGATGTCAAGACCGTGGCTGCTAAATAACTTTAGTTTATAGGAGCGCCAGATGGCTAGTATTCAAGAAGAAACAATCGTAATCACAGTAAGTAAATTGCATAAAACTGGTAGTGAATCAGCAGATCCCATAATCAGCAATGATGTAGTAGCAACGCTGGAGGGAGTAGTCGAGGAACTACTGGGTAATGGAGTAGTAGTAGAAGTAAACAAGGCTTAAAAATTTATTCAAGAGGAAATCAATGAGCACCAAAAAATCGACACCAAAAGAAGTCACTGCCACGGCAGGGGCAACCGCAGCACCAATTCCAAAACTAACTAAGGCAATTATGCCAGTGCCAGGTCAGCCAGCCACGGCTCCACAGGCTCCGGTAGGTAACCAATTTGACTTTAGTAAAGTTCACGTTCACTTTGCTATACCCTGTTATGGCGGTATGGTCAGTGAACCAACTATGACTAGTTTCTTACGTTTCAGCCTACTAGCACAACGTGTTGGTTTGAACTGGAGCCTGGACACTATGGTCAATGAGTCACTAGTGACTAGAGCACGTAATAACCTATGTGCTAAAATGATGACCAACGATAAAGCAACACACTTTATGTTTATCGACGCAGATATTCGTTTCGAACCAGAATCTATTTTTGGTATGATCGCTGCTGACAAAGACGTAGTGGGTGGTCTATATCCTAAAAAATCACTGCCTATTGACTATGTAATTAATCTCAAGAACGGTGGCAGAATCGAAGGACCTATCTTCCAGATTGACACTGCTGGAACTGGATTCCTGCTATTCAAGAAACACGTTTATCAGCAACTAATTGATGCACATCCTGAGTGCAAGTATGTTGATGATATTGGACTAGGTAAACAGTTTGAGCCATTTATGTATAGTATTTTTGATACTGTTATTGATGCTCGTGGACATTACCTCAGCGAAGACTGGACATTCTGTCGTCGTTGGCAAGCACTGGGTGGCGATATCTGGGCTGACAGTCGTGTATTGTTGAATCACATTGGACACTATGAGTTCAAGGGTGACCTAGAAGCACTGGAGCGCAAGGGTCTGAAGCGTGTAGATGTTAATACACCTGAAGGTCGTGCTGCTATTGAAGCGCAGATGGCTGCTGCTCAGGCTGCACAGCAACCTGCGCCCACAGTCTCAGAAGGAACTGACAATGGACAACCAGAACAACAAGCCGCGTGAAACGCTGAGTTTTAAACTAGGGTTAAGTGGTACATTCTGGGATCGACGCCCAGAATATACCATACTGATTTCTGGAGAGAAAATCACCAGTGGAACCATCACTGGTGAGTCCAACGCTTTGGAGTATATAGAATTTGATCATACCATTGAAGAGGATTCCGATTATACTCTTGAAATCAGACTAGAGAACAAGGACGATTCCGACACTAAGGTTGACGAACACGGACAGATAGTCAAGGATATGTTATTAAACATTGAGAGCCTAGAGATTGATGATATTAATGTAGAGAATCTCATTTGGAGTATTAGCAAATATACTCCAGACGACAAGGATCTGCCCACTCTGACTAAATGCACAAGTTTAGGCTGGAATGGAACATATTATTTCCCATTTTCTAGTCCTTTTTATGTTTGGCTTTTGGAGAACCTTTAATATTGACTTATCGTGAGTTCGGTGGTAAACTAAATACTAGATTGGATCTTAATTTATGTTTACTACCGACTTTTACTCACAGAAAAAACCATTAGCAAAGCAAGCATCTATATGTTTTGCTAGAATTAATCCACCCACGCTAGGACACAAGCGTCTCCTAGAAACCACTGCAAAATCCGGTGATAATTATTACATTTTTGTCACTAAAACTCATAAACTTCCAGACAATCCATTACCATATCAGCAGAAATTATCTTTCATAAAAGAAATGTTTCCTGATTATGCTGGTAATATTGTCGAAGATGAAAGTATCAATACGGTAACCAAAGCACTTAATTGGGTTTACAAAAATGGTATTACTGATCTAACTTTTGTTGCTGGTAGTGACAGATTGGACGAATTTAAAAAGATCATCACAAATTATAACGGAGTTGGGGAACCCAATAGTAAGGACTATTTTGTCTTTGAAAATATAAATTTTGTAAGTAGTGGCGAGCGGGATCCTGATGCGGACGATGTCAGCGGAATCAGTGCCAGCAAAGCAAGAACACTAGCATCTGCGAATCTTTATGAAGATTTTAGTGCGATCACTGGCGGTGGTGAAGTATCACAGCGTTTATTTGAAGCAGTCAAAACTTCATTACTTTCTACTCCAGCAAAAAAACCATCCAAGAAAAAACAGGTTGTAAAAGAGAATAAAGAAAACTCAGTATCGCCATTTATAGATGATTTTGTAAAATTCGCTGGTGATTACTTGAAATTAGAATCCCTACCAAAAATCAATACTGTTGACAAGATCACTGGAAGTGAGCAACCAAGTTTTGGTGGTTATGACCCAAATACAAAAAGCATAAGATTGGCCACTTCTAATCGTCATCCAAATGATATCCTAAGAACTTTGGCTCATGAGTTAGTTCACTATAAGCAAGACATTTTAGGTAAAATTAAAAATTACAGTGGAGAAACTGGCAGCAGTGAAGAAAATCAAGCTAATACTATTGCAGGTATTATTATGAGACTTTACAATAAAGAACATCCAGAAAGTTTGTCTAGTGGTCTTAGTGAAGATGAAGATGTCATTGATAGCACATTAAAGTATCATAAAAAGTTATGTCCTGTTGCATTTGACGGGGATGTAATGCGTCCAGAAGTTAGATCCAGATTATTAAAAATAGCAAATATCTTTATTGATAGTTTAAGTGTTGATGAATTTGATGCGATTGATATTGTTCTTACCGGAA
>JACCDO012335746.1_pt1 | contig 13414 bp, 11 predicted proteins | sample 7446101 | NCBI WGS metagenome assembly JACCDO01 (sample SAMN15323440, study PRJNA562643) | freshwater metagenome | isolation source: river surface water | place: USA:Blue River Watershed | collected 2017-08-16
GAGTAATTCTCTTCCTTCACAGCACTGCTACTGCTGCGCGGGACACTGCTACTTGCAGGGATTTCGATCTTGATGACATCCGACAACAGCTCCTTGAAGTAGACATTCGAGTCGGCATCTGTTCTCTTCCTTGTTGCTAGCAACGACTCGAATGGAAGGTTGTTTATCAATGACTTGGCGACGTTAGCCGCTTCACCTTGTTGCTGCAAGACATCGATTTTATCTAACGAGATTGTCTCTGCAACGGCTGATTGCGAGGACAAGCCGGGGATGCTAGCCATGGCATTCGTGAAGAAGTTGTTGGCGTCGGGATCCGTTGAACAGGCAATTACTTCCATTAAATGAGGGAAATTACTGCAAATTATGTTGATCCGGTCATCCGGAGTGTATCCACACCAGTGTAAACGCATGTAAAAAGGGAGTAAAATATCCTCAAACTCTGATTTAAACGGGTAATTAGTAGCTGTTTGAGGTGGTGCGATGGGTGGCATTGTCTTATCACTAAGAGAAGGACTAGGAGGTGCGCTGTCTCCACCACCTTCTAACACACCTTGTAGTAGTAACCGGTACTGTTGCACTGTCTTCCGTTGCGCCGGATCCCTTTGCGTCATGTCCAAGACAATATCTCTGATGACTTTGTTGTTGATCTTATTGATTACACCACGCGCTGGACTGTCCTCGTGATCAAGTCGAGCACAGTTAGGACTACTTATATACCTCAACATACCGGGCAAATCAAGGATCGATTCTCCATCCAACCAGACCTCAGCGAATGTGCATCCTAATGAGAAGACATCCATGGCAGAGGTCAAGCTACCAGTGTCATCGGGGTAGTTACCTTCCTTGTCTAAACCTGATTTAAATCTTTCTGGTGCAATATAACAACGTGAGCGATACATTCCATCAAAATAATATTGAAATACGGTTGGATTATCAATAGGAATGGAAGTAGGTTTGAAGGAGGAAGAGAAATCAGTTAGGATAACAAAGTTCCATGTGGTAACCAACACATTGTCGGGACGGATATCACCGTGACATATACCATTCGAATGACAGGTTTCTAGGCATTTAAATAACTGAAAGATCAACCATAACTTCTCAATATCATAAAGAAATGGACGAGTTGCTAGTCTATCGTGCAAATTACTATGTATGAATTGTCTTATCAAGTATATTGGTTGAGCACCATTCTTACTAACCTTGGGACTCTTCAACCACATTTGATATGGTAATAAATTTGGATACTTGGCTGGCGTCAAAGTATGCCATAGCTTTGTCATATGTTTACCAGCATTATTTGTCTTGTTGTCTTCATCTGGATGCTTGAAATAAACTTTAACAATCACTTGCACATCATTCTGATTTGAACTCTCTGGTGATATCTTCATACGATATGTTTTCATAAACTTGCCATTACCTAGAAATATATAGATATAAGTACAAGATAATAGAGATAGTGATGAGGAATATAGTAATGAGTTTAAAAGATACCTAATTGAGCTACTAAAGCAAATTTAGGTAGATCAAACTGAAGAAAGTTACTAGCATCTTGCGGAAGCAACCCCTGCTTCTGCGCATTGCCCATTTGTACTTACTCACGACTCGTATACACACAAGTCGAGTGAAACAGCCTTCCTTTTTTTCTTTTTACCTCGTCTTTTGGGTTGTCCTCGATGGCCCGGTTGCTCGAGGGGCAGGTCTTGCTGTCCTGAGCCTAAACCAGTACAAAGATTTAAAATGATAAAGCCCAATCACCCTCTTACTGCCAAGTCTAACTAGGTACAGCCCCCGCATTTTATACTCTTGAATAGTTACTTATTTGTCGGACTAATCACCGGTACCTCTGGGATCGAAAAAATTTTTGATCAAAAAATAATTGAAATTTGATCATCCTCTGTGTCAGGTAGCTTGGATTACTTCTAAAAGATATTTGCTTCAACCCTGCAAGTAGCTTTTGACTGTCTAATCCTTGCAGAATTATTTATTTGATAGATATAAAATATGACTGAGTTTTGGAAATCTACGCCCAAGTTTTATTGTAAGACTTGTAAGGTATATCTCGCTGATAACAAGCAAACACGCCTCAATCATGACAACAGTCGTAGTCATAAAGATAAACTACTTCTTCATCAGCAAAAATTAAAAGATGAAAAATTACATGGTTTACAAAGTGAGTATGAATTGAAAAAAACATTACACGAGATAGATGTAGCTGCGAAACAAGCTGTCATGCAGGATCGGCAAGACTATGGTACATCATTTTATCAATCAAGAGCACCATTATACACGAGTCATCATCATTTTACCCCGTCACTTGCATCACAAGCTTCACATAATACTGGAGCAAAAATACCAGTGCTTAGTGAGTCAAGTGAGTTGCTAGTTCAAGATAATCTTCGGCAAGATAAAACAGGGCGTTATGTTGTTAATGGTATAACATATTTAGAAGGTAATTTAAACGAAGATAAATTAATTGGTGGCGTGGAATGTGAGCTGTTTCATGAGCAATTGGATGATTGGTTACCTTGCACTATTATTCGAAGAAAAGAGTATCAGATACCTAATACGACTGTCATATTAAAGTCGTATGATGTGAAATTCATGTATCCAGCTGATGACGTGAAGAAAGTTCCAGCGCAAGAAATAGTTCAAAATGATGTCAAAAGTGAAAATTTACGTCTTATCCTTGATGAAACCATTGAATTAAACACAGTAAATAGTAATGATGAATCAAAAGTTGTAGTGAATGAAGATACTGGTATTGGCGGCTGGCAAACTGTATCAATAACAGAAGTAAATGAAGAGGAAGAAGAAAAGAAAAGGATAGAATACGAAGAAGAAAGACAAAAAGAACAATTAAAACAAGAAATTGAAAGAAAAGAACTAGAACAACTTATGGAATTGAAAGCTAGAGATGACGCCATGAGCGTGTATGATCCTTATGGCACGAACATGTATAAAGGAATGAATATTGCGGAGGGAGTTATTGATTACACAGATACTAGTGTAGCAAAAGGAAATGAAGTTGCATTTAAAAAACGAAAAACTGGTAATAATGAATCGAAAAAGGTGTTCAGAAGGAAAGACGACGAATAGTTTATGCTCTGTATCACTAATTAACCTGAACCAGACCCAACCTGAACCAGACCCCTAGGACCGGTCCGCAGATCAACCTCGAGTAATGATGTGTAAGTTTGAGAATGGATAAATAGCTCTTAGAACTGCATGTAAATATTTGTAACTATTAACTTAGACTCTCCCACAAGATTTTATCTAATATTTATTTTTAGCGAGTCCGAGTCCTCCGAAACAGGGCCTCTGATGCTGACACGCCATGCATCATCACAAAGCATAACATCAACTTCATTCACAATGCAATCATTATTAATCCTTGCCCTAGCCTTATTGGCATGCGCCAACGCATTTGTCTCCACCGGCAGTAAACATGCTTTTGGTACTCATTTATTCTCTGAATGTGCAGATAAAATGAGAGATGCCAAGGGAAGATGCCCTGGTGATGCTGGATATATCCCACTTATGAAGGAAGCACCAAAGTCATTTGCTGATTTCCAAAAGGAACAAGCCGCCAAGAAAGCAGGAGCAGCAGTTGAAGATGATGGAAGATGCGCATCAAAGATGAGAGATGCTAAGGGAAAATGCCCTGGTGATGCTGGATATATCCCACTTATGAAGGAAGCACCAAAGTCATTTGCTGATTTCCAAAAGGAGCAAGCCGCCAAGAAAGCAGCAGCTGGTAAATAAATTAACTCTAATATATTATGATAATTAAGTGCATAATTTCATAGACTAGAAATCTTATTCTTTTCTTATCTTTACTGATTACTTCCATTACAATATATTTCAAGATTTCAAGAAGGATAATATTTTTTCCACTATAATATAACCATGAAAATAACTAATTATGATTAGCTATAGTATAAAAGAATACGTATCTCGGAGTATCGGGTGTGGAATGATGTCAGCCGAGATTTTTCAAAAAAGGAGAGATTGAATTTATGCGCCTTTCACTGGTCTTATTTCTATTCCTTCACTACGTAGCAATGTCTATTGAGGGAGGAAGGGTTGTAATCCTAGGCGCAGGTATTCATGGTGCATCGATTGCTTATCATTTAAAGGATTTGAAACCAATCGTCATTGATAATATTGGCGTAGCAGCTGCAGCATCTGGAAAATCTGGTGGTTTCCTTGCTCGCAATTGGGGTAGTGGACCAACAGTTCAGTTACATACTAAAAGTTTTGATTATCATGAGGTTTTGGCGAAGGAATTGAACTTAAAATCATACAGAAAGATTGACACATATCAAGTTAATGGTAATATTAATGGCGAGAAATTCAAATGGCTTGATCGTAAAGTGTCTGTGGCATTGATGGATACAGATACAGCCCAAATAACACCAATAGAATTAACTACTCGAATGATGGAAGAGGTTGAAAGAAGTGGTGGTGAAGTAGTAATAGGAGATTGTTCAAATATAGTTCAAGAGAATGATGTTGTTCGATCGATAGACATTAACGGCAACCGAGTAGAAGTTGAAAAGTTGATTATTGCGTTAGGTCCGTGGACTGGTGCTTTTTGCGAATCAACATTCAATTTTATGATCCCTTGTGAAGGCATCAAGAGCACAAGCATTGTGTTTCATGGTATCAATCCCATCCAACAAAACCCATTCGCTTGCTTCTGCGAAGAAGATAATAACTCTTGTCATCTTGAAATATATCCTCGCAATGACAATACTGTGTATGTCTGTGGTATTGGGGGAAGTGACTATGTAAAGGGTCCTAGACTTGCATCAAATGGTGAGTACTGCACTGCCGACAAAGTGCTAGCGGATCCAAGTCGTGTGAATGCAGCGTTAAAATCATTGCGTGCAATGTCGAGTGTATTCGATGTAGAACCAGCTGTTACACAGTCATGCATGCGCCCCGTAACAATCGATGGGCTTCCTGTAATGGGTAAATTATCACCAAATAGCAACGTTATCATATCTAGTTTCCATAATTGTTGGGGGATTTTGTGGGCGCCGATATGTGGTAAAGCAATCGGTGAGCTAGTGCTTCAGGGTGAATCCAAGAGCATTGACTTGCGACCATTCACACCTTCAAGGTTTAATAATATTGAGAAAAATAAGAGCCGGGGAAAGAATGTAGGCGGCAACAAGGCTGTTGGAGAGCAATGGTAAACACACACACACACATCTGAGATGAATCAAGATTTAATACTCCAATCAACGGTTAATTTGCAGCTTTGACTGCTGCTGCTTCTGCTGCTGCTGCTGCACAGCTAGGTAAAACCAAAGCAGAAGGTAACTACATGTGCTTATATTCGCAGTCCTGAGTTATTGTATCTCTTAAAGAAGAAGTGAATTCAACGAACACCTTTTCGAGTCCTTAACGGCAATTCTAACTCTGATTTAACGGTGAGATTTTGTGGACCATTTAGTTGATGCAATAGGATTTTATATGCACGTTCAGATCAAATAATAGATTCTTCCTCTCCGATCGTACATAGAAATCCATTCCCTTGCACCAACTAAATGGTCCACAAATCTCAATAACTACTAGGTCCGAGTTGGAAATGTTGTTAAGGACTCGAAAGTTTAAACTAAATTCAGATAAAGTATTCGTTGAATGAATATCTTCTAAATACAATAACTGAGGACTGCGAATATAAGCACATCAACCTTTTGCTTTTGTTTTAACTGATGCAATAGTTCCATCTCTTTCTCCTTATAACTATTGTAATTAATTGGTAAATGGTGTGGAACCTCTCTACTCCCTCCCTGATTTGCAGGACAAAAGTTGAAGCTTTGAAAAAGGGAAGTATTTCTGGTTTAAGGGGTATAATACTGTCATACATCTTCCAATGTTTCCGAGTAAGCGACGGCTTTTAGTTTCTGGGTTTGGCAAGTTTAATGGAGTGGAAGACAATCCGACGACAGTCTTGGTGAATAGGCTTCAGAGAGAGAACGTCAGTGTAAATCGTAAATTTCATATTTTCGAAGTGTCAACAAAAGCTGTAGATAGTGAGTTAGTGCAAGAGGAGGGTGTATTTTGTATTCATTTGGGGGTTAACTCTAAAGCGTTGAAAATGAATCTAGAATTAAATGCTTATAATAATATGGATTTTAGAGTTCCAGATGAACAAGGATACCAGCCAACTGAGTGCAAGATAAATCAAGACTGCGACTTGGATGATGCACTAACATCATGCATACCGTTAGAAACAATAATAGGTAAGCTAAAAGATGAAGGATTTAATGACGAAAATGTAGAAATATCTAAGGATCCAGGACGTTTCTTATGCAACTATATCTACTACAAGTCACTGTTAGCGAACCGATTTGCTTTGTTTGTACATGTCCCGCCATTTTCTGTAATGGAAGAAGAAAAGCAATACGACTTTATCAATAAACTATTGAAGCACATAGAAGAATTAGAACTATAAATGTACACAATATAAATACAATTACTACAAGATTGTCTCATTTACCCGCTACGTACACACTTACACACAGCGAATTGTGCTACTTGTAAGCTGGAAATAGTAAACCGAATAGTATACCATAAACAGCTCCTTGCACCTTGATGGAGTGACTCATGAAGTTGCCCACATGCTTCCCTTCTAAGTTGTTGTAAATCGCTTGGTACTCGAGTGCGATATTACTGCTATTACTAACGATCAAAGCAATACCATAAAGCACTGTGAATAGCTGATCCTTCAACTCTTTAATGGTTGAGTCGATGACATCGGTGATACTGAATAACTGACTAGGACGGTGACGATACTTACGTTGTAAATCTAAATATATGTTATTTCCGAAGTACAACAGTTGTTTCAGTTGCAGAATCACGCAGCAGCCTTTCAATGCGTACAAGGCACCCGTCGATCCCAATACAATGGGATAAACATTCAAACTACCTATTTTAGAGGTTACTTTTTGTACTACTTTATGTAATGTATCTGAATAAGGCAAGTCCGTTTGGTTTAATAATGGCTTTAAATAAGGAATTAAGTTATATTTCCCATCATCGTCGTGCAATTTAGATGGTAAAGCAGCTACAATTCCACCACCAATATATAATAAATAGAAATATGTAATAGTAGAAGGAAGAGTGTATGGGGTTGGATTAATGTGACTATATATCATGAAACTATATTGACACAATTTAAGCATGCTACTGAACAAATGATCATAAGTATTGTGCATAAACATGTAGGATATATAGTTTTCAGGTGGACAACCAATGTAATATGCTCCTTTTTTCAAGACTTCAAATCCTAAACTTCCCCACAAGTCCTCCCAGATAATATAAACATATTCTAAACCTGTACGAGTGGCAATTTTACACGTATCCGAGACGCCTTGCAGATACTGATACGGAGGAACGATCAAGTTCAGCACCACTAATGGTGACAGCATTTTGAAGCAATTAATGGCTTGTTGGTAGCGATGCAAAGCCATATCCCGCGCATTAGCATATGGCCCCGATCTAGACATTCTTCAATGCTCCCACAAAGGACACAATAACTCCTTTTACGGGAATCCTTGAAGAAAGTTCAATTTTTTAAATCAATAATTTTGGCTGTCACTCAGGCTGTGGATTAAGGTACCCAGAGCAGAGACAAAATTTAAAAAATTCTTTAACGTACATAGAAACAATATAGAAACACGTCTATTCTACTACACTGATGATGACTCCGCAGGTATTCCCCGTAAACTCGCCGAAATGAATCTTATATCCTAACTCAAGTACGGTCTGTTCATTGCTGCGTAAGTACTCGACCATGCTGGTATTGACCTCTTGCAGTCCAATTATATCGACGCTCTTACTGCGAAGATACTTGAACAGAATGTCGCCGAAAGTCAGCTTGCTCTGGGTAGTGATGTATGCGAACCAAGTTTTGAAAAACTCTGCAAGTACTTGATTTCTCACCATTTCTTCCCAAGTTTGGAGAATGAAACGACCGTATAGTTTCTCTGATTCATTGGCTTGCTCATTAAACAGCCGTAATCGGTCTTGAAATGTATCTCGTAGACGACGGTACAATGGGGTGTTGAATGGAGAGTCTGCAGGAATCGAGTCATCTTCAAAAAACGGAAGAATGAAATGAGTATTAAATAAGTCAAGGTAACTCTTCTCAACTGTACTCCGCAAGACCTCAGAGACGCGGTTTATGTTGAAGTCAGGGTTGTGCGCTTGTGATTGGACAGTGCGGGCTATAAGATTTTCCATCTCCTCCCTCAACACCGGTAGCTTATCGCTATATTGAGTTTGTATTGCCATAGGTAAGAACTCAAATATATTGAACGATTCTGTTGCCGAAACAGACTCTCCTAATACATTCCAGGACCCAATAGTTAGTTCAACACCCTTTATATTAACTTTTGACAGCAATAGATAGTGATCTGATGGCCATGTATATTGCATTAACTCAGGTTCAGTCATTGGACCATTCACACCATGAACAGCTGAACTAATTACACTGCTATTGCTATCAACCACGAATATGCCATCTATAGTGCCACATTTCGTTTGGAATATCTTATTCATTTGAGTTGATATAATTCTGCATTTATAAGTTGAAGGGATACTTCCCGTATCGCTCACACTTAACTTATTATTAAATTCAAAAACATGTAAGACATCATCGATATCATATGTAACGCTGCTCTTGTTGAACATAGCTAACCTTTCACCGTCGAACCGTAATAATGCATTGAAATCTCCCATTACACAACAAGGTTTATCTTCTTTCTTTAATTCATCAGTAATAAACAATGATTGCTTCTTAAACTTCTCTTTATTATTAGACAAATGTACATTTACAATGTGTATACCAAACACTGATGCCGTGCACCAGTCACTGGGCTTCATTATTGGGTTGGGCTCGTTAACTTCTAGATTCAAGTTTGGCGAAATTAGAAATTAGAAATTGATGAAGCCGCTTTTTAAAAGTAAGTCCTTTCAGCAGTTATAGTTAAAGAGTTTATCATCTATTGTAACCTTTAATCACGTTGAACATCCAACGATTTCTTGTCGCATCATACACAAATCAATTTTAAATAGCAACTTTTTATTTTATTTTACTTACTGAATTATCAAGTATCGTGAGAATTAATATAGTAAAACTTCTGTTGTAACTACATATATACGTATAATTAAAGGATACAACTTACCACAACGAGGTCGCGGCGGGCACGACAGGCTCGGAGAGCCAAGCTCTCAAAAAATACGGTAAAAATAGGAAGAGAAAGTAGAGCTGTTGTACACAGGAATAAGTTACATATAGAGAGAAAGAGAAGATATTATTTATTTGTAGCTCATTTAATTGGCCTGCTGTTGTCTGATTCGGTATCAAAATGATTCTGAATATCCAACTGAAAGGCACATCAGTGAACCAGCACTGTATGTATAAGGTAACGCTTCCACCTGGGAAATCATATAAAGTATCGGATGCGAAGGCGTTAATACACCAATATATATGCAATGTACAGTCGCGTAGTGAGACGCACAACTTGTCATATATACTAAATTTATTAGATGTAGAATTAGAAGAAATAGATTTATATTATCAGCAGTCAATGTTGAATGACTATGATATACTGGAGAAAAGCTTGTCGATTATTAACGATATCAACCACATTTCGAAGAAAGATGATATTATCTTGTTATTAGCTTGTCGCAACAAGCGTTATTCCATCGACATCAAAGTCATTAATCCACCAATGATCGAACGGAGTATAGACAGTATTGATCATGATTTCATTATCAATATCTCACTTACAGGTTCATCCACCATATATTACCTTTCTTTCTTATTCATTAACACACTCGCTTGCAGGTGATAATATTTATAAAATTAATACAGTTGCTGATTTGATGGGGGAGATATATGACACGAGAAACAGTAATGTGAAGAAGCACTACGATGTTTACCATCAATGTCTCACGTTCAATGACGAGCTAATCCCTCCGGATTTATCCATTAAAGAATTATGTAAAAATATTGAGAAAAAAACGTTAGTATTGAAGTTGAATGAATTTTCGTTGTCGCATATCATTACTAAACATTTTAAGACGATCAGTAACCTCAAGGTATTGCTACTCACTCACTCACGCACTGACTTACTCACTCACTCACTCACTCACTCACTCTTTTACTAGCAATTTAAGGATCAAAGTGAGTTCCAAGGTGTAGTTCAGTACATCGAGCACATCTTAACTACTTACGGCATCTGCACTAGCAGTACTCAAACTGTCTCCTTCACCAAGATGATATCATACGCCATCGCCTCGATAGTGCTCCTGTTGCTCTTTACACTCGCGATTATTCTTAACGTGGGTTCAGTTAAACCATATTTTACTGTGCAAGTCTCTGATTGCACTGATTCTAGCAAAGCAAGTTACTACCGCAAGGACTGGACTCTTTCCATGTTCAATGCGTTCTGTCCCATCAACTCCCTCAATCATTGCATTACTTTTGATGATAAAAGTATATGGGAATCAATAGATTCTGACAACAAAAGTAACGGTTATATCAGTAATCTTACGCTGGGTGCTGATGAGTGGGATGCGGCTTATGAAACCATCCGATTCGCTTATGTCTCTTTGTATGTCGCCGAGATATTTGCGGGTGTCTTGATCTTGCACTCGTCAAATATTATTGATTTATCGAAGTATAGAATACATAAGAATATACAGTATGCCATGCTAACGGTTATATTGTTGGTGCATTTGTATGTATTCTTCACACTTGTGGGTGTGATGCTTATGCTGCATAGCTCCGACCAGAACGTGGCTTTATCGTGGTCAACATCCATGTTCGACACTTGCCATGTCAAGGTGATCAAGAGTGAAGGTTTTGAGCTGTGTAAGTATTGCTCTGTTGTCTGCGGTCTGCTGTTGGTGTTCTCTCTGGGATCCATCGCCTTGTATGTGTTTAACAGGTGTATAGAGTGCGACAATGAAACAATAAGCAAAAGTACAGAAGAGAATGAGTTGCGATTTAGTGATGTTGATAGTAATCCATTGCAGAAAGTTCCTTCGTTGCGCAGGCAGCCGTCGACGATCATCATGACGGTGAACCCAGCGCTGTCGACGAAATCCCCAGTGTAAAATTGTAAACTATGTAATATATTGTAAAGATGTTCATTATTTAGTCATTATACACACATCTCGTCTACACCTAGCGTCTGTTGAGCGAACCAACCTACTCACTCAACTAAGTAACATTTCTTTTGCAATAGCAAGACTTTTTTCTTTACCAAAGAGAACTTCAATGAGTGCAATAGCAAATTCAAACGATGTTCCTAGTTAATAATGAATGTGTTTAGTGGAAGAAGTTGATGAATAAGCGAGTGAGTGAATGATATGCACCTGGTCCCTGGCTCGTAATAATATTTTTATCAACTACAACACGTTTATTAGAAATCTTTTGAATTGTAGATTGAAACTTTTCAGCCGGATAACAAGTGGCAGTTTTCCCACTTAATAATCCATGAGTACCTAAAACTACTGCCGGAGCAGCACATATAGCACCAATTGGTTTCTTTATTCTATTCTGTTTTATTAATAACGATTTTAAAACTGTTGAATCCCGGAGGTGATTACTTCCTTTAAGTGAGAATGTAAGAAAGAAATTAGTAAGAAAGCAAGTTATCCCTTACTTCCTTTAAGTAAGTATGTAAGTAAGAAATTAGTGAGAAAGCAAGTTATCCCTACCAGGCATACCACCAGGAATTACAATCATATCCCAATCTACATCAACACATTTTTCTATGTATGTATCAGCACTTATCCTTATACCACGACTCATTACAACTTCTAATTCAGGCATGACACTAGCAATAGTGACCTTTGCTCCTGCACGCACAAGAGAGTCTGCAACAGTAACTGCTTCAATCTCTTCAGAACCGTGCGCTATAGGTACCAATACTTTCTTTATTGCATTCGAGCTCTCAGAATTCGAAGAGAAAATTCTACTTGAAATGGCACAACTTTTAACATTATGCTTTACAAAGGAAGAAACGAAAGTGAGCATCAGAACCGTCAATACCACACGCAAATGCATTAACAAATAGACGGTATTACGACGTATAATTACGTGTAGTAATTACGTCACAGGTATTTTTTTATGAAATTTCCATCCAAAATGGCAATAGCGGTACTTATAGCCGTTAAATTCTTTAGTTTGAATACTTAACGGTGCATTTACTTATGTACAATAGAAATGGGGTCATGTTACAGCTTTTATATAATTAACTCGTCGTTGCTTGGTCCCGCATTGAATGTTGGCATAGTGAACCCATTGTTTTCGATACCAACAGGAAACGATGCACCACCACCAGTCTGCTGAAACACCGAGTAAAACGCAGTAATGAATCCAACACCAGCGATAATAGACAGCCAAAACCTCCAATCATCAGTTATTTTCTTCTTTTTCTTATTCTTCTTAGATAATTCTGCTTTCACTTCCTTCTCTGCGTCCATGATCCACTTAGGTATCTCTTCGTTACTCGCCACCATTGACTTGTAATAGTCCTTATCGGCACCACTTAAACCCAACTTGCTAGCCATATCATCACTGATAATCTCCTCTTCTTCCTCCTCTTCTACTTCCTCTTCATAGTCCTCATCCTCGTCTTCTTCATTATTCTTATTTACATTCTCTACCTTTTTATCATTACTAAACAAATTGTTGATGTCATCAGGAGTTATTATTCTCTTCTTATTTTTCTTAGGAATAGGTTTATTAGGTACTACTGGTTTCATGTTACCTTTAGGCTCTGCGACACCTGTTGTAGTCGATGAACCCGAATCCTTAGGTCCTGATCCTAGTTTCTTAATGGCATCATAAAAATTATCACGTTCACCTGTTGTTTTACCTTTTTTAATAATATTTTTACCTTTATTTGTTTTATTTTTTCCTTTTTTATCTTTTTCAACGACTATTTGAGTGCGACGATATGCACCATATTGCATTGGATCACCGCGTACACTAGGTGCTGGTATATACTTTGTTATACGAGGCGAGCTTTGAGCTAGTAGCTCGCCATCAATATTACTGCTAGATTGAATTGGAAATGCTTTCTTGGATACTGATGTAGCTGAACTCTTCAATGAAACATCATTTATAATTGTATTCCTAACTTTTATATCTACAACTCTTGTCCCTAAATCTGTATAACCATTGTATTCATTATTTTTATTCATTGAATCCTTATCACTATCATCATAAGAGTCATTGTTAGATTCAATCATATCATTTAATGCATTTAATTCTTGCAATACATTACTCGAGTCAGGTACCTGTTTTTCTTGTCTTGGTATCTCATCCTCTTCCATTTCCTCGTCATAAATCGCTTCATTATCTTCTGTCGCCTCCTTACTA
>JACCDO010877763.1_pt1 | contig 13413 bp, 11 predicted proteins | sample 7446101 | NCBI WGS metagenome assembly JACCDO01 (sample SAMN15323440, study PRJNA562643) | freshwater metagenome | isolation source: river surface water | place: USA:Blue River Watershed | collected 2017-08-16
CCTGATAATGTAAGAGGAATCCAATATTTAGTGGTTGGAGCTGGTGGTGGAGGCGGTGGATGTTACTCTAAGATTATTGATTTAGGTAACGTCCCTGTTCAATCAACACCTCCTATTAATGGTGGTTATTGGATCTATAACGGTACATCAAATGCTAATTATACTTATGCTCGGATGTATAACGGAACAAACACTAACGTATCCGGAGGTATTTCGACTTTCACAGAACCTATTAGACTCACAGCTTCAGCAGATACTAACATCCCTCCTGGAGGAAATGATGGAACACGTTGGCACGGAAATAAAGAGGTAATATATTATCTTAAGACAACTGGAAATCCAACTGTTTCTAACTACGGTCTTGGTAGTTATATAGTAGGTTCAGGTAATAATCTACCAAGTGGTGGTAGCGGTGGTGGAGCTTGCGGTGAAATTAAGGCTATCTTTAATACATCTCAATATTATAGTGTAACTCCAGGAGCTACTTATACTATATCTGTTGGTGATGGAGGAGACGGAGGGACTGCTGATATTGACATAGAAAATGCTGGTACGAAAGGAGGTGATTCTATGTTTGACAATATTGTTGCCGAAGGAGGTAGTGGAGGACAACCTTCTCGAGTATTGACAGTTAATACAGACGGATTTTATGAAGGTGGTAAAGGAGGACAGAATGGTTCAACAACATTACGAGAAGGACAAGGAGGAAAAGGATACGGAAGTGCCGGTCAGCAACAGAACGTAACAGTTGGTGGTTACGGAGGTGCAGCAAGTGGTGTAGGATTTATGGGACAAGGAGCTGCGTTTAGTGGTGGTGGAAGCGGTGGTGCTCCCAATGTTGTAGCTTCAGGAACAACAGTAGCAAATCGTGGCTACGGTGGCAAAGGAACAGGGGCAACAATTAATAGTTTTGCTAGCGGAATTAAGGGAGGAAGTGGATTAGTCAAACTTCACTATTATATTTAAACCTCTGGTCGAAAATTTCTGAAAACTGATAAAAATAAAATCCTAAGGGTTGATATTAAAATTTCAAAATAGAACAAAATTTTTCTCTTAAGTTTATTAGTAAAAAATGTTAAATGTTATCATTAGAGCATTGAAAAAGTTAATTTTTTGATTTTTGTTTTAGTATAGTATTTTTATTATACTAAAATGTGACAAATTATTTTAAGAAAAATAATTTTAGTAATATGTTTTGCTTTTGAATTGGAACTTCGTTCTATTCCTGAGACCAAAAGTCTTTGGAATTTTTATTTAAATTTAATTTATATTTTTCTGAAAATTTCTAAATAGTAAGGGAAATTTTCAAAGATGAATTATAAAATTTCTTGAAATTTAATATTATATAAACTAAAGAGGATTTTAACTGAATTTTAAATGGGAAATAAAAAATCTCGAATTCAATTTGATGTTAATGAACAGCTGATAAGCGATGCGACATTTCTTGTTCAAGGAAAATTTGGTTCTAAACAGTTAAAATTAAATTCAGATATGACTGTTGAAGATTTAGACCCAAAGACACCACAATCTGAGAAAGTATTAGGTCATATTTTTTATAATAAAGAATTTGAAATTTTCACATATTTAGGATATAATGGTAAAACACGTTCAAGTTTTAAAGAAACATATGAAAATAGAGAAAATGAAAAACCTTTATTTGATGAATATAGAAGGAGTTTTTACTTAAAAAAGAAAGATTTAGATTATAATAAATTACAGTTAGATGCTATAAAATCTAGACTTATATTAGATGAAAATAAAAATACTAATCCTTATGATCTATATGTGATTAATTTAGAGCATCGCGATGATCGTCGAAATCAGATAAAAGAAGATTTGAAAAATACAAATCTTTTTAATATAAATTTCTTCAAGGCTGTAAAACATAATCAAGGATGGATGGGATGTGGATTGAGTCATAGTTATTTAATCAATTATGCTATGGAAAATAATCTTCCATATATCATTGTTGCAGAAGATGATTTTCTATTGAAAATTTCAGAAGAAAAAGTAAAAGTAGCTCTTGATCTATTAACTTCAAATTTAGATAAATGGGAGATTTTCAACGGTAGTCCAACTTTTTTTGAAAAAGATGATGCAAAGGAAAAAGTAAATTTTTACAAAACAGACAGCATATTAGATGAACTTTTTGTAAAGGGAGACTGGGGACAATCTGCTTCTTTTATGATCTATAATGCTAGTGCTTATAAGAAACTTTTAAGATTTACTTTCAGTGCTAAAAATTACATTAATGATCAATATAATGCTAGAAAGTTTATACAGATCTTCTATAAACCCGAAAATTTCAGTATTCAGAAAAGTTCTTATAGTAACTTATCTAATAGTTTTAGAGGATCTAATTATGAACAGCTTTTTATAAATTATCATAAGAAAATATTGAATGGTGTTAAAAATATCACATCTGAAAAAACTATCGGTGTATATAGTATATTTATAGGGGAATACAGTTATTTTTATGAAAATTTTATCAAAAATTGTGAAATTTTCTTTTTACCACAATACAAGAAAAATTATTATATTGTGACAGATAAAGATTTGAGTCCAGTATTAAATACAAACACTTATTTTCTTAAAGTAGAAAAGATAGGATGGCCTTACGAAACACTTTATAGATATAAATACTTTTTAATGTTTAATCCCGATGATATAGCAAAATCCGATATAATTTATTTTATCAATGGAAATGGTCAGTTCTTAACTACTATTAACACTCAAATATTTCCAAAAGAAAATGGTTATACTTTTACTATCCATAATGCCTTCCATAATAAAAAATATAAACAATTAACTTTTGAAAAGAACCCTAAATCAACAGCTTTTATTCCTGAAATTAAAGGTAAAAAATATGTTTATTATGCTGGTGGATTTTTTGGAGCAACCAGAGATAAATTTATAAATATATGTGATACTTTAGACAAAGACATTCAGAAAGATGAAGAAAATAATTATATAGCAGAATGGCATGACGAAAGTCATTTAAATAAATATGTTAATGTAATTTTACAACACGACAGAAATTTATGTAATATTTTAACTCCAGAATATCATATTCCTGAAGAAATATTACATAAAAAATATAAAAAAATGAATTGTAAATTAACATATTTAGATAAGAAAAGATATATCAAAAATTCGGAAACTAAAGATATGAAAAAATGTAAAAATAATAGACATGGAGAAGTTATACCAAATAAATATAATAAATTATCGATTATGAAATCTTTTGGAGAAATAAAATCTAAAATTAAAGGGATATTACCTTACAAATTTACTACTAAATTTGAACCAGAAACTGTTTATGATATTGAAAGATCTATTCATTTTATGTGGATTACCTCTCCAATTCCTCAGAAATATATTGACAATGTTAAAAAATGTCAAGAATTAAATGGTGAAAATTTTAAGATTCATGTTTGGGTAGATCATCCATGTCCAGAGATTCCAGGGGTAGAAATTAAACAGATGTATGATATCAATTTTGTAAATGATGATATACGTAGTAGAGAAAGATCAATAGGATTAGGATGTTTAACAGATATGCTGAGTTATGAAATGATCTATAGTCAAGGAGGAATTTATTGTGATATCGATGCTGTATTTACAAAACCGTTAGATGAAAATTTTTACAAAAGCTTTGTTTCTCACGAGATAGGAGAATGGAATAATATCACTCATGGTATATTTGGATTCCCCAAAGGTTCTAAATTTATGAAATTTGTATTAGATGCTTTACGGGAAAATGGTGATAAACATCCAGAAACAAAATATCCTCCAAGTAGAACTGGACCTACTTTCTTAACAACTTGTATGGTTCAATATAACGATAACAATATAAAATCTATTGATCAAAAATTCACAATTTATAAAAATAGTAACGGTTATTTATATCAAACAAATGATGCTACATGGGTTGGAAAATAATAATTTTTCGAAAAATTATTATTAAACGTTAATTATATCTAAAGGTATATCATATAATTTACTTATCCAATCTACAAATCCAGAAACCCAACCATATACATTATAAGTTTTAATCTTTTGTGCTTTAGTTAATACAAAAAATTCAAACATTGTATTTTTAAGTTTTTCTTCGTCATTTTCAAATCCTATATGTCCTATCTTTAATTTAAAGAAAAATATCTTAAAATAAATATATACATAATTTTTAAATTTAGAAGAATCACTTAATAATATATCATTATTTTCCATATTTAATTTAACAGATCTCATTAAATGATGAAATCCTTTTTTATAAGTTGTTGATACTATACCTGTATTATCTCCTACTCTATAATGTAATATATTGTAATTACTAATAGGTATTTTCTTAAAATTTTCATTTAAAAATTCTTGAAATTCTTCTGTAGGTGTTAAAAATTTTTTAAAGAAATTCTTACAATCTTCGTTAAAAGGTTTTATATCTATACAATTATTTGTCATGAAAAATCCTACACCTTTTTCTGGTATTTCTTTTATAAAATCAATTGTACACTCGCCTCTCACAAAAGGTATATTATCTTTATTTTGAAGTATAAAATCGGTATATTCATGTTTTTCATATTTGAGAAATTTTGAAATTGGATGAAGTTGAATATCAACAATATAATTGATATTTAATTCTTTAGCAATTTGATACATTCTTATAGAACCTCTTAACATATCTCCAAATCCCCAATAACTAGTAGAACAATCTTCATTTTTATTTACATTTTTAATTTTTTGTGTCCATACTTGTATCAAAGTTTTCATATTTATTTATACTATAAATAAATATTATTAGATTTTAAATAAAGGTATATCATATATAATATGAGCCCAATTAACAAAACCCGAGGTCCAACAATATACACTAAATGTTTTAATTTTACTCGATCTTATTAGTAAGAAAAATTCAAAAATAGTATTTTTTATACTATCAGTTGATTCGTGGAAACCAACATGTGCTAAATCAAAATCGAAATAAAAAACTTTTTCATAAATATCTACGAATTTTTTAAACTTTCTATTATCGCTAAGCAATATATCATTTGGTTCTTTATTTTTTTTAATTAAAGGAAGATAAGATGAAAACCCTTTACCTTCTTTTTTAACTAAATATTCATCTCCTAACCTAAAATGTAATATATTATATTTCTCATCTTTAATAATTTTTCTTTTTTCCAAGAAAAATTTCTCGAAATCTTCGTTAGGAGTTAAAAAATTTTTCATAAAATCTTTACAGTCTTGTGTTATTGGATCCATATTTTTATAACCATCTCTAGAGACTAAAAATACAACATCTTCTTTAGATTCTACAATATAAGGTTCACTATCTTCTATAAAAAATACCTTATCTTTTTGTTGTAAAATAAAATCACTGTATTCATGTTTTTTGTTTACTAAAAAACTACTTATAGGATGAAGCTGAATATCTACAATATAATTATAATTATGTTTTTTAGCAATTTGGTAAAGCTTGATAGTCCCTCTAAGTAAATCACCTAATCCCCAATAACTAGTAGTATCATTTTTATCAATTTTTACATTACATGCTTCATTTGTCCATACATGTATTAAAGTTTTCATATTTATTTATATAAAGAATAAATATATATAAATTTATAAATCTAGTATTTTTTTCATTTCTTTAATAATATTATCTTTAATATCATGAGACCAAAATTGAGCATTTTTTGGAGGTTTTGTATAATTTTTTCCAATCTCGAAAATCATATTTTCGTTTTCATGTAAATATAAATAAGATCCCATTATGTTAAATTCTGAAAATCCATATCTCTTATGAATATCCAAAGCTGCATTAATAAAATCTTTCCCTGTTAATTTTTCTATATAATCTCTTAAATTTTTAAGAAATTTCCTGGGATAAATTTGTGGTAATCTTCGCATAAATTCATAACCAGTTAAAAGATTCAATTCTTTTAAACAATTTTTCCAAACATTACCGTTTCCTACATCTACCCATTTATCTTTTAATAAAATAACTTTATCATTTTCAAAATAATATTCTTTTAAATCTAAAGGTTCTTTTAATATACAATCACTGTCAATATAGCATATATAATCGGCATCTGTATAAAGATCAGCACACATTTTTATAATCTGTTGTCCGCAATAATCTTCGTGATCTTGAAAATCATGGCATTTATGTAATTTACAATTTGTAACATCTACCCACTGTAGTAATTTATCATAATCTTTCTCCCTTACACAGATGTTTATATATCTATAATTTGTTACAAATTTTTTAATTGAATGTAAGCAATAATTTAAAAATTCATAATCATGCGGATAACTTCGAATAAAGAAATCTATTGACATTTTTTTAAATTAATACAATATAATAAAAAATAATTATATTGTATTAATTTAAAAATGGAATATTTTATAAGCGATTGGGTTGGAGGAATACAAATGAAGGAAAAAGATTTTTCAAAAGTACATGGATTTTTCGAAAATGAGTTTAAATTTAAACCACAATCATATGTTAAAACTCCAATTTTAGAAAATGATGAAGAAGTAATTAAATGCGAAAATTTTCATATTGTAACTCTTAAAAATGATACCTGTATTTCAGACAGTCTTAGACAGAATAGATTTTTTGAAAAATTTATTATAGCATTTATGTCAATGTTAATTCCTAAGAATAAAAATATGTTAGACATTGGTTCTAATATTGGATTATGGTCAATATTATATTCTGGAATTCTAAAAGATAATACTATTTATTCTTTTGAACCACAGTTGAAAGTTTTTAACTGTTTTAATAAAACTTTGGAATCATATGATATTAAAAATGTAAAAACACATAACTTTGCTCTATCAGATGTTAATGATATTAAATATATGAATGCAGATTATTCTTCTAAAAATAATTTTGGAGCTTTTGCTATTTCTGAAAACACTAGTATGTTAAAAATAGAATGTAAAATTGGAGACGAACTTGGATTTGAAAATATTGGATTTATTAAGATAGATGTAGAAGGACATGAATTGGAAGTTTTAAAAGGATTAAGAAATCTTATAACTAGAGATAAACCAATCCTTTCAATTGAAATTCACAGATCTAGTAAAAATTATGATCAAACTTTAAATTACATAGCAGATATGGGATATAATAAATATATTAAATTTACACATTGTGATTATGCTTTCTTTCATTAAAAATTAAAAATATTTAAAATAATATTTTTAATTAAATATGCTACCAACTTTAGTGACATTTTCCAACTATGGATATAGAGATTTCGCATTAAATCTTATGATTAATTTATCAGAAAATCTTAAAAATCATAGTATTGATTTTTACTGTTTAGATCAAAAAATATACAACTTTTTAAAGGAAAAAGATTTTGGAAATTTAAAATATAATTTAATATTGTTCGAAAAAGATGTATCAAATGATTTTGAAAATTATAATACAAAAGAATATGTTAAGATAATGCATGATAAAATTGATGTAATTAAAGATGCTCTAGCAAAATATGAATTTATTCATTTCTTAGATTGTGACGTAGTTTGTATTAATGAACCACCAGAAGATTTTTATAAATCATATCAAATATATGATGTTATTTTTCAATTTGATATGTATTTAAAAGATAATTTATTTCATACTTGGGCATGTATGGGAAATGCATGTTTTAGAAATACAGAAGGAACTAGAAAGTTATTAGAGAATATTGATACTTATAAAAATTCCGAAGATCATAGTCATAAAAATGATCAAGAATGTTTGAAACAATATTTTGATGATAACAATATTGAAGATATTAGAGAAGATCCAGATTCTAAAAATTATGTGTACCCTTTAGATAAATATGTTAATGGTTACTTGGTTGATAGAGATTTAATAAATTGGAAAGACTCTTATTTTTTCCACGCAAATCATTGTATAGGATCTGAAGAAAAAATTAGATTATTGAGAAAAGTTAATAAATGGTATTTATAAGAAATTTAGAACTTTTAAATAAAATATTTTATTTAAAATATTCAGAACTTTTTTCCTAACCAACGTTTTCTATAAATACCATCAGGATCTAAAAGTTTAGATTGACGATCTGGATTTACTTTTCTAAAAGGAGGTTCAGAGAAAGGATATCCTCCAGACACAAACAACCAATTCATAGTATTCTGAGTGAAGTCATAGTCTACAAGTTTTTCAGCAAAATAACCTGCTCCGTATTGCCAATTCACTCCCCATGTTTTTGTTAGCAAACTTGAGCTTAAAAGTCTGAGTCTATTGTGCATGAATCCACTTTCGTTGAGTTGTTTTATACCTGCATCAAGTACATCAATCCCTGTAGTTCCGTTACACCAATCTTTAAACAGTTGTTTTTTCTTAGGTGTTAATTTAGGTCTTTCTTTAACTAAATCTAAGAGATTTTTTGATTTAGTTAATTTTCTTTTATATAGTTTATCAAAATTACCACATAATGCTCCATAAAAGTCTCTCCAAAATAGTTGTCGCTGAAACTCTTTCAGACCTTTCGCACCACTATTAATCAACATTTGAGCAGTATAATAAGACTCACGAATACTTACTGTTCCATAATGATGATGCACCGAAAGATTAGAAGTAGATAATGGTAGTTGATCTCGTATATCTGAATAATTTTTGATAGATTTTAAGTTTTTCAAAAATTTTAATCCTTCTTTCCTTCCTCCCATGAAGACTCTCGATTGAGCTTCTTTTTTAGAGAAAGCAGTTTTAAAAATTTCTTTTTCAACAGAGCTTAAACTGCTATTACCAATTTCTTTAGAAATAAATTTGCCCTTAACATATCCAGTTGGTGTTGGGATTTTAAATTTCAAAACAGAGTTATAAAATGGTGTAAATTTCTGATACACTTTACCTAGTTTCTGTTTCATTTCATCAGGATTGATTAAATATAGATCTTCAATGAGATTATATTCAATCTCATGTGCTTCGCTATACTTCTGAATATTTTCTGAACGCTCAATTGCAAAAGGTGTGTAATCTTTTGTTTCAAAAATAGCATAAATTTCGTATTTTTTAGAAATATTCTTCAATATATCAATATTATCTTTGGAACCTTCGGTTCTGAAAATACTCAATCTAGATCTATATTTTTTATGAAGTTCAATATCAAGTTCTTTTAAAGATTGGATTAAACAAGCAATGGATCTGTAAGATTTCACAGGTGCGCTACTACCGACTTGAGATTTACTAAAGATAAAGATCGGTGCTACAATGGCTCCGTTGTCGCTAGCATAATCTAATGCTGCTTGAAGACTATTTTGATCTTCTAACCGCAAATCTCGACGAAATATAAACAATACAAGTGGTTTATTTTTCGACATTTTAAAATATCTTTTAAATTAAAGAAAAAATGAATTGTATTTTCAGATATTTACCTTTATTCTTAGAAAATACAGATTTTCAATTACAGTGTGATAAAGAAGATAAATCTTTAATATTATTACTTTTATCAACCCCGTTAGTTTATCTAATAATATTATTTCTAGAGAAAAATTATTGCAAAAATAAATACAGAACTTTATAAAATGGGAAAAGAATCTAAAAGATTATACGAACACGAGGTCTTTCCTAGTTATATTTATAGTGCATCTTCCCATCATAATATGGTGTTAGAACTTCTTAAAAAAGCTCAAGATTTAGAATTGAAAATAATTAGTTCTAAAAATGTACAGATTTCATATCAACGGTTGAAAAAAGCATCAGAGATATATCAACTTCTAGTTCAACTTGTATATTTTGGAGATTATCATAGATTTTTTTCAGTTAAAGAGTTAGAAGAAGTTTATAAAGGAATAAGACGTACAACAAGTTATGAATACGAACCGTTATGTTTTATAAGAGAATAATTTTTTATATTATATGCTTTATATAAAAATGGAAGACTATCATTGGTATTTTGTCATAGCTTTATTATTAGTATCTGGAGTACTTCTTTTTGTCTTTATATATACACTTAATAGAAATCCTAAAAAAGAAGAAACTCCTCTTAATCAAGGTTTAGTAGTAACAGATGTAAATGTAGCAGCAAATACTATAAGTTTCTATAACGATGGTATTGACATTGTTAATATCTATGCTATAAAAGAAGAAACAACTTCACAGATAACTATGATTGAAAATTTCAATGTTACAGAAGCTAATGTAATATATGAAGAACCTTGTATTTTTGTATTATCAAGTTTAGAAGCTGGGACTTATAACGTTGGGTATAATACCCAACGTTCTGGAGGTCAAAATATCTACAGTTTTACAATTTATTAAATTTTAAAAAAAATTGATAACTTATTTTTAAATTTCTCTAATTTAAAAATATGGATTCAGAAAATAATTTTTCCAAAATTCCTATACATGATCTTGAAGCTTATCTTCGAAAGGCAAATGAAGAGTATCGGAAAGGAACACCGTTTATTTCGGATGAACTTTATGACGCATTATATGAAAATTTAAAATCTCGAGATCCACAAAATAGTTTTATTAAATCACTTGAATATCTATCAGAGAATATCTCAATTGATAGAGAGAAACGGACATTACCATATCCACTTTTTAGTTTAGATAAGATTAAGAATGACGAAAAAGCTTTAGAACATTGGAAAGATAAATTTTCTTCAGATATAGACACCTACGGTGTTGTAGTCTCTGAAAAGTTAGATGGAAATAGTGCGTTACTGACTATTAAATATGAAAAAGTGAAAAAAAGTAACAAAAAGATAGATAAGAAATCAGAGATTTTATATGAACTTTTCACTCGAGGAAACGGTTATGTTGGACAGGTGATATCTCATTTAGTACCATATTTACGGAATATCCCTAAAGATATTCCCGAAGAATCCGTTGGATTCTCATACGCCATTCGCGGAGAGCTCATCTTATCTAAATCTGATTGGACAAAAGTCAAGGCTATTAACCCAGATTTAACTAATCCACGAAATGCTGTTGCGGGTATTGTAAATGCTAAAGAACCTAATATTGAGATAGCAAAATATATACAGTTTGTAGGTTATGAAGTTATTGAACCTATTAATTTGAGACCAGATCAACAGTTTCAAGTTCTTTCGGAGCTTGGGTTTAAATCTGCAAATTACAGAGTCCTCTCCGAACCAAGTATCGAGAGCCTTTCAGCTTATCTTAACGAACGTCGAGAAAACTCGGAGTTCGAAGTCGATGGGATTGTAGTAACATCTAATGCAGTGTATCCGCGACCGTCAGAGGACAATCCAAAATATGCTTTTGCTTTCAAAAGCGTACTCACACAGGAACGCGCTGAAGTCGTGGTGACAAGTGTGTCTTGGGCAGTAAGCAAAGATGGAATTATGAATCCACTTGTACATTTTCCCACTGTGAATCTTAATGGAGTAAATATTAGTAAAGCTACCGGTAAGAGTGGAAAGTTTATAGAAGAAAACTTAATCGGACCCGGAAGTGTAATAGTAATTATACGTGCCGGTGATGTGATTCCTGATATAATAGAAGTATTAAAATCCAGTAGTTCTAAACAACCCTCTCTACCGACTATAGAAGATCTTGGTGGTGATTTAGGAAGTTCATCTTCTGCATACGAAGGAATTATTTTTTGGAATAAGAATCATACTGATTTAGAAGTAGATATGGATATACTGAAAACCCGTTACGGACTTAAGTCTAAATTGTATTGCGAAATTTTGATAAAACAATATACTCACTTTTTTAACACAATCGATGTTGATGGTGTAAGTGAAGGTTTAATTATACGGCTATTTAATGCCGGAAAGACTAGTCTTAACAGCTTACTATCAATGACTGTCGAGGACATATTAGCTTCAGATGTCGAAGGAGTAAAGGAACGTTCTGCGTCAAAGATTGTAACTGCGATTCAGAACGCAATCGAAAAAATAAAAACTTCTGGTGTTAATGGTCTTATCGCTCTTATGACTGCAAGTGGATGTTTTGGCGCAGGTTTTGGAAACCGTCGTTTGAAAGCATTAATTAAAGCTATACCTAATTTAATTAAGAAAAATTATATTCCTAAATACGAAGAGATTTTAGATATTGATGGATTTGCAGAGATTACCGCTCTTCAGTTTTTAGAAGGATTACCAAAGTTTTGGAAGTTTGTTGAAGAGAACGGATTTAATGATTTTATTTCTTCTCTTAAAATCCAGTCTTTAGAACAGAGTTCTAAAACTGTAATTTCAAAAGAAAAGAGAACCAAATATACTGAACTCTTTTCTGGAAAAACTTATGTGTTTTCTGGATTTAGAAATTCCGAATATGAATCTCTTATTGAAAGTTATGGAGGAAAAGTAGGAAGTGCTGTAACCAAAAAGACATCAGTGTTAGTGATAAAGGATAGTAGCGATGAAAGTAAGAAAGGAAAATATGAAAAGGCAGTGGAACTAAATATTCCAGTTATAACTTTAAAAGATTTTAAAGAAATGGGAAGTTTTTCTTGAGCATTTCTCCGGAATATGAATATTCTAAAGACCTTTTTTTAAAACGAAATTCAAAGGTTTTATACTACTCAAATTATATTTTAAATAAAAATATAATAGTTTTATAACTCTTAAAACTATTATGTAAAATGAAAAGTATGAAAAATAACTTTTTTCATATTTAAATTTTGATAAATGATTAAAAATACTAATCATTTATAGAATAAAAATATCTTCTTTAGAAGAAAAAATCTAAAGGAAGGTTGGGTTAAAAATTCGTTTTGTTTCAAAACGAATATCTAAATCAGAGGTCCAAATGACTAACTCATTTACAATACATATAGTATAGACATGACACAAGATTACTCTTATTGAAACAGGGTTATACGCGGAGAGTAGGAGGGCAGTAAGCGACGGGGATTGCCGCATCGCGAGCGGCGACATACGCCTGACGATACCGTTCCACCCGCGCGACGCGTTCCTCTTCCTCCTGACGGAGTGACTCGGCGTACTTGGCGTCGGCTTCTTCTTGAGCACGGCGCTGTTCGGATTGAGCACGCTCCTCTTCAGTCTCGAAAAGCATGTAGTGATTGCTCACACACACAATAGAGATGAGAGGCTTGTCGGAGTTGGGGAGAGGACCGTCGAGCGAGGCTAGATCGGGGGTCGGGAAGTGGGTCACCGCATCACGGATGTAGATGTCGTCGCCAATGCGAATTCCGGTATAAACCTTGATTTGGACGTCGAGCGCCCGAGCTAGGTTGTTGATGAACTCTTCGTGGCGTTCGAGGTCGGTCATATGACCACGCGAGGATTCGGGGAAAGCACCCAGAGCTAGGAGGTCCTCATATGAACACCCCGTCTTCGCCTTGAGGCATTGGAAGAAGCAGGTGTTATAGGTGACACTCCCGTCTGAATGAATCTCGCGAGATCCTTGGTCAATCGTGTGGATGCGTTGCATAACTGAATAAATTTCTATAA
>JACCDO011136926.1_pt1 | contig 13413 bp, 9 predicted proteins | sample 7446101 | NCBI WGS metagenome assembly JACCDO01 (sample SAMN15323440, study PRJNA562643) | freshwater metagenome | isolation source: river surface water | place: USA:Blue River Watershed | collected 2017-08-16
GCGCAATGGGCATTTCCCGCTATTAATACCTCGAAATCTGAAATCGCCGAGTCAGATGGGTTCCAAGGGACTTGCATCTACTTGAGTAACGCGGTGAAATCCCTCAAGAACATCTCAACTAGCTGCTCTAGCAGCGACAGCAGAGAAGCGGCCGTGGCGGCGGATGCCAGGGTGTTGTATCACATGTTGGGGCTGCATGGCCGGCTAGAGGACCAGCTCAAGGTCGTTAGCTATGTCAGAGACATGGTGCGCAGCAACGCCTCCATCCACAGCGCGGCGAAGGCAGTTTATGGCGAGATTGCGGTGCTATACAAGGTGGGGATGGTGTGGAATTCATACGGGGATCAGAGGAGTTGCTCGGATGACGTCGTGGGTGACGTGTCAGCACTTAGCTGTGACACGTGGCTTGCCGGTGTGAACACTTATGTCACAAAGGTAACGGCTATCTTCAATAAGAGCGAAGTGATCACTGAAGCAGACTTTGACAGTCTAAGTGAGGGGATCTTCAACCTAATCCCTGCGAGTAAACGCGCGAGTAGCCCCAGCCAGGTGCTGCTGAAGTCGTGGGTGTGCCTACTCGCCGGTAAAGTGTTCTTATACCACTTCAGTGCTCACCGACCAAGTTACACCTGGATTAGGAAGGGATTAAACATGTTAATCCCGTTGAATGACGCGGTGTTAGGCCCGGGATTCACCTTAGACGTGGCACTACCTCGACTAGAAGGCGTGTTGCTACTCGCTGAAGTCCACGAGCAATGCGGCAACATTGACTCCACCTTGGCATACGTGAGCGAAGCTTTTGCCACGTCCAAAATAGGATCCAATGCGCTGTATAACACGGTGTCGCTGCATTGCATGCGCATTTGGTACCGGATGGACTCCGCCAGGTTCTCGTTGGCGTTGCAGGAACTGTGTCAAGTAGACGGCGATAGTAGTGACATGGAGCAGTTATATGACGATGTTAGTAAGAGTATCAAGAAGGCAGCGAGGTGCTTGTCGGCGCTCTTGCTAGTGAATGAAGACGATGCTAGTAGTGACGCGGATGCTGATAGTATGCGCTTTAGACACGTTGGTAAGTCGTGGGATCTCACCTGGTTGAAGGGATTAGCAGCGCAAGGTACAGTGACCTCAAATCCCTTCGGTGCACACAACACCAACATCTCTGATGAGTTGCGCAGTAAGTTGACTCACCTGTTCAACGGCAACAACACGTTAGAAGAGTATCTTCGGGTGTTGAAACAGTTAGAAGGATCCTATTGCTTCGATGTTATTAGAAGTGTTCGCCGCCGGACATGCGTCGACATAGCCAACGGAATTTTCGGAGAAAACCTAGCCATATCCCCGCGTGCATCAGTAAGGAAGAGCATGTTGAGCTTCATACTTGGAGCTGCATCGTGCGGGATTTCAACCGAATGTTTACTAGAGAAAGAGTCAACCAAGCGCGGGATTGTAACGGAAACTATTCGCAATGCGTGTGTCGGTGACACGGCAGCGATCGCCGATATCTTCCGGCAGTTTGACTCACTACTACGCGGCGGATCGGGTAGTTCTAACTACCAAAAGATATGCTTTTTAACCCTGGAAGAGTCAAGCGGTGCGCTGGTGATGGGTGCGTACGCAGGGATTAGCCCCGAAGTCGTTGCCTTACCCATTGGTAAGACAATAATGAATGTATTAACACGTTGGAATGAGTTGATGAGTAGAAGCAAAGACAACCTGCAGAAGACAATGGATGTGGAGAAGGTGAACAAATGGTCGGATGAAGAGAAGAGAAATTGGTGGAATAATAGAAAGAAATCAGATGAGGAAATAGCGGAGGTGCTTGCGCAGATCGAGTCGTTGCTGGGATCCCACAAGGACGTGCTGTTGCCGTGCAAGCAAGGGGATGTGGACCAGCTAGTGAGTGCAACCAAGGCATTAACTATAGACACAAAGAGTAAGAAAGCTACCAAAACACTTGCTAATACATGCAACAGTAGCAGTGGCGCGGATCCCGGAATCCCGCAGAAGAAAACAGAAGAAGAGTTGCGTCTTCTGAAGGTGACCGAGCTCAAGGAGATGCTGAAGGAAGCCGGGCTGTCGACTAAAGGAGCCAAGGAGGAGCTGGTGGATCGCTTAGCTAACTACTACAATAATCACGACGTCAACACAGCAGTGAATAGCAAGGAAGAGGACGGCAAGCAGCAGCACGTCTTGCTGATCCTAGACGAGAAGCTGCAAGGGATACCGTGGGAATGCCTGCCTTCCTTCCGCTATGTCTGTTGCAGTAGACTCCCGTCGTTGAACTTGTTACTACAAGGTATTCACACTATCACATCCCCTTCCGCGCCCCGGGTGGAGGTGCAGCCAACGGAAGCCTGGGACGAAAACACCATGGCAGTGGCTAACACCCGAGAGAAGAAGAAGTCAAAAGGCACCAAAGTAGACGTGCAAGCCACACCCAGTATCAAAGTTAACAGTTGCTGGTACGCAGTAGACCCAGAGAACAACTTACCCAACACCCGCGCGACTATGCAAGGGTTCTTGGAGCCCTACACAGCGAAGTATAAGTGGCGCGGGTACATCGGCGAAGCACCGCCACTTGCAGATATCAAATCCTACCACGACTCGTGTGACTTGTTTATTTATTGCGGGCACGGCGCAGGAGAGAAGCTAATAGACAGCAAAGCTATCAAGAAGAGCACCACATGTCCCGCGTCGTTGCTTTGGGGATGTAGCAGTGGCAAGCTAGTAGTGCACGGAATACACGACCCAGTAGGAGCCGCGCTTAGCTACTTGATAGGTGGCGCGCCGTATGTACTGGGTAATCTGTGGGATGTAACCGACAAAGACATCGATCGCCTCACTATCCAATGCATGTCATCCTACTTGGACTCTGTTGAAGAAAGCGAGGGGATTAGGAAGGACACATCAATCTGTGACTCCTTAGTGAAAGCGAGAGACTGTTGCAAGTTGAAGTACGCGGTGGGCTCCGCACCGGTCATTTATGGGATTTCTTTACCACTTAAATAAACAAAATTGTACTATAATAACATAATTTTCTCAAAACTTGGCGTCGCCGGTACGACCGACGAACGGGATCAGGACCGGCGTGGCTTCCTTGTACTTTCTATACTCTTCTAACTTACCAAATTTTACATTTGCATGATGTTCTAGTAATGGAATCCCACTAACGAATACGAGTAAGAATGCGGTAAGCATTGGACTGAGGACACACATGTACTGGCCGGGACTGGAGTACGTGTTGCTGGAGACGACGAAGACGCCAATCCACAGCAGGATCTCACCGAAGTAGTTAGGGTGGCGCGACAGCGACCACATACCAGTGCATATGTACTTGTCTTTGTTGCTAGAAATACTCCGAAATGCAATCTTTTGATAATCACTAACGATTTCGACCAGGAAGCCAACCACAAACAGCGTGAAGCCGACATAGTCGATGGTATTCAAAGCCGCGCCGCCAGCATCGACATAGATATTAGAGACATAAACAGGAAGTCCAACGACTACATTCCACAGTCCTTGCAGGGTCCAATAAAAGGCAAATCTCCATTTATCCTTTTTCACATTATCAAAGCGAGAGTCTTTGCCGTCTCGCAACATGCGAGAATAAAGAAATGTGCCGAGACGCACGCACCACAAGACAATGCACACAGTTAGACCAGATTGTCGAAGAGTCTTCCTCTTGTTGCCGACAGTGTATGTATACATCGATAGGATGAAAAATGTTAGACTTCCAGTCAAGTCGTACAATGTCTCTGTTGGATTCTTGTTTTTGTTTAAGTTACCTAGAAAGAGAAAGAGTTGAGGTAAGTAAGGAAGTATAAGTGAGGTAAAGTAGAATTATTACCAGATCCATGAATAAAAAATACAAACCAATTGATTAACAATCCAACAATAACGACTATGTTGATGGTTGATGGATTCAGTAAATCAGAGCGATCTGGTTTGACAAAAGCAACAATAACGTGCAGCAGCGACATTACTGACATGGATCGAGTGAACCATTGGGAAAATTTAGTCTTCTTCTCATTGACTTCCATTTTAATCTTTTCAACTTCCTTTTTAGCAACTTTCCCACGAAATGTTGATTGTATCTTTACTGCTGCAACTTTAGCTTGTCGTGCATCCTCTTCTTCCTTTTGCTTTCTTGCATTTTCTTCTTTTTCTTTCTGTAATCTTAAAGCAGATTCATTATCATTTTCTTGCAAGTTTCCTTTACTCGATTTGTTACCCATGATATAACGCCTCAGTTACCACACAAATAAATGTTCTCTAGAGACGGGAAGGTAGTGTAGCTCCAATTAGTTGTGCACGAACAACAGCTCTATATTACAGCGAGCATGAAGCAATCCTTCTCAAGAGTCCGGAACAAGCTGATTGTTTGTTTCTGGATAAATTAGAATTCAAACAATTTACACTTGCTTATACAACAACTCTTTACGCCTTCACTTATTTATTCACTAGTCATTGAGTTAGAAAAATAATCCCATCTAAAATTATAAAAATTAAGAGTAAACAGTTAACATGCATGAAAAATGCGCAGAGCAACTTCTTTATGCATACGTCTTTATATACGTATATTACTTACTTGTACTTAGTTTTATTATCTTCAAACCATTTGTAACCTAACCCTAGCTAAAAACAGGACCTTGTGTGGATCGATCCTCAACAAAAAGCCTACATCATCTTGCACATAATACGACCACGATGAACGCGCTAACCTTGTTCGGCCTCGTTTGCTTGCTAGCTTCTGTCAATGCATTTGGTAAGTCATTTCTCATTTTCTACTTCACGAAAAACAGCTATCATGGTCATTATTGTTCGACCGTTTTATGTGATAAAATACAGCATGTTAATATTGTTTATACTCGCTCTTATGCATATAAAAGCATGTATATTGATGTTATAGATGTTCATTCATATAGCTACAATGCTATTATACATATAATATGCTGAATGTCCATGCTATAAGCATGAATGTAACACATTTCTAGAAACCATAAATTCGTCTGAACAAATACCACACATATTATCAATAATATACAATACCATATAATTATACTTACATATTTTTTATTATTCTATAGCACCAACTGCATCTCGCTTTGTTTCTAGTAAATTAAGTATGGGAAAAAGCATTCCTAAGAAGGAAGAATGGGTTGCTGTTTTAAAATCAAGTGATATTGCCGCTGGTGACTTAGTACCAGTTGAAGTAGATGGATTAGCACTTCTTGTTGCTGCTGATTTAGATGGCAAAATTTTCGCAATTGCTAATAGTTGTCCTCATTTAGGCACACCATTAGAAAATGGTAGATTAGGTGAAGGAAGTACAATTGTTTGCCCATTACACAAGTCTGCATTCAGTCTTGAAACTGGTGATGTTGTTGGTGATTGGTGCCCATTTCCACCTATTTTAGGCCCATTAATTTTAGGTAACCTTGCTCCACCAGAAAAGGTTGCTACATTTCCAGTTAGAGCCAAAGGTTCTACAATTGAAGTATTTCTTGATAGAAATTTAAAGGATAGATTCGAATCAAAATATTGGTCTGGTTTACTTGATGCACAAGGTAAAGCAACTGGTGAATATTATTAAATATTAATTTTATTTCTACTTAACCTCAAATGTATATCGACCATCCCTATATATATGTACTTCAATAACCTTTTTTTGTAATTCAAGCAAAAATTAAATAAAACAATTTATCTTGTTGCAAGTTATGCATTGGTGATAAGCACTGGGATATTCAGGAGATTTTCATCGAAAGGAAATATACTTAGAAGACAAAATATACATAGTTAACATCTATCGATACAAAAAAAAACAAGTTACTTCATTTACATTTGATTAAGCATGTCTTCAATGGCTTTCTTCAGCATATCTAAATCACTCATTCCAGATGCACTTTGTGCCTCAACTTTCTCGTTAATTTTCTTAACTTCTACTTCTGACATGGATATGTCAACACCATTAGGAATATTAACTTTGGCAAATTCTTTAGGCACTTTCAACCGTATGTCTTCATCATTATACGCAAGTGTACTATTGTCACGTCTACTCATTGCACCGTCTACCGACATGCAAAGAACGTTTCTTGTACTTGTATGGCGACACAAGGATCTACCATGTAGTAGAGTGCAAACAGGAACGATTAAAACTAATAATACTACACTTATCAGCATATTATCACCCTACTTCCTTGATGCATCATCCATTCTCGCCTCCACCTGGTCGCTATAGAGTAATAATAGATTTAAAAAAAATTTCTTATGTGATGACTCAACAGTTGGCAGGTTCCGCATCATCCCGCATCTTAGAATAGCTCCAGCTGCCTGTTGAGGATGACAACTCGGTTTGACTTCGCCTTTCAAGTATAAGCTGCTAACCACCTCCTGTTTAGAGACGCTTCTATCACCGACAGCAGAGGCGACCAGGGCAGTCGGCCCCGGTCCTTGTTAGTTTTCCATCCAAAACGATTCAAATAACAAAAATTTGAAATAAACATTTTGAATTAGTTTGCATATTACAATGGCGGAGGTGACCTTGGGAACAAAAGAGATTCGAGATCTGACAAGGATCGAGAGAATAGGGGCGCACTCTCATATTAGAGGTAATTTCATAATTTATCATTAAGAATAATGTTCTAACTGTTGGGTGTTTTGATCACTTACCACCCTTTCCAACTTACTTACTTCTTTACTTACTTATTTACTTACTTACTTACTCACTCACTCACTGATTTACTTACTCACTTATTTACGAACTCTCTTATTTACATGTTAAGGTCTTGGATTGGATGATGGTTTGGAGCCTAGAGAGGTATCACAGGGAATGGTTGGTCAAGCAGCTGCACGTAAGGCGAGTGGTATAGTATATAAAATGATCCAAGAAGGCAAGATAGCAGGTAGAGCTATATTATTAGCAGGTAAACCAGGAACTGGAAAAACTGCTATTGCCATGGGTATTGCCCAAGCATTAGGAGAAGACACACCATTTACAACTATTGCTGGTTCAGAAATTTTTTCATTAGAAATGAGTAAAACAGAAGCACTTACACAAGCATTTCGTCGCTCTATTGGTGTCCGAATTATGGAAGAAACAGAAATAATTGAAGGTGAAGTAGTTGAAATACAAGTGGATGAACCAACTGGAGGAAGTACTGATAAATCAGGAAGATTAACATTATGTACCACTGAAATGGAGACAGTGTACGACCTTGGCACTAAAATGATTGATGCATTACAAAAGGAGAAGATCTCTGCAGGTGATGTGATAACAATAGATAAAGCATCAGGTAAAATTAGTAAATTAGGTAGATCATTCACACGATCACGAGACTACGATGCAATGGGTCCTCAAACACGTTTTGTTCAGTGCCCTGAAGGCGAGTTGCAGAAGCGCAAAGAGGTAGTCCACACGGTCAGTTTACATGAAATTGATGTTATTAATTCAAGACAACAAGGATTTCTAGCATTATTTGCCGGTGATACCGGTGAAATCAAGGCTGAAGTAAGAGAGCAAATTGATATGAAAGTCGCAGAATGGAGAGAGGAAGGCAAGGCGACGATAGTGCCTGGCGTGCTGTTCATCGATGAAGTGCACATGCTTGATATCGAATGCTTTTCATGGTTAAATAGAGCTCTAGAGTCTGATTTAGCACCTGTTTTAATCATCGCAACGAATCGTGGATTCGCTAAAATTAGAGGAACTGATTACAAGTCACCTCACGGCATTCCTATCGACTTACTAGACCGCTTAATGATCATATCCACCACACCTTACAGTGAAGCAGAGGTTCGTCGGATCCTTGAAATTAGATGTGAAGAAGAAGACGTTGAAATGGCAACGGAAGCGTTGGACTTATTGACTAAAATCGGCATGGAAACGTCGCTGCGTTACGCGATCCAAATGATCACCGTGTCCTCGCTATGTATGATAAAGCGCAAGGGGACCGAGGTAGGAATCGAGGATATTAAGAGAGTTTACAGTTTATTTGTTGACGTCAAGCGCAGTACCCAATTCTTAATGGAATACCAACGGGATTTCATGTTCAATGCGCTAGCTGATGGCGACGATGGCGCAGATAACGACGATGAAATGGAGGAAGAAGAGCTGGACGATGACGACGAGGATGACGAGTAAGACCAGGGCGGCAAGTAGCTAGTAAATGAGTGTGTAAAATTATATAAGTAACGAGATATAATATATTGGATACAATTTTAGTTTGTCTATTGTAGAATAGAAAGTATACAGTCACTAGGGTAACCAATGGTAGTCAGCAGCTGCCTAGCCTTGGTGATGACGTAGTCTGGACCTGCGATGACAGCGATGCGACCTGGTTCATACGGTGAAATAGAGCCAAGAATATCGTCATTCTTCATCATATTCACGCCATACAGATCCGGTTGCACCACTTTAGACGCAAAGAACTTGGAGTAATATTTTACTTCGAACTTGCTTATCTCATCATCGCACAGAAATTCCTCCCCGTTTTCATTCATCCAAAGCAATTCTACGTCACCTATAGAGCTTTCACTTTCAGGCAATACACCTCGCAACACCTGGAGTATGGGTGTGATGCCCACCCCGGCTGCTACGCACGTTAGAGCCGTTATTTTCTTTTGTTTACCAGAATAATTTAACCGATATCTTCCACCTTTAAATGCTAGTTCATCACCAACACGTAGTTCCTTCAACGTGGATGCAAAGCTATTTTCGTCGATATTACCCGCGTAGTCGTTCTCATTCTTCACTACTACGTCGAAGTATCCCTTGCTGTTCTGTGTGGATATTGGGAAAAATGACTCCTTCAACACTCTGTCCTCATCGTCTATTACACACATGGTTAGCTCTTGACCGATATTAAGTGGCAATACACCGTCTGGGTTAAGCAATTCAAAACGGTACCTGCTATACTTGGGAGAAATGTCTTCCCGATCCAACAACGTGCACACCTTCCACTCATCAATGTCAATCTCTTCGGCTGGATTCAAGTCAACTACTTTGGTGACGATCCGCTGAATCCTTTCTAGAAATACAAGTGAATTCGCATATGTGATCTTGGCGCTTTCTCGGATGGTAGGGATATAGTCGTTGGTTATTCTGTCCTGGATGCTGAGTACTTTGTCTATAAATACTGAATCATCAAATTCTTCTATAAAAATTTCATACATTTGAATAAATTTCTTCTTAATTTTTTCTATCATGTTCATCTCATGTAAGACTTTGGCTATACGATACACTACAACAATAATATGAGTATGCTACAAAAAAATGAGTGAATAATGAAGGAAATACCTAACACCAATAATATAACTTGTAAGTAATATTTCTTAATTAGTGTCGTCACAATTTGACTTAATGTTTGAATCTTTACAACAACCCAATTAGGTCGAGGTATGAGTGACGAATCCAATGAGTATGAGTTGCCCCAGTAGTGCAATGCACTTGTCTGCTGTCGTATACTTGTATGATGAAGCGATGGTACTGAATTCCTACGACATCCAACACGGGAAATATAAGCATGTGTATTACACTGAAAGAACACAACCAGCACGAACACGAGTAGAGCGAGCATGCTGGATTCAATGGACTGGGAATATTCTTGACTAAAATACGGTTACGCAAAAATACACACTCTCTTATTCCAGGTACTAATCACTCACGCTGCGTTTTGAAAGCTGCATAGAAGAAGGCCCTCGATTAGGGTACTTATGTTTGTTTGTTTAAACTCAGCGAGCTACTTACACACAGAAGTCTCTATTAGTTTGAGCATCCTGAAACTGCTCCTTCGTCTCACCCACTTACTATAATTACTCAATATATACATACTAAATAGATAATACACTCAGTATTCCATGCACTATATACTTTAATTAATGGCTTAATTGTTAACTTATTCCATATTCACCGTTTTAGAAGTTGACTCTAATCCCTAATATAGCTACCAATGGCAGGTGAAGCAACTTGAAGGATCATCGCATCTTTTTTGCAACTGCACACAATACCTATTGGAAACATGGCTACTATAGGTGACTATTCGATGAATGAAGAGCGTTTCTTGGGCTTGTTAGATAATCTAATCGGGTAAGTATTTATTCATAGGAGTAAACAGGAGTGATAACAGTTTCTTTGATAAAAAGTATCCTGTAGATTTCTACTCACTTATTCATTCATTTTACATCTACTAGAATATTAATCTCACAAAATTTCTTTTCATATACAATAGTGTATCAAAATATTTACAGAACAATCCTTCACAGGGTCTGGTGCCTAAAGAAGACCGTGCATCTGATTACGTCCTAGAAATGCTTGCTCCATATTCAACAAAAAATGGCGGTGTATTGGATGTACAACGAGTATCTTTTGTTGAAGGCAGAGGAAATGTTATAATTAAATATCCTGGTACTGAAAAGGGTAAAATATGCTCATTTATTGGTTCACATCTTGATGTAGTACCAGCTGATCCAAAAGGTTGGGAAAGAGACCCATTTAAATTAGTAAGAGAAGGCGATTTACTATATGGTCGCGGAACCACCGATTGTTTAGGACATATTGCATTATTAACTGATTTTATGGCACAATTAGGCGAAAAGAAACCGCAATTAAAGCACACAATTGTTGTTGTATTTATTGCAAATGAAGAAAATAGTGCATTTACTGGCATAGGCATTGACCAGTTATCATTAGAAGGATATATAGACGAGTTGAAGGCAGGGCCAGTGTTCTGGATTGATAGTGCTGATACTCAACCTTGTGTAGGTACAGCTGGTAATTTACAGTGGAAATTAACCACCACAGGTAAATTATTTCACTCAGGAATGCCTCACAAAGGAATGAACGCGATCGAAATGGCTATGGACGCAATCACAGAGATACAAAGAAGATTTTATACTGATTTTCCACGTCATCCAAAAGAAAATGAATATAATTTTGCCACTCAATCAACTTTAAAACCATGTCAAATAGCGTGTACCCCTGGTGCGTTGAACCAGTTGCCACCTGAGTGCACTGTCCAAGGAGATGTGCGCTTGTCGCCATTTTACAACGTGAAGGATGTAAGAGAGGCAGTTAATAGATATGTTGCAGAGATTAATGCGAATATTTCGACGTTAGAGAATCCAACCTGTCGCGGACCTCACACCAAGTACTCCTTACCCGACGAAAGCAAAGTCGGCAAGGTGGAGTGGACCTGGGCGTCTGATGGCGAAAATGGTGTCGCATGTAGTTTAGAATCGCCAGGACATAAAGCACTGTTGAAGGCGACATCTGACGTTATTGGTGACGTGAAACCATACTCTATCGGTGGTTCGTTGCCGTTGATCAGAGAGTTACAAGATAACGGCTTTGATGTACAAATTTCAGGTTACGGTCTATCATCTCGTTATCACGCCGATAACGAATGCGCCAGTTTAAATAGCTTGAAAGAAGCCTCCAAGATCATTGCCAAAGTGATAGCGGGATTAGAGTCTCCTTAGATAGTTGTAGATGCAAGCTTAGGGGTTAGTGATCACGACCACCGAGTCATTTGTACTTTAATCAATTAGTATTACATATACATCAACAAAATTTATATATCTTGAAAAATTGAAACTTTATACAGCTAGTTCTCGCCCAAACCCGTTCGCTCCGCGAAGCTCAACAACTCTTGCTTGAAAGCGTCGTCTTCTACGAAATCTAGCGGCGCTTTCCCGTCATTATTCTTGGAATTCAACTTGGCGCCATTCTCGAGTAATAGTTTCGCCAGATCCAACGAGTCACTGTTATGTTTGGCACACACGTTGTGCAATAACGTCGAGCCCTTATTGTTCTTCTCATCGACATTCGCGCCTCTATCGATGAGGGTGGCGATCATGTCGGTGTTTCCTCTCTTGAATGCGTAAAACAGAGGAGTTAATTTGTTGTTATCTTTGTGATTTATATCCGCTTTCTTCTCTAGTAGTAGTAATAATACATATTTATGACCGCGCGATGCAGCCTCAAACAGTGCAGTGCAACCATTGTGATCAACTTGTTCAACATCTGCGCCCTTCTCAATAAGGACCATGCATATCGACTTGTGGCCTTCACTACATGCGACATGCAATGGTGTTTGGCCAAATTTATCTGCTGCGTGTATATCAGCACCTTTTTCGATCAGTAACACAACAATATCCTTAAAGTTTTTACGAGCTGCTTCATGCAGCGGCGTACGACCATGCTCACCTGCTAAATGAATGTCTGCTCCCGCATTTATAAGTTGAACCACGATATCTTCGTGACCGTTAGAGCATCCGGTGATTAATGCTGTATTACCCATGCCATCAGTTTCATTGATTGATGCACCCTTTTCAATCAACACAGCTGCAACATCCGACAATCCCTCAATAGAAGATAGTAACAACGGAGTGTATCCACTTTCGTTCTTTTCATCTATTAATGCACCTTGTTCAATCAACATAAGTGCCATTTCTTTCCTTCCGCGATAGCAAGCTTTATGAAGTGGCGTTGAGCCATCTTTACTTTTTGAATCTAATACTGACCCTTCTTCAAGTAACATCAATGCTACTGCATCATGACCATTCGCAGCAGCACCATGAAGTGATGTTTCACCTTCATTATTTCTTTCATTAACACTTGCACCATGTTTTAGCAACACAACTGCTGTATCTTTATGACCTTTTTCACAGGATATTATTAATGGCGTGACACCCTCATTATTTCCATCAGATATATTGGCACCACGATTCACTAACATGAGTACTACCTCTTTACGACCAAAATAAGACGCCCAATATAGTGGTGTGTCTCCATACTTATTTTTTTCATTAACTTTTGATGGTTTCTTCTTTAATATCTTTTCTAGCTGCTGTATATCACCCGCACGTGCTAATGCACCAACATCCACCTGTTTAGACTGGCAAATGCCCATGGCGATGTTATTATTATATCGATATTTCCCCTGTTATCCGTTTTACTTATGTGTTAGTGGGCACTATATCGACTCGCTAACACTACCACACACTCCTACTATCACTCAAACACTACTCTCAGTACCACACTAAGCAGCAGGCTGTATCGTTGCGATGACACTGTAGTAGTAGCTTGGAGTGGTAACTCAAATTTGTCTCGTGGGATAGGGTTTGTTTTTCAAAGAGGAGTCGGCGCCGAAAGATGAGACAGCAGTATTGCGACCCAGAGAGTGGAAGAAGACGTGATTTACTAGAGAAACTAATTAGACTGATTTACAAACTATAATTAGGCGGTGTAGGTGGTAGTGAATTCATCGGCTAATTTCATCATGTTTGCTTCTATGTCTTTAGTAATGGTGTATTTTTCTTTTATAATGGCATCAATAACACTTGCTTTATGTGTGGTTTTAATGAAATTCAACCATGCTTTAGAGAAATCAGAGACTTTAGCGACATCAACAC
>JACCDO010054581.1_pt1 | contig 13411 bp, 8 predicted proteins | sample 7446101 | NCBI WGS metagenome assembly JACCDO01 (sample SAMN15323440, study PRJNA562643) | freshwater metagenome | isolation source: river surface water | place: USA:Blue River Watershed | collected 2017-08-16
AAAGAATGGCCATCAACATATATTGATTTTTTGAAGAATGCATTATATGTAATAGATTATTCAATTAATAATATGTTTAAATTTGAAGAGATGAAGATAAATACATATTATTTACCATATATGCCATTTGGTTTACATCGTCATCCTAAATTAGATGATATTGAAAAAGACATTGATGTATTATTTATTGGAAATATGAATAGACGTAGAAGTAGATGGTTAAATAGTATTCAGAATAAGAAATATAATGTAAAATTTGTAAATAAGACATTTATGGATGAGAGTTTAGATTATTTTGCAAGGAGTAAGATAGTTGTTAATATACATTATTATGATGGTGATACGATATTGGAGGTATCAAGAATAATTCCAGCATTAGAGAATAATTGTATAGTAATATCAGAAAAGAGTAATGATGATATATATAATATAATGTATAAAAATGTAATAAAAATAATTGATGAAGTTGAATTAAATAATAGTATAGAAAAAATCTTAAGTAATTATCATTTTTATCTTGAAGAATCAAAAAAATACTTTAGTGAGATACCATTACAAATCATATCCAATAATGTAAATGAACTAGTAAAATTAATAAAATTAATATAAATTAAATGAAAAACAATATAGAATTATAAATTAAAAAAAATTTGTTATAATTATATATATATATAATATTATCATGTCTGATAAACTCGCAAGAAGTATGGATACAAATGAAATACACAATGAAACCGCACTCAAAGAGGTTAAGCAACTAATTAAGGATGGTATCGTCAATTTAACACCTGATATCGTCAATAGATTACGTGTTAAGTACTCCGATGATAGCGTTGTTGATGCTATTATGGAGTTCTTTGCTGATCGTAGAAAGAAGATCTCCAAAGTTGCTAAAGTCTTCATGGATGCTTTTGAGAAGAAATACCGTGATGATTTCTACACCATCTCTCTCAGCAAATTTATGAAGAGAGCTCTTAAATACAAGAACAAATATAAATTATCTGATGATCAGTTCGATGAAGTCAAGAGAATCTTTGAGACTCGTATATTCAATAGTTCTGGAAGTTTAGCAACCAGAGCTGTTGTATATCCCAACACCAGTCTTAGCCGTGTTCTTGGATACCCTATTACTGAATCCAATGATGCAATCATCCCAACTAATCCTGATGATTATGCATATTTACAGGACATCTTAAAATTATATCAGATGTTCCGCAGTGTTCACTCTTATGTTGTCATTCAAACTATGACATACCAAGATTTATCAACTGAAGCAACTACAGGTAAGTTCCAGCTTAACTACCATGATGTTAATCGCTTTGTTCACCCAGTATTAGCAGCTTTCTTCTTACCCAAGATCAATGTTCTTGAAGAACGCATGTTATATGCTAACATTGCTGGTGTTATTAACAGCAGATTCAACAAGGAGCGCATTATCACTAAACCTGATGCTGAACTCTTAGATGCTCTTATCAAGGATCCAAACGATTCTGTATGTGATATCAATACCCCAATGAAGGATATCAAGAGCCGTGTTGAAGTTCAGGCTCAGTTATGGAATAATGTCTACAATCTCCGTAATGGTAAGTATTATGAGGCTAACTCAATGGACTTCTTAACCTACATTGATAAGTGCAAGATCTCAAGCTATGATAACCCTGATATTCTCTATTTAAGTGATGAAGGTGTCATTCTTCGTAGATTATTCTCTATCTTCTCATTCCGTCCAATTATCATTCAGACTCAACCAATCTTTGGAGTTATTATTAACAATCCTCTTAATCTCCCAGTTAACAACAATGTTATTACTTCTATCCCATACATCACTTACAAACTTCCTCAGACACCAATCGCTGGTGCAGTTTATCAGTTATCTCAGGCTACTAACATGATCCAGCCTTATATGGAAAATGGTATTATGGTTCCTAAGGCAACTCAGATCTTATATGCTCGTGGTGTTATTGTATTCCATGTTCCTCGTAAATCAGCATCATTACCAGTCAACTATGCTAATCCAATTACAACAACATTAAACATCAGTCAATTATCTCTTTCACCAGTGAACTATCAGAGTATTAATAGAATCCCAATGCAATATGATGATGTATTACCAATCACTGATGCCACTAATAATAAGAAAGATTATTTATTACGTTCAGTTGTTGCAATTGAAACTCTTAATAACACCTCAGTTGTTGTTGGACAGGAAACATATCTCTTTAAATACAGTCAATTTGGTCAAACTGTAAGTGATATCTTCTTATATAAACCCAGAACTGGAAATCTTGCTGCTAATATGGGTACTGCTATCTTTGATAATGTAAATGGTATTCAAGCTAAAGATGCAATTCAGGAATTTGGAACAATCTTCGTATACGTTAACAATGATTCATAAATAAATAATTTATTAACTTTTTAATTTATTAATAAATTAAAAAATTATATTATCTGTAAAATGAAGGTAATTGCTGCTTTCTATCCTTTACTATCATAATTGGACGTTCTAATGGTGTTAAATTAGATCTATTTGCATCTCGTAAATAATTAAAATAAAAAACAGATTCTTTTAATAGTAAAGGTACTAAATAGTTAGCGACTTGATGATTCAAACTTCTAATTTGTTCTTTATAATTATATGGTAAGAATCTGCAATAATTTGTCCACATATGATTCATACATTGAATTAATGTTTCTGATTTGATCTTATTTATTCTTAATTTCTCTCCAGATTTATAATACACTTCCTTTATTATCATATTCTGAATTATATCCATGTTCTCTAATGAATAATATGCTTCTTTCATCAAGTCAGAATAATTATTATCATCATTATTGAACTGATTAACATCATATGTATTATTATCATTAATAGCCATAGAATTAATAGCTTGTAGACCTTCAAAATACTTAGTATTATGATCATTCCACATTAAGAAAGGAGCAAAACTGACATCATTAACCATATTCTTTTTACTAGAATTGGGATCAAGTTTTTTATAATAATCAGTTGCAGATATAAAATCGGCATGACATTTCTTTTTCTCCATTGAATCAAAACCAATATTGTTCATATTCATAATATAAACAATATAAGATATTATATTTAAAATTTTTATTTTAATAATTAACTCGCACTTATAAGATAGGTTTCAAGAACATTATATTGTTTTCCTGGTTCATATATATGTTCTGGTTGACCATAATAATTTAATATATTATTCATATCTATATCTTTTATATCAAAACTGATTTGATTTCGATCATCTTGACTAAATATAATAGAATTTGTTGTCAATACTTTATTATCACCCATATAGATTCCAAATGTATTTAATACAGATGATTGTTTTATCACTATAATAGATCCAACTTTAGTAGATGAATCAAAATAATCACCAATATATGTTTTCTCATTATCTTTGACTGGTGTTCCAATTCTACTATGAAGCATATTGAAATATTTAGTCTTTATGATATTTGATGGTAGTTGTTTAATATCACTTAAAAATTTATTCTTATCAAATACTATTCCTGGTTTAAAATGATCATCTTTAATTTTGACTATTCTCATTGAAATATTATCTAATTCATTTAAGAATGCATTAGTTGGAGCAATCCCTCCATAGTTTACAAATGATTGTCCTAAATTATTTCTTGAAAATGCTTTAATCATCTGTTCTAAACATAATTTATATATTTCACCATTACTATTTGTATCATTCATTATTGTTGATTTAATCTTATGAACAATCTGAGGTGTGTTATTAATTGTTGTAAATGTTAATTTATTTACATTATAAGTGTCTTGTTCTTTCTTAATATCACAATAATTAGAATCTATTAATAATAAATAACCATAATTTGGAACATAATAATCAAGACCATTATAGATATATTTCCATATTCCAACATTTTGTTCACTATGATTTAAGTCTTTTATATATACATTATTCTCTATACTAAACTCAGTAAACATTACCTCTTTTTCTAACATTATTAACATACTTAATAATAACTGAAAATATATTGATCCCCATACTTTATCATCATGATAACCATGTTGTATCATCTTTGATACTGGTGCATTATTCATACCTTGTTGATATGTTTTTGTTGCCCAATTTAATAAATGTTGTGTTGGTGCTTCCGATAACATCACTAAACATTTATCAGAATCTAAATATTGATTTAATTTTGATGGTTCCATATTATTCACCATATTTGTTATACATTGTGCTCTCTCTTGATCTGATACTGCTCTATCTGGACCATCAGGAACTACTTTATTTATAACAAGATCTCTAAATGTAACTTTAAAATTTGGATCATTAATAGTATTTTGAATAATATACTTAAGATATATATCATTTCTAATTTTGCTATTCATGGCTTCGATATTTTTATTATTTAGATCAATATTACTTTTGAGATCTTCAAATTTCTTAAAGTTAATTCCAGTATTCTTTGTCATATAATACGAATGTAATGTTATAAAATTTGGAGAAAGATTTGGTTTAATGATCTCTTCACGAATATATTGATAATAATCTAATTCACGCCAAATATCTGATCCTATTCTACTTATTCCATTTACAGTATTTATATTTTCATCATATTTTGATAATAAATATATTCTTACATTCATACCAACACTTGATTTAGAACATTCAACTATATTTGATTGACTTAATCTAATAGGATAACATGAACGATACATAACAAAATTATTTGGTAATGTTTTGTATGGATTATTAGTTATTCTATTAAAATGATAAGGATTGATTTCTAATAATTTAACATGCGATAATAAGTTAGTTATTTCAGATTTACTATTATTTGGACCACCATTAATTAATAACTCTTCTCCATCTCCTGTTTTTATGAAGATTGATCTAATATAATTATGTAATATCATTCGTTCTTTTAATGTATTAAATGTATTATTGATTACATTCTCTTCATTTGGTAAGATGTCTTCATATAAATTTGCTATTTTTGTTATATCTCCATTACCATTTCCTAGACTAATATTGTATTTCTTTATCACAGGAACAGTATTTGGTGTATATTGCCAAGGATTTAATGAATTCGAAAATGGATTCGCTATCGGAACATATGTCGCTGGATACATCTGCTGTGGCTGTTGTTGCATCTGTTGCTGTTGCTGTGGTTGATTTATTTTTAATTCTAATAATGGATCCTGATGAGGAATCTGTCCAGTTTGTCTTTTTAGATCTGTTATATTTTCTAACATATTTGCTTTTGCTATCTTCTCTCTTGCTTTAATAGTTTTTTCTTGATTTGTTCTAAATGGGGTCATAGTTGCATCTTTAAATTCAGGAATTACTCTAACACCTCCTGTCTGTTTATTATTCAAAAAAAAAAATTATTAGATTTTTTTGTTTCTTTTAATTCAGTTAAATCTAAATCTAATGATTCAATACTAAATGTTTCCGAAGCCATATCACTATCAATATAACCTCCTTCTTGAAGATTTGGTATCATTTGAACCATCCCAGGTGTAGATGGCATCTGTTGCATCTGATTTACATTAAACATTCCTGGCATCTGATTTACATTAAACATTCCAGACATATTTTGCATAGATAAGTCAAACACTCCTGGCATTTCTTGTAAATGAGATACAGTTGCTGTATGAGGTTTCTCTTGTGACATAACTGGTTGATGCATAGTTGGTTGAGGCATAACTTGTTGAGGCATAACTTGTTGAGGCATAGCTGGTTGAGGCATAGTTGGCTGAGGCATATTAGGCATTCCAGGCATAGCTGATTGAGGCATATTAGACATATTAGGCATTCCAGGCATATTAGGCATATTAGACATATTAGGCATATTAGGCATATTAGGCATTCCAGGCATAGCTGATTGAGGCATTCCTTGTAAACCAGAAATCTGAGATATATCATAATTTGGTAAGTTATTCATTCCTTGCATATCCATTTCATTTTGGTTCATTCCTAATACTTGTGCTAAACTTTGTCTTTGAGGTTTAGAACGTTTTGATTTCTTTGATTTTGATCTTTTAGATTTTAATTTATGAAGTGTACGATCATAATCTGGAGAAGTGTTATTATCAGATAAATCACTTTCTGACGATTCTTGATCTTTTTTATCATTTCTAAGTTTAAAAAGTCGTCGTGATCCATTAACTTCAGCAGTTATACGTTTAGGTTGTTCATGTGAATTAGTTGAATTTTTCATTATTTGTTCGGGTTTCATATTAATATATTCTATAATAAATTTTTCAAGAATTAATTTATTTCTAAAATATTTTTGGAAATTATCATTATTTAAGATTGATTCAATAAATGTTTTAACATCATCAGAATTTAATGATTTAATTTCTGCAATATCAAAATTAGAAATCTTTGTAATAACTCCATTTTCAGTGACATAGACCATAATTGTATTTAAATTTAATAAATTATGATTAAATTGTGGATATATACTTCTAATAGTAGTCAATGTTTGAATAACTTGAAAGAATATATTTTTAATATCATCAACAGTCATATTTTGTAAGTTTTGTTCATTAAAGTAATCAAATAATGACATTGTTTTAAAGAATCGTTCAAAGATAGATATAGATGCAATACTATTATTATGTTTAGTTAAATCAGATAATTCAGGAAATTTTTGTATAAATGGTAATAAGTTTTTAATTGGAATATCAATATTCATAATAGGAAGTAATATATGACGTGTTAATTTTTTGGTAACTAAATCACTTAATAGAAAACTAATTCTTTTATTATTATTATCTTCTGAACTTAAATCATTTCTACTGTTATCATCTTGATATAATTTCAAATATATAGTTGTATTTAATGGTCCAATACGTTGGAAAACATAATATTGATCAGATTTATGTAAAAATCGTATATCAGTATTAAAAATTTGATTGATATATGAATTAATCTGATTTAATTGAGGGACAATTTTAATATTCTCAACTTTATCAATATCATTTAAATCTATATCTATAGTATCAATACATCTATTATTGTTTTTGTCTTTGACATAATAATATTCATATAATAATTGGATTAAATATTCTAAATCATAATTACTATTACTCATTTTTATATTATTAATTAAGAATTTATTTATTATTATTAATAAATAAATTTTTTTTAATTATTATCATATACCTTTAATGTTCTTGCTGATGGATCTAATGATGTCGACCAATTAGCTAACCAATAACGTGGTATCACTCTATGATTCTCACCATATAATTCATTAAATCTTTTTCTATAATAATAAGACTCTTTACATACTGGCTTAAATCCATCCATTTCATCTCTCTTTGAAAATTCTTCATCCGATATCAAATTATTATAATGTTCTTTTACTATTAAATACCATGATTTCTCTTTTGATGATACACCATCAGAGAATGCTTCTTTTTTTCTCCATAATACATCATTAGGTAATAAATCTGGACAAATAGTATCAAAAGCTTTACGAATTAAATATTTTTCCATAAATCCTTTTGTCGGAACTAACAGTTCAGGTGATACGTTATAATATAAATTTACAAACTCTTTGTCTAAAAATGGAACACGAGCCTCTAATCCATGATGTGATATATTTCGATCAACTCTTAAACCATCAAATAAATGTATCTGTTCTAATAACTTATTCCTCTCTAATCTCGCTTCCTCTATTGAAGGATATAAATAAAAATATAAATAACCCATCTGACATTCATCCGCACCATCACCATTTAAAATTACTTTAACATCTGTTTTTTCTGCAATGTTCTTAGCAATCAAATATTGACCAACACTCGCTCTAATTGTTGTTATATCATATGTTTCTGTCGCTTTAATAACATGTTCAATAGTTTCTAAACCTTCATTTAAATCAAACTTAAATTCAGTATGATCAGATTTAATATGATCAGCAACCATTCTTGCATAAGCAATATCAGTACCATCATCCATTCCAATACTAAATGTTCTTAATCTTTCCCCTTTTTTAGCTAATTCCTTTGCCGCAATCGCTGCTACTAAACTTGAATCTAAACCACCAGATAATAAACATCCAATTGGTCTATCTGATTCTAATCTAATTTTAATTGATTCAGTTAAAACATCTACTAACTTCTGAAATAAATAATTAATATCATCTGTTATAATTTTAGATATCTTATAATATTTATGAATAGAATAATCATTATATGTCTTGTTATCAGTCTTACCAATAATATATGTTCCCTGATCTAATCTATTAACATTAGATGATAATATAGATAATCCAGATAATAAACTACTAACACCAATTCTATATTTATCAGAATCAATAAAATAAAATAATGGTCTAACACTTAATGGATCCGTTGACATGAAATATTCTATATTTTTATTAATTTTATGTTCCTTAATTATCATCATCGCATATTCACCACGTAATTTATTATTAAATTTATCAAAATCCTCATCTAATTCAATAAATAATGGTAATAATACTGCACAATCTGATGTTGATGATATATTCATATTATATTCTTTTCTGATAAGATGATGATTATAAATTTCACCATTACAAATCAATGTATAATTATAATCATTAGTAGAATAATAAAATGGTTGATTTCCATAAACACTTAAATCATTAATTGCTAATCTATGAAATCCAACTATAAAGTTATTATTTAAATAAAGACTAGATGAATCAGGACCTCTATTTTTAACATTATTAAATGAATCAATAATATCTTGAGTTAAAATTGGATCATTTTGAATTAATCCCCAGATACCACACATTTTATCTATAATAAAATTATTAATTTAGACTTTAAATTATTTATATAAGTGATTTAATTAAATTAATTTCATTATTATATCCAGATGGTGTTTCTAAAATTAATGGGATCTTATTAGTTAATGCATTTTTAATGAAATGTGTTAAACCATTTAATCCTATCTTTCCTAAACCTAAATCTTCATGTCGATCAACACAACTACCACAAATTGATTTTGAATCATTTAAATGTATTAATGCCATATTTTTTATACCTATCATTCTATCAAAATCATTAAAAAAAGTATCAACTTGTGATGTTTCACGAATATCATATCCTGCTGCAAATATATGACATGAGTCTACGCATATCTTAATATAATTTTTATCATCATCTGTAAACTTGTTGTAAAAATTAGCGAAATCTTCTAATGAATTATTTTTAGTTGTTAATAATTCAGATCCTTGACCTGCTCCCGTTTCTAATATAATATAAGTTTTTAAATTATTAGATTTAATAAATTCAATAACATATTTCAATGCATTATACATATTTTCAGTTCCTTCTAATGGTGTTAAATCTAAATGTTTACCAACATGAACAACACATCCAATAGAATTAATAGAATGACTAACAGTTAATTGTTTACATATCATATCAATCCACCAACATTCTTTAGGACTGGGGCATAATGGTTTAGCTAAATTAATAACATATGGTAGATGAATGACAATCTTTGAATTAGTATCAATTAATTTTTGTTTAATAAGATCACAATTTTTTTGATTAAATTTATTATTATCGATAGTATATTTAGTAGAAACAGGATTAGAAATAAAAATCTGAATCATATTACCACCTAGTTCAATAATTTCATCAATTGCTTTAATAATACCATCTTTAATAGAAATATGAGCTCCATAATAATTCATTATAAAAATTTGATAATTAAAGTTATAATATAGAGATTATATAAAATATTAATAGTATATTAATTTTAAATGTTTTTAATTGATAAATATGATATTAACAATATTGATGATATAATAATTCATAAAAACTTATATAATAAACTAATTATAAGTTCAGATCACACTAAAAAATTTCATGATTTAAATGAACTTGAATCAATTATTGAAAATAATAATTATACTGACATTAATAGATTCCATTTCTCAAAACCAAATATCTATAAGAAATATGAGAATATGCCAAATTTATTAATTCATGGACAATCAGGATCTGGTAAACATACTTTGATTAAACTATTATTAAAAGACATTTTTGATGATTCTATATCTGATACATTCTTTGAAACATATTATATTAAAGGATATGGTAATACTGTTGTAGATGTTGAGATTGAACAATCTAAATATCATCTAATAATTGAACCAAATAATACAGGATTAGATAAATATTTAATTCAAGAGATAGTTAAAGAGTATGCCAAAAAGAAAATAATTAATGTATCATATAATCAGTTTCCATTTCGTGTTGTTCTTATTAATAATATTGACAATCTAAATTATTATGCACAAACATCTCTTCGTTGCACTATGGAAAAATATCATAAAACATGTAGATTTATATTATGTGGTAATCAAAAATCTAAAATTATTGATCCTATTATATCAAGATGTTTAGATATTATTGTTCCATCGCCTAATATTAATGATATGAAAAATATTATTTATCATATTTTGTTAAATGAAAAGAAGATGTTATCAAGGTCTAAGATAGATTATATAATTCAACAAGGGTCATATAATATAAAAAGAACGATATGGATATTAGAGATGATATTATTTGGTATAGATAATATAGAATTATCATGGAAGAAATCATTAGATCAATTAATCAATCTAATGATACAATTTAAAAAATCAAATCTGTCTATTTTAAATGAGAGACTAATACCGACAACAAGAAATATATTATACAATATATTTACAACAAATATTCCAGGTATTGAAATATTACATACAATTATTGATAAAATTATTAATGCTAATACATTTGATTCTGATCTTATATATAATATAATACAATTATCTTCTGATACTGAGACAAAATTAAATAAAGGAAAACGTAGTATAATACATTTAGATTCCTTTATGTGTAAAGTATATCAACAAGTTTATTTATATTATAATAAAAATTAAATATATATAATTGATCTTTTTTTTATATGTGTATTAATATATATCTACAATGAATACTGAATCATCTACCATTGGGACATTAAACTTTATCAAAGGAAATGTTGACTCTGTGCTTACTGATACCTCTGATTATGTTAGAAGCACTTCTTCTAATCTAATTAATCTCATTAAGAAACATAAAGTATTCTTCTTATTAATGATTGCTCTCTATCTTGCCTTAACTGTTTACAAACCTCAATTAATGAAATTATATAAATCTAAATCAAAATCTGTTAAGAAAGCAATTAAGAAAGTAAAAGGTAAATCAGTATCAATTACATTTACAGTATCACCAAAAAAATATTATGATTAAATTAAATTAAATTAAATTAAATTATTTTTTCTTATTAACCACTTTAGTATCTAGATTAGAGTGAATAATAATCCATTTCTTATATTTCTCAACGAATTCATCTAATTCATAATTCCATTGTTCAATTTCAGTTGTTGATTCAACTATTCTCAATTCTTCTTTTTTATTATCATATTTTTCATTTAATTCATCTATCTTCTCTTGTGTCAAATTAAATAATGGCATATCAGTTATATAATCATAATCTAAATCATTATCATTAGTTCTAGCCAATTTAGGAAATTTCAATTCAATTAACTTATTAATAATATCATTTTTCTTCTGTCTATAGATAATTATTGTGTTATCTAATACTCTCTCGATAAATAATCTTTTCCATTTTAAGACATCTAATTCTTTGTTTAATTTACCAATTAAATATTCTTTTCGTTTTGTATACATCATTAATCGTGTCTCATAAAATTCCATTAATATCTCATTTGGATTCTCATATTTCTTTATCTGTCCACGTGCATTATACAGATGCATATTTGATAACTTTAATGATTTAATTAGTTTAAATTTTGAATATATTTGATCATTATTCTCTAATTTAGTTAATGTTGCAGCATCCATTTCAATAAGGAAATCAATAGTTTCATCAGTACCATTAGGAACATATTTTTCAATTAATGGATTTTGATTTTTAACTTTTTCCATTTTCTTTTCTAAAAATTCTTTATAACTAGTTATCCATGTTCCAATTGGTAATTCTGTTATTCTTAATTTATCTGATCCAAACTTCTGATAACATCCTTTGATTATAAATTCATTTGGTTTTATCTGTTCAACTGTTCCCTTGAAATTCCTATAATATGGAATTAATGGTTTCGGTGGTTGATTATCCATTAATAATTTTATATTCTCTACCAAATCTAATGGATTATATTGACTTATAAATGTACTAAATCCTGTACCTATCCCTTCCGCACCATTCACTAATACCATCGGAATTATTGGACAATACCATTCTGGTTCTATCATATATCCATCATCATTTAAATAATTAAGTATAGCATCATCTTCTTGTCTAAATATTAAACGAGTAAGTTCAGCGAGATATGTAAAGATATATCTTGGGGATGCGATATCTTTACCTGTAAGTCTAGTTCCAAACTGACCTGATGGATATAAAATGTTAATATTATTAGATCCAACAAAATTTTGAGCCATACCAACAATAGCACCATTTAAACTTGCTTCACCATGATGATAATGGGCTTTATCAGATACAAAACCAGATAATTGAGCAACTTTAATTTCATCTTTTGCCGTAAATAGCTTTCTTAAAATGGTACCATATAAGATTTTACGAGTGGATGGTTTCAGACCATCTATTAATGATGGGATGGATCTATTGATATCATCATTTGAAAAGTGTATTAATTCTTTATGAATAAAATCAGGGATTGGGACAATTTTACAATCATTTGACATTATTCTGTCTTTATTATAATTTCTTAACCATGTTTTTCTACAATTAGCTCTCTTCTTCTCAAAAGCTAATGTAATTGCTTCAGTACAATCATTCTCATATTTACTATTCACACCAAATATCTTTCTCATATTCTTTGATTTCTTATATAATATATCTCTTATTCCTTCTGATACATCTAACTCTTTTGCTTTCTGTTTTGATGCTTTTACTTTCTTCGTTTTTATTACTTCTGTATCTTCATCTAGAATTTCATCAATATCTTCATCTTCTTCTGATTCTTCATCAGAAATATTTTCTTCATTAATTATATTAATAACAGTACCGGGTTCATTATAGATTCCAGGTTTCCACACATATTTAATTAATTTATTTTCGATATCTTGAAAGTATTCTTTTGCTTCTTCTTTTGTTGAAGTTCCTAATCCTTTATAATATTTAATTGTATAATTATTAGCATCAGGTTCTACTTTCCAATTATCATATTCTGTTAAGTTATAAAATACTTTTACATTCTCATGATTTTTTAATTTAGTCTTCCGTGTTGCTTTTACTATTGGTGTTGCTAACGATGTTATAAAATTATGATTCTGCAATAAACTTGGCCAAAAATAATGGAAAAAATTCATTAATAAACCTTTGATGTGAAA
>JACCDO010214518.1_pt1 | contig 13410 bp, 9 predicted proteins | sample 7446101 | NCBI WGS metagenome assembly JACCDO01 (sample SAMN15323440, study PRJNA562643) | freshwater metagenome | isolation source: river surface water | place: USA:Blue River Watershed | collected 2017-08-16
ACCGCTTAAATATAATACCGCTTAAATATAATACCGCTTAAATATAATACCGCTTAAATATAATCACAAATAATAGCAATAAATTTATCATCATCACTAGTTGAATTTGGATTAATTATTACTTGGAATGGTTTTCCACATCCAAGTATTAGTTGTTTTTTTATATAAAAATCACATAAATCTTTAGGTGCGTGAGCATCAATTTGTTTACCATTAATTTTTAAAACTCCGTGACGAAAAATACAACAATTGAGTTTTTCAATTAAAACGGGATCTTTACAATGAGGACATTCAACAACTAAATTAGTAGTTTTTTCTTCATCCATTTTACAAATTATGAAACGGTTGTCTTTAATATAATTATTAATATTATAATTTAAAGGGCTTTAAATCAAAAAATAAATATATTATAAATTAACTTAAAGAGAACAAACACATTCAATTCTGTATAAATTCGTTAATTTTTTCTAACCATTCTTCCACTGTTTTTTCATTTTCATAAATATCTATATTACCATCCAATACTAATTTACTTGTTATTAATTTATTTAAAAACTCATCATGATAATTGTGACAATCTTTTAAATAAGCTAATGGAATTACTTCCTCACCATCTCTTGCACGCTTATGGATTCTCTCATAACATTTCTCTGGCTCAGTATTTACATATACTGAATAATTAATTGGAAAATCTTTTGTAAACTCCTCAAACCAATTTAAATAAATTTGATAACATACATCTTCTATTTTTTCTTGATCATGTAACATCTTTGCAAACACATATTTATCTGTATATAAACTACGCTCTGTAATAATAATATATTGTTCCTTTTCATAACGCCAAACCATATTTTTTGCTTCTTCTATTTCATTTATGTTTTTTATTGTATCTCTCAATATTTTTAATCTTGAAATATATGCCATCATTTGAAACGCAAATGAATATTTTTCTTGATCAGCATAAAACTTCTTTAACATTGTATTTCCTTTTTTATCCTTAATTTTCTCCCAATCATCTACTGGCTCCCTCAAAAATATTACGTGTGTATTATTACTATAATGTTTCCTTAAATTCTCTAAAAGAGTTGATTTACCAGAACCAATATTACCCTCAATTGATACAATCTTATAATTGGTAGACATTCTATATAATAATTTATATCAATATTTTTATCTTGTTTTTCTAATTCAATTTTTTCCACATTTGAGTCAAAAATATGTATTATATATTAATACAAACTACTGATACCGGTGTAAAATATAAAAAAAGGTATTCAGGTTGTCTCTGTAAAATAAAATTGATTTATAAAAATGATTTAAAGAAATAAGCATATTACACCTTATACACCAGTTAAAATGGATCTTAAACAACGAAAATTAACCAAGTCTGAATGGGATGGAATTGAAATTCCAGTTCATAAAGACGAGCTTGAAATATTGCGTTTAATAGTAGATGGATTTTCAAATGTCCATTTAAAAGTTAATAAAACGGATTCTATCTTTACGCACCTAAAGATAGAATATAATACACAAATTGAAGAATTTCTATACGCAAAGTTCTTTGCTGATAAAATTAAAACACTGGTTGAGAAAAATCGTGTGCCATTTATACATTTTGGAGCAAATCCAAATCTACGAAGAACTAAGAGTCAAGAAGCTGCGCCTGAAGATAATGGAGATTATTATGTTAATATAGCTACAATTGTTAAACTAAGAAGCAGCGATCAAATTCGTTTATCACGATTGGATGCGGATAGTATTAATAATGATACAAATATGTATGAATTTGTTCTTTATCAGAATTTGGAAAAAATGGTTGAATTCAAACATGCTAATAACCAAAAATGGGTTTACTTTTATTATACACTAAGTAAACTTATTAAAAATAATGTTGATAAAGTTAACCGCTTTGTAAAAGAAATTATCCAGACTTTTATTAAAAAATATGAGGATGATGTTAATCTTCTCTATATTGTTCAAAATTCATCCGAGTTTATTGAGAAAAATCCTAGTATCTTAAAATACAGTGATATATCATTATATGACCATCAAAAAGCAATTTATACTGCTATTACTGCTCCTAAGCCTAAATTAGTATTATATATTGCTCCCACTGGCACTGGAAAAACATTGACGCCTCTTGGATTATCTGAACGATATAAGGTAATATTTGTTTGTGCTGCTAGACACGTAGGACTTGCTCTTGCTAGATCAGCTATTTCAATTGGTAAGCGCATTGCATTCGCATTTGGCTGTTCTGCCGCTGAAGATGTTCGTTTACATTATTTCTCAGCCAAGTCTTTCACAAGAGATAAACGCAGCGGTCAAATTAGAAAAGTAGACAATACTGTTGGAGATAAGGTAGAAATTATTATTTGTGATATTAGATCATATTTGGCTGCTATGTTCTATATGGCGTCATTTAATCCTATTAACGATATTGTCACTTATTGGGATGAACCAACAATTACAATGGATTATGAAAACCATGACTTACATAAAGTCATCAAGAAAAATTGGAAACAAAATATTATTCCAAATTTTGTATTATCTTCTGCCACACTACCTAAACTACATGAATTAACGCAAACCATAGCCGATTTCAAAGAAAAGTTTCCAGATGCTAATATCAATAATATTGTCAGTCACGATTGTCGCAAAACAATTCCACTAATTAATAATAATGGATATGTAGTTATGCCACATTATCTTCACGAAGATTATACAAAAATTCTAGAAATCGTTTCCCATTGTGAAGAAAATATGACATTAATGAGATATTTTGATCTCAAAGAAGCGGCTGATTTCATTCATTATGTTGAAACTAACAATCTTAATAAAGCTTCTTCAAAATTTGAGAGAAATTTTGCTTCAGTTGATGATATTGATATGCAAAGTATTAAACTATATTATCTCAAAGTATTAAAAAATATTATTCCAGCAAACTGGACTAGAGTGTTTAATCATTTTAGAATTGCTAGAACAAAGCGAATTAAATTTAACAATACTGTTGATGCTAAAGGAAATGCTATCAACAGAACAACCAGCCTAGGATCTATGGCAGCACCAAGACCAGGAGAAGCATTATCTCGTATTGGAAGTGTTCAAGCTACTACATCAAATCCAGATACAGATCCTCCTGGAAGCTGTGGTATTTATGTTACTACTAAAGATGCTTATACATTGACTGACGGACCAACTATATTCTTAGCAAATGACTTATCAAAAATCGCAAAGTTTTGTATTCAACAAGCAAATATTCCTGCTGTTGTTATGAAGGATATTAATGAGAAAATTGAATATAATAATCAAATTAATGAGAGGATTGACCAGCTTGAAAACCAACTTGAATTTGAAGAAACAAAAATGGCAGCAAAGTTGGCAGGAAGTACAGCTGATACGTCAAAAGAGGCTAAGAAACTTATGGGTAAAAAAGATGGCAAGAGCAAGTCTAAAATTGCCAATAAAATTGTTGATAAAACTGAGGATAGAACAATTGCCAAAATGAGAGAAGATATTACAACTTTAAAAGGCATGGCTAAGAATGCTTCTATTGATGATATGTTTATTCCAAATAGAATTGTTCATTTAGAAAAATGGGCTAAGGGTCTTAATACTAGTGGAGCATTTACAAGTGATATAGAAGAGAGTATTATTGTATCTATAATGTTGCTTAAAGATGTAGAAGATAGCTGGAAAGTTTTATTACTACTTGGTATTGGTGTCTTCACTGAACATAAAAGCATTGCGTATACAGAAATTATGAAAAAATTAGCTGATCAACAAAAGTTGTATTTAATTATAGCTGATAGTGATTATATTTATGGAACTAACTATCAATTCTGTCATGGTTATTTAAGTAAGGATCTTGAACTTACACAAGAAAAAATTATTCAAGCTTTAGGACGTATTGGACGTAATAATATTCAACAAGAATATAGTGCTCGCTTTAGAGATGATAGTCAAGTAACAACATTATTTACAAAATTTGCCTCTGAAGATAAACCTGAAGTAATTAACATGAATCAGCTATTTAATTGTAAAAATATTAAATGGAATGGCGTTGAATATGAAGAGTTTCCTGATGAAGAATTGGTTGCTACATTTGCTGACGACGATAATGAAGAGGAGGAAGAAGAGGAAGTTCAAAGGGAAGAATCAGATGATGAAGCATAATTATTTTGTAATATTGTAATCTAATTATTTTTTTATAAAAGTAATTTTATATTCAGTATATAAATGAGTATAAAATTATTCTTTAACATAAGTAAAGATTTTTTTGATCAAATGTATTCTCAAAATCTTGAATTTGAAGACGACAATTCGGAAACTTATTATGATGAAGAAAAAGGTTTTAAAGAATGGTTAGAACATAAAAAAGAAGAATTTTGTTATTATAGTTGTTGTTTGATTATAATACAAATATTAAAATCAAAAATACGCCAAAAAAGTGAATAAAATTTTAAATAATATTGTCATCAATATACTTACATCCTTTGCTTAAATTATCGGCTGCCCATAATGGCTGTAAATTTGTATAATGAAAACATTTTTTCTGTTCTTCTTCATCTAACAAATTAAATGAAGCACAAGGTTTAATATGGTCTATATGCCATTCTCCATGATTCTCCCAAGTCATACCTTCTGTGAATTTTCCTGCTAAATAACTTTTTAAAAATGATAATGAACAACCTAATAAATCAATTGTCGTATTATTTTTATTACTATTTTGTCTTCTAATTGCACAACCTAAACGACTTCTAAGTGTTTTTAAAAGTTTAAATTCTGGGTCCGTTAATTTTCTGTTTTTTTCATATTGAAGAATTTTTTTATTTATTTTTTCTCTATTATCTTTTCTCCATTGAGACAGACAATCTTTACAATCAACTCGTAAATTATCCCAATGTGATTTACAATAATTATAATCAGTTAATGATTTCCAATTTTTACATTTACAGCATTTTTTACCTACTATTCCATCAATAGTTTCGTGTAATGTTCTATGATTTGATGGTTGTCCTTTACATTTATCAATAATATTATTTTCTTCTTTAACTTCACTCCAATCTTTTTTTTCAGCTTTATATTCTTCAATTTCAACCTTAAATATATATCCACCGGTAGTTTTTAATGAACCATTTACAACTTTATTAATATTTGCTGCATATAAACCAAGTGTCTTAGATGCTTCTAATTGTGAAGAAAATTTAATCCATTCATCAGAATCAAATTTTTTGGCATAAACAAAAGTTTGTTCTATTTTTTCTGAATTATTTGCATTGTATGTTTTATTATAAAGTGATACAACATCTTTATTAGATTCCCTCCATTTTCTACATTGCTCTCTACAATCAAAACAGGTTTTTAACTGTTTATTATTTGATATAAATTGTTCTATATCTTTTTCTTTTTTACACTTATTACAAGTATTCATAGTTATTATATTATATAAATTTGTCTTTAAGTTGGTTTATATAATATATAAAGAGAGAATACTACACTCTAAAAAATACCTCCACGAAGCCGCAAAACAAGATGGATCGTTGACTCTTTCTGCACGTTAAAATCTGCTAACGTTCTATGGTCTTCAAGCTGCTTGCCGCTGTATATTAAGCGTTGTTGGTCGATTGGGATCCCCTCTTTGTCCATAATTTTTTGCTTAACATTTTCAATAGTATCATTAGGTTCTACTTCTAAAGTAATGGTCTTACCAGTTAGAGTTTTTACAAAAATTTGCATTCTATAATACACTATTAGATTTTATTTTTAAATTGTTTTAAATACAATTTAACTGTTTGAAAACTATTTATATCCATATAATATAATATAATATAATATGTCTACTAAACCTAATAAAAAGAAAGAAACACCAACTTTTGAAGAAGTAAAATTTTTACCACAATATCAACGTCAAGAGAAACAAAAAACGCAACCAGTAATAATTCCTCCTGAAGTTTCAGAGGAGACAAATTTAGAAGGAGAACAACCAGTAATAAATCCTCCTGAAGTTTTAGATCATCCAATATCTGAAGAAAAAGCTGTATCTGAACAACCATTAATACAACAAGCTAAAATACTAACTAGTAAAAAAACTCTTAATCAACAAACCATGGATGAATATAATAATTTTGTTAAGGAACATCCTGATTCACTTCCGGATTCTAAAGTTTTTCAAGAAATAAACAAGCTGTGGCCTACAGTAAATAAAAATATAGATGGAACAGATATGAATCCTGATCAAAAAGAAGAGAATAAAAAAACTTCATTAGAAAATTTATTTAATATAAATCAAGAAACATTAGAAAAAATAAATTCTTTAAACAATGACCCATTAAATACACCTTTACCATTTACTATAAGTTTAACTAATAATAAAGATACTAATCTTATATATTATTTTACAAAAGTTCTCTTTTTTCAAAATACAACTCCTCCATATAATGAAACTGGAATTGACATAAAATGGATTAAAACCCAACTAGGTAAGGACTTACATAGAATTGATATTTATATAAATAAAAAACCTATTAATAGGGATATGTGGTTTTTAGATCCTGGTATAAATACAAATATAAGACTAGAAAATGAAAATGCGAACATTTTTAATATGCTTCTCATAGAAACCGCAAATAAAAATAAAACTACCATTAATTTAGATTTAATTAATTTGTTTGACATAGCTTCTATTCAACAAATGATTCAATATGCAGTGGATACTATTGTAGTTGGTTTAGCAAGTTATGGTATTAACCAACAAGGCGGAAATAAGACAATTAATATTACTATAAATAGAACAACAAAAACTGTAGTTTGGAAGATTATATCACGATTAGTTAATATATATGATGTTGGTGATGCTGCATCATTAGATTTAGTTCCAGCGTGGGCATTTTTAGTATCTGAATTAACAATGAACCTTAATGAACTATCTTATTCTTTAACATCAACAATTAAAAAGGATATATCTAATATGAGACAACAAGCAATTAATTTGGTAACAGAAAACCCAGGCAAAGCAGCTACAGTGCTAACATTGGCAGCTCTAGGAGCAACCGTGCCATTATATTTACCAACATTATTAGCACTAGGAGGTAAATCAAAGAAACATTTACGCATCAAACACAAAAATAGAAAAACTATTCGTAAAAATAAACATCATAAAACCAGAAAAACTATTCGTAAAAATAAACGACGTAAAACAAAAAAATATAATAATTAGACACGCATTTTTTCTATTAATTCATCAACTCCCTTATCAAAATTAATATCAATTGTCCAACCCAAATCTTTAACTTTTTGATTACTTATATAATATCGTTTGTCATTAAATGGACGGTCCTCAATATAACTAATCCACTTATCATAATCCTTTGTTCCAGTTATTTTTTCAATCAATATATGTGCCACCTGTGTAACAGTATATTCATGGTGATCATCACTACCAATATTATATATTTCACCAATTTGACCTTTTTCTAAAATTAATTTTAATGCCGAACATACATCATTTACATGTAAAAATGCTCTAACATTTGAACCATCACCTTGAATAGTTACTTGTTTATCTTGTAAAAGTTGTTGAATAAATCTTGGAATTAATTTTTCGGGATATTGATTTGGACCATATACGTTATTACCACGAGTTATAATAATTGGCATTTTAAATGAATGATAATATGATTTTGCTATTAATTCAGCCGCTGCTTTTGTTGCAGCATATGGATTTGTTGGACATAATACTGAACCTTCATGTTTTTTTTCTTCATTTTCTGTTAACATTGATTCACCATAAACCTCATCTGTAGAAATATGTATAAATTTTTCTATTTTACCATATTTACGACATGCTTCTAATAAAGTATGAGTGCCTACTACATTATCATGTGTATATTGTAACGCATTATCAAATGAATTTTGAACATGTGATTGCGCTGCAAAATGTATAACAATATCTATTTTATAAATTTCTAAAATATTTGCTATTAAATCAAATGAACATAAATTACCCTTTACAAAATGATAACGTTCTGATTTACGCACATGTTCATTAATATTATTTTCTGACGCACAATAATACATCGCATCCAAATTTACTATTAATGATTCTGGATTATTATCAAAATAATAATTTACAAAGTTTGATCCTATGAAGCCACAGCAACCAGTAACTAACAATCTCATAATAGTTAAATATTATATAATATTTAATTATTTATAACGCTTTTATTATTATTAACATTATTACATTATACTTCTTTTATATTTTTAGCCATTTTTTCTAAACACTCTCTTACCGCTTCTTTTATTGGTTTTATATTGTTAGTTGTATCAGATTCTAATATACTTGTATCCAAACAATTATTTGAACGTTTAGAAGCTAATATTTGATTTTGTTCTTCAATTGTAAAATTTTCCCACGTAAAACTAGGTTCAACAATTTCTTTATATATTTCTAATATTTCATTATGACTTATTAATCCAGGATTAGTTAAATTTATTGTTCCTTTCTTTTTATCTAAAGCATATTGTATCATCACTGGCAATAAATTATCTAACACCGACATTGAATTTGGAATTGAACAAATTTTTTTATAATTTGTAATTTTTGTTATAAAATTACGATTATTTACTTCACTTGTTATTGGCATTCTTATTCTTATATTTAACACATCATCATTATATAACTCATGCATTAATCTATCAGTATATCCCTTTACAATTGAATATGATGAACCGAAAAAATTTGGTTTATCTGTCTCCTTAAATCCACTTGATTCATCACCATATAAATGTTCATTATCATAATCAAAAATACAACCTGTTCCTAAATATGTAAAATGCTTTCCATATTTTTTACAAATTGATGATAATATAAGTGGTCCATATAAATTATCTTTTATATTTTCTACTAACTTTCCTGGTTTCTCTAAATAATCAATAGTTGAGATCACTTCACCTTCATATACACCATGAGTTCTTCCAATAAATGACATAACATGTGTTAATTCATTAATTGAACTTATCTCTAAGTCAACTGAATTAAAATCATCTGCCCGACAATTAGATTTTTCTACTTTTATTCCCATACTAACTAACAAATTATATACTTGAGAACCGATCCAGCCATTTGCTCCATATAGTAAAAAGTAAGGTTGAATATTATTAAATTCACTCATAAAGATATTAATAATATTCTTTTTATATTATTATCTATTTTATACATTTTTTCTTGTTTTTCTTGGAATTTTTAATTTCTTATTTCTTTTTGTTAGTTTGTTTGTCTTTTTATATCCTCTTTTTGTTATTCTATATTTATGTTGTTTTTTATTTGATAATGTGCCTCCACGTTTTCCAAGTATTTTTTGTTGCCCTCTAAGTTCTTTTAGTGTTTTAGTTATTTCTTTTCTTCTTGATTGTTGTTCTGGTGTCATATCGCTTACTTTTTTTGGAAATGTTTTTTCTTCTATTTCCAATTCAGATATTTGTATTCTCAAATTTTCTCGTTCAGCTTCCTTTCGTTTGTTTTCTGCCTCAGCTGCTGCTGCCTTTTCCTGTCTTTCTTTAGCAATTCTCTCAGCTTCTTCTGCCGCAGCTTTTTCTTTAGCTTCTCTTTCAGCAAGTCCTTCTGGACTAGCTTCATATGCTGCTAGCTCTTCTTTTTTTCTTTTAATTTCTTCTTGTTTTAATCTTAACTTTTCATCTGCTGCTCTTGAAATTCTATCACTTTCGGCTGCTTCATCATAAATAATTTTATAGATATTTTCAGGAATTCCAAGTTCACGTATATCACTTTCTGAGTCAGGATTATTTAAAAATTCAATTGGAATCTTTTGGATTGTTTTAGCCTTTTTTTGCTTTTCAGTTAAATCACTTCTTAAATTATTTATTTTTATTTTTGCATCTCTAATGTTAGTATCTAACTGTAATTGCTCTTCTTTAAGTCTTCGTTTTTCTGCTTCTTTTTCTAACTTTTTAGCTTGTTCTGCTGCCTGTTTTTCCTCTTTAATTTTTAACTTTTCTAACTTTTTTTTCTCTGGGTCCATTCCCTTTGTTTGTTTAAATTGATTTTTTCTTTGGTCTCTTGCTTCTTCATGATCTGTTTTTTCATTTTCAACTTCAACTTGAGGTAGGTCTGGTGTAAATTCAGTATCATTATAATCAAGTAAAGATTCATATGATCTATTTGGTAATAGTTGAATTTTTGACATTGGATTTTCTAATATCTTTCCACTTACATCTTTAGAGCCGATAATTGTAGTTTCGCCTATCTCCGGATTAACTATCTCTCCATATACTTTTCTATTTTTATCTTTTATATTCAAAAACTCCAATGATCTTAATAAAGCATCCCTATCAGGAACTTGTAATTCTCTTGTAACATAAATTACACTTCCTTTTAAACCATTTGAGTTAGGTTGTCTCATTAGGTTTGAATTACGAGCAACTAACAAAGTTCTTGATGGATTTTGTGTTGATGATGTAAACATATATCCGGTTATTGCTTGATCATTAACATCTCCTTCACCATTTAATAACATATATATAGAACGAAAACCAGACGGTCTATCACCTTGAATTCCTAAACGTAAACCATTACCTGTGTTTTCATCATATGGAACTATTGCTCCACCTTTACTAACACTTCTATAAATTAATTTATCTTTTATTTTTTTAAATTGACGTGTTCTTTGTAGGTCTTCTGGAAAAACAGAAGTATTATTTACATATCCTCCCCATTTAAAACATGCTTGGCATTCTTGTAAATAATCACCCATTGTTTTTAAAGATGTTGCACTTAATAACATATTAAATCCTCCTCTGTCATATTGATATTGCATTCTTTTCCACATTTCTTTAATATAATCAATGCCAACAAATTCTTCATCTGACTCAACTGAATCATAAATAGTTTTTATCATATTTACGACACCTCTATATGCAACTCTGGCTTTTAGATCATTTGATTCAGATACTTTTATACCCATTGTATTTATTGTCATTATGTCTGGACCGTTACACGCACCTACATTACAATCAAGTGTATAAAATAATTTAGCTGTTAGTTCTTCATTTTGTTCGACACTTTCATTATAGTTAAGAACTACACCACCAAAAGATATTTTCCCATTTGGGCCATCATATATTATTTCAGAATATGATGTTCCAACCTCTTTTGGTTCCGTTGTATTATATTTTAAAGAACAATTATCCATTGCATCCATCATAGATGATGTTGGGCAAAATATACCTCTTTGTAAACTACGATATAAACCAAAAATAGGTTGACTATCTCTAAACCATACAGGATAATTACTTACAAAGTCGCGATAAAATTCTGGATTCTCCTTTAATACTTCTGCCAAAAATAACTTATTTTCTAAAGGAACAATTTCAGTTCTTTCAAATGTTTTTTGTTCAAACTTAAGTTTCAATAGATCATTATATTCTTTTATGGTAATTGTTTTTCCGCGTTTTTTTGAATTTAATTCTTTTACTTCAGATTCATATTTAGAATCTAATTCTGTATATTTAGAATCTAATTCTGACTCAATTTCATTTGTATATGTTTTTAGTTTTTCTTCATTAATTTCTTCTCCATCAAATACTTTTTCTTTTATTTCATCTACCGAGTTTTTAATGGTATCTACATATTTTCGTGGAATAAACATTTTTGAACCATTTAAATTTGAACCTACATTTGCTGCGTTATTTATAATAAATTTATATTTTGGCGCTGGTATATTTACAGATGTTCCTTTTTTATGCATCAATACTTGGTTTAATTTTAGAAGCTCAAATAGATTTGTTATCATAACTCCATCTTTTTCTATAGATTGTATTTTACTATTTTGTAATTGTGTTATTGTAAGCATATTATTTTGATACATCTTTTTAAGTTTATTAAACAAAACGGGTATTGAGGGAGGTTTTGGTGGTTCAATTATATCAGTATTGGGATCTAATTCTTTTTTCTCAATTGATGTTTCCGTGACTGGTGAAATAACTGGAGATATACTTTTATCAACAACTGGAGCTACTTCTTCGTATACGACTGGTAATATGTCTTCAGCTATAACTGGCGATACATTTGAACTTTCTTTTTTTATTTTTTCTAAATTATCTTTTGCTTCATTTAGTTCTTTTTTTAATGTAACAATTTCTGAATCCATTTTTTTATCTTGTTGTTCTAGGGAAACCTCTTCAAAATTGAGAACTTTTGGTATTTCTTCGTCATTATCGGTCTGTTTTGGTTCAATTATATCATTAACAGGACATTCCTTTCCAGGTTTACTAATACATGTTCCTCCGCCTTCTATCATATTAGAGGAAGCACTAAAATCATTTTCATAATCCTCACAACCTTCTTCACACATTGCGAATAATTCCTCAGCTTCCTGTTCTAATTTTTCTGCGTCTGGACCAATAAAATTTGGATTTTCCTTTACGTCATCCACAATATTTATAAATTTATCATCTTTAGGTAATTCTTTAATCTTATAATTATACAAATAAAATGCATCCATATAGTTTTTAAGATCATCGTCAATTTTTGCACCAAAAGTTAATGTCTTACTTGGTGACATTTCAACTAATAAACGTTTTAAAATTAGTATTTCTAAAATCAATAACTCATTATTCGCGTTATATTTTTTTGCTCCTTCTGTTACAACGGGTTCAGCTGAAAGTGGTTTTATTGGAAATAATTCCACTAATTTATCATATGTTATTTGGTTTATTTCTTCAAATCCAAATTTATAATCTTCTGGAGAAATATTTTCTATAGGTGTATCTGGAAAAAATATCTTCTTCCAAATACCTAATTTTATAAACATACCTCTTGTAATAGTAGTCAAAAGATTATTATGTGTTATAAAAACATATTCTGGTATTTCTACTATTTCTTTTTTTTGTTGTGGTAATAAATTTGAAGAAATAGAGGTTGAACCGTCCCCCTCGCTCGGGGATTCTACCATATCAATCCCTTCTTCTCCTTCTCCTTCTTCTCCTTCTCCTTCTTCTTCTCCATCAGTCCCATCCCCACCACTCATATTGTTAATTATTTCTTTAAACTTATCATAGGATTCTACTGATATGTAACTAACATAAAAAATTATAAATTGATATAATATTTCCGATGAATTAAGTATGTCAAATGGACTTTCGTTATTTTCAATTTTCTTTTTACTTATAAATTTATAAGAATCTAACAATAAACTAAATATATCTCCATAGAAATTAAAATACATAGATTTTGTTTGGTCTTTTAAATCATTAATTATGTAATTTAATGACGAATTTATAGCTTCATTTGCAACTGTATTTTTATCTTTATTTATAGATTCTAATTCTTCTTCATTATTTACATCATAACCTAAATATGTTACAACATATGTATTTAGCGCCGAATGA
>JACCDO010557085.1_pt1 | contig 13409 bp, 10 predicted proteins | sample 7446101 | NCBI WGS metagenome assembly JACCDO01 (sample SAMN15323440, study PRJNA562643) | freshwater metagenome | isolation source: river surface water | place: USA:Blue River Watershed | collected 2017-08-16
AGATGCCGTGCTGCACCAGTTCGGCCTCGGCCTTCGGGGTTGGATTCGGCGTGCGGCTTCCGCCCAGTGACCGCACGCCCCAGATTCCTACGACCGCGCCGATGGCGAAAAGCACCGCGCCCGCCGCAAATGACTTTTCGCCCGCCCAATCATGGCTCCGCGTGACCCCCAACACCACCAGCCCCAGCATCAGGACACTCTGCCCCCGCACCCACAGCCGGTCGGCGGCGGACGGCGTGGCATGGGCAGGCGGCGCTTTCTCATCCATGGTAAGCGCAGCGAAACATGCCTCGCCGCCCGCGTCGGACGCAATCGCGGTATTGCCCGGACTGGCAACGTTGTTCCTGAAGAATTGCCGGTGAGTGCGCCGGACATTCGTTGGTAAGCCGCTGTCCTCCATTCGACATCCTTCCGGAGAGCTTCACTTATGATGCTCTGAAGCGAAATTCCGGTTGCGCGACCTGCGTTCATGAACATCTTGTGCGCGCATGAATCAAAAAGCCGCCCCGCATTGGCACCAGTTGCCGACGGACGAAGTGGTTCAACTGCTGGGCGTGAATCTCACCACCGGCCTTGGAGCGGACGAGGTCCGCCGGCGGCGGGAGAAGTTCGGTCCCAACCAGCTTTCCGCCGCGCGCCGCACTTCGGCGCTCAAGCGCTTCGCGCTTCAGTTCGCCCAGCCGCTGATGTTCATCCTGCTCATCGCGGCGGGGGTTACGCTGCTGCTGCGCGAGTATGTCGATTCGGCCGTCATCTTCGGCGTGACCTTCATCAATGCGGTTGTCGGCTACATTCAGGAGTCGAAAGCGGAAAAGGCCATCGAGGCGCTCTCACAGATGGTCGTGACTGAGGCGACCGTCCGCCGCGATGGGCGCAAGACACGTGTCAACTCCGTCGAGCTCGTGCCGGGCGACGTGGTTTTCCTGCAGGCCGGCGACAAGGTGCCGGCGGACTTACGCCTGTTCCACGTCCGGAGCTTGCAGGTGGACGAGGCCGCGCTGACGGGCGAATCCGTCCCCGTTGAGAAGCACGCCAATCCGCTCGCGTTGGAGACCATCCTCGCCGAACGCAAAAACCTCGCCTACGCGGGCACGCTCGTGACCTACGGCCAGGCTGAAGGTGTCGTGTGGGCCATCGGCAACCAAACCGAGACCGGCCGCATCGCCCGCATGATCCACGAAGCCGTGGACTTGACGACCCCGCTGACGCGGAAGATCGAGGAGTTCAGCAAGCTCATCCTGTGGGTGATCATGGGGTTGGCGGTGGTCACGTTCGCCGTCGGCGCGTGGCGCGGCGGTTCGGTCGTCGAGATGTTCATGGCCTCCGTCGCCCTGGCGGTTGGAGCGATTCCGGAGGGCTTGCCCGCCGCCGTGACCATTACGCTGGCCATCGGCGTTGCGCGTATGGCCAAGCGTCGTGCCATCATCCGCAAGCTGCCCGCCGTCGAGGCGCTCGGCAGCACCACGGTCATCTGCTCGGACAAGACCGGGACGCTCACGGAGAACCAGATGACCGTGCGGCAGGTATACGCGGGCGGAAAACTGTTCGAGGTCACCGGCGGCGGCTACGAGCCGAACGGCGAAGTCCGCTTGAGCGGCCAACGCGCCGCGCTTGAGCGCCACGCTGCACTGCGTGAAACGCTCCTGGCCGGCCTGCTCAACAATGACACCCAGCTCGCGCGCGTCGAGGGCCGGCTCAGGGTCGAGGGCGATCCCACCGAGGCTGCGCTGTTGGTCGCGGCGCAGAAGGCCGGTCTCGTCGCCGCCGATCTGCATGCGGAGCACCCACGGCTGGACGTGATTCCCTTTGAATCCGAGCACCAGTTCATGGCCACGCTGCACGGGCGCGGCACCGGCCGGCCCCGGATCATTTACAAGAAGGGTTCCAGCGAGCGGTTGGTGGAGCGCTGCACGCACGCCTTGGGCGACGACGGCCAGTTGCTCCCGCTGGATCGTGACGCCGTCCGCGCCGCGGCCGACGCGATGGCTGCCGGCGGCCTGCGGGTGCTGGCGTTTGCGCGCCGTGAGGTCGCACACGATCACGCCGAACTGCGCCATGACCACGTCAAGGAGGGGCTGACCTTCCTCGGCTTGCAGGCGATGATTGATCCGCCCCGGGCTGAGGCGGTCGAGTCGGTTCGCAAGTGCCAGGCGGCCGGCATCCAGGTGAAAATGATCACTGGGGATCATGCCCTGACCGCCAAGGCCATCGCGCATCAGTTGGGCCTCAAGGGCGCAGGTGGTGAACTCATTGCCGTCACCGGACGCGAGCTGGAGAAGGTGTCGGATACGGAACTCCCGGCCTTGGCCGAGCGGGCCGCCGTCTTTGCGCGCGTCGCCCCGGAGCAAAAGCTGCGGCTCGTCAAGGCCCTGCAGTCCAATGGACAAATCGTCGCCATGACCGGCGACGGTGTGAACGACGCCCCTGCGCTCCAACAGGCCGACATCGGCGTGGCCATGGGCGTCACCGGCACGGAGGTGGCCAAGGGCGCGGCGGACATGCTGCTCACCGACGACAACTTCGCCAGCATCGAGGCTGCGGTTGAGGAAGGGCGGGGCGTGTTTGACAATCTGGTCAAATTCATCATCTGGACGCTGCCTACCAACGCGGGCGAAGCCGCAATCCTGCTTACCGCCATTTTCCTCGGTGCCGAACTGCCGTTGCTTCCCGTGCAGTTGCTGTGGATCAACATGGCCACGGCCGTGCTCCTGGGTCTGATGCTGGTCTTCGAGCCCAAGGAGGCCGGCCTGATGAGTCGTCCGCCACGAGATCCCGCTCAGCCCATCCTCACCTTTCCGCTCTTCATGCGCACGGGGCTCGTCACGTTGCTCATGCTGGTGGGAGGCTTCGCCCTGTTCCTCCATGAGCGGCACGTTCTGGGCACGGGCATCGAGACGGCGCGCACCGTGGTGGTCAACGTCATCGTGGTTGTAGAAATCTTTTACCTGCTCAACTGTCGCTCGCTGCTCCATGCGCCATGGACCATCGGTTTCTGGTCCAACCGGTGGGTCTTTGTGGGCATTGCAGCGATGCTCGCCGCCCAACTGCTTTTCACCCATCTCCCGCTCATGAACCATCTTTTCCACTCCGCGCCGCTGGATGCCGCCGCGTGGCTGCGTGTCGTCGGGGTGGGGATCGTGGCTTTTGTGATTGTGGAGGTGGAAAAGTGGATCCGCCTGCGCGCCGGGGCTGATGACGGCGCCGGCGCTCGCCGTGAACCCGCAAATTTAAACTGACATGAGCTTCGTCGCCGTCTTCGACACCAAACCCTACGACCGCGAGTATCTGGAACCCGCCGCCGCTGCGCGCGGGCTGACGCTGCGGTTCCACGAGTTCCGGCTCAGTTCTGAAACCGCCCCGACCGTGGCGGGCGCGCGGGCCGTGTGCGTCTTCGTCAACGACCGCGTGGATGCCGCATGTTTGCGCGCGCTGGCCGACGCGGGCGTGCGGCTCGTCGCACTGCGCTGCGCGGGCTTCAACAACGTGGACCTCAAGGCCGCGCGTGAATTGGGCCTGACGGTCACGCGCGTGCCGGCCTACTCGCCGCACGCGGTGGCCGAGCACACGGTTGCCCTGTTGCTCGCGCTCAACCGCCGCATCCATCGCGCCTATCACCGGGTGCGCGACCACAACTTTTCGCTGGCTGGACTCGTGGGCTTCGACCTCTTCGGCAAGACCGTGGGCATTGTCGGCACGGGCAAGATTGGCCGGCTGACCGCGCAGATTCTCCGGGGCTTCGGCATGAACGTGCTGGCCTACGACGTGCAGCCGGATGCCGACTGGGCGCAGCGGTTTGAGGTGAGTTACACCACGCTGCCTGCGCTGCTGGCCGCGAGCGACGTGGTCTCGCTGCACCTGCCGCTGCTGCCGGAGACGCGCCACCTGCTGCGCGAGGAGACCATCGCCCAGATGAAGCCCGGCGCGTATGTCGTCAACACCGGACGTGGCAAGCTGATTGACACCACGGCGGTCCTCGCGGCGCTCAAGTCCGGCCAGCTCGGCGGCGTGGCGCTGGATGTTTACGAGGAGGAGGAAGGACTGTTCTTCGAGGACCACTCGGGCGAAGTGTTGCAGGACGACGAACTGACGCGCCTGCTGACCTTTCCGAACGTGCTCGTGACGTCGCACCAGGCGTTTCTCACCCGCGAGGCGCTCACGGAAATCGCCCGCGTCACCACGACGAACCTGCGGAATTTTGCGGACGGCACGAAGTTGCTCGATGGCACCGTGCTGGCCGCGCCGTGAGTGTCAGTGACAGCACGAATTGCCCGGTGCGGGGCTGAGATACGGGATGCCCAGCGCGAGGCCGCGCAGCACCAGCAGCGTGCCGACGATGACGAGGCTGGCGGGGACGAGCCGTTGGAGGCGGAAACGGAACGCCGTGTGCAGGCGCGGGCCGGCGAGGGACAGGCCCAGCATCATCGGCACCGTGCCAAGGCCAAAGGTGATCATCGCCATGGCTCCATCAAGAAAGTGTGCGGTGGCCGTTGCGGCCGCGGCAGCGGCATAAACGAGGCCGCAGGGCAGAAATCCGTTTAGCAGGCCAATCAGGAAGACGGAGGCGAGCGAGCGTTGCTGGAGCAATTTGCCGAAGCTCGCCTTCAACCAATCAACTGCGCTCACCGCGGGGAGTCCAACGGCGAAGCGTGAGGAAGCGAACAGGCCGGTGAGAATCGCCAAGCCAGCGGCGAGGGAAATCCAACGCTGAAAGCCGGCGAGCGCGAAGGTTTGTCCGAGCAGGCCGAAGGCGGCTCCCAACGCGGCGTAGGTCACGAGGCGGCCGGCGTTGTAAAGCAGCCGACCGGCGAGGAACGTGCCGCGGGTGTTGCCCGTGGCCGGCAGTGCCAGCGCGAGTGGTCCGCACATCCCGGCGCAGTGGGCGCTGCCCACGAAGCCGAGTAGAAAGGCGGTCCAGAGTTCCATGTGAGTCAGGAGTTCGGCGCGATGGTGAAGGCCTGGTCGAAGTAGTATTCCTCGCCGTTCACGGTCCATTGCACCCGGATTTTCCAGAAGCCGGGGCGGAGGAGCGTTGCGTCGAGTTCCTGCGTCCCTACGGCGTTCAATGACAGCTTTGCTTCCCGGTCGAGCTTCGCGTCGGACGGGCGGTAGAAGTTGATTTTGCCCCGGGCCAGCGCGGCGTGCGCGACGGGGAGCGCGACGGTGATGCGCTGTTGGGCGGCGTCGTAAGCGACTTTCACCTCGGACTGCACCGGCAGCGTGCGCGCCTGCCGGTCAATCTGCTGCTGGTGGCGAATCTCCCGGTCGTAGTAGTCCGCGCTGACGAGGTCCATGTCGTTGCGCACGGCGACGACCACCCAGGCGGCCATCGCGGTGCCAAAGATTGCGAACCAGCCGATGATGGCGTAGGGCCAAGGGCTGCGGGGTGAGGTGGGTTTAGTGGCGTTCGCGTTCATGCTTTTCGTGCTCCTCGTCGTGCTCGCTCTTGCGCGGGCCGACGAAGGCGGTGTGGACGGTTTCGAGGAGTTTGCCCTGCGAATACACGCCGAGCCTGAGCTTGGTGCTGGCTCCGGTGAGCTGCTTGGGCTCCAGTTCAATCAGGACGGAGGTTTGCGCGAGTTTCGCGGCCGGCGCGGTGAAGTCGCTGCTACCCATGACGCGGACTTTACCCGGCAGATTTTCCAACCGCAGTTCCACCGGGATGTCGTGCATGGTCTTGTTCACGACCTTTACGGTGTAGATGTTCCCGACCTTGCCCTCGGCGGTGACTTGGAAGAGCGAGCCGGGCGCGCGCAGCAGGGTGGTTTCCACATCGCTGCGGGTGAAGACGAGGTAGAGGAACAGCGTGATGAGCCCCGTGAGCACGGCGGCGTAGAGTTTCATGCGCGCGGTGAACCGCTGCGGCGTGCCGTGCGCGATGTTGTTCAGCGAGGCGTAGCGCACCAAGCCGCGCGGACGGCCGACCTTGTCCATGATGGCGTCGCAGGCGTCTATGCACGCCGTGCAGTTCACGCATTCCATCTGCACGCCATTGCGGATGTCGATGCCGGTTGGGCACACGGCTACGCAGGCGCGGCAGTTCACGCAGTCGCCTTTGCCCTCAGTCTGGCGCTGCTCGAAGGTCTCGCCGCGATGCAGCGGGGCGCGGGTTTCGCCGCGCTTGTTATCGTAGGCGACGAGTAGCGTGTTCTCGTCCAGCAGCGCGGATTGGAAGCGACCGTAGGGGCAGATGAACGTGCAGGCCTGTTCGCGGAAGCGTGCGAAGATGGCGTAGAAGAGCAGCGAGAACAGCGTCATGAACGTCAGGCCGACGACGTGGTTGCGCGGGTCGTCGAGCTGGATGCGGAGGAGCTGCTCGCTGCCGATGATGTAGGCGAGGAGGGTGTTGCCGACGATGAAGGACGCCCCGAAGAAGACGACGTGCTTGAACGCCTTCTTGGCGAACTTCCTCGCCGTCCATGGCGCGGCGTCGAGCGCGCGCTGCTCGGCGGCGTCGCCCTCGATGAGATACTCCAGTTTGCGGAAGACCATTTCCATCATCACGGTTTGCGGGCAGGTCCAGCCGCACCAGAGCCGTCCGAAGGCGGCGGTGAAAATCATGATGCCCGCGAAGAACACCAGCATGGCGACGGCAAAGATGAGCGTGTCCTGTGGCCAGAAGATTTGCCCGAGGATGGAGAAGCGCCGCTCGACGATGTTGACCAGCAGGAGCGGGTTGCCGTTGATGCGAATCCACGGCCCCGCGAACATGACAGCGATGAGCAGCCAGCTCAGCCACATCCTCCGGTCGTGCCAATAGCCGGCCGGCTTCTTTGGGTAAAGCCAGCGGCGATGCCCGTCCTTGTCCGCCGTGGTGAGGTGGTCACGGTAGTCCTCCCAGTTAATGTCCTGAGCGACGCCGTGTTCAATCGGCTCGGCGGATGGCGGTTTCTGTTCCATCAAAGCGGGCATGGTAGCTCGGTGACCACAGCCTCACGGTGTTCACTCAAACGGGCTCGGCCCGGCGGGGGCTTTCGGGGCCTGGTCTTCGCGCGGTTTGGGGTTCGGCGGTTTGGTGCCGCGGAACTGGTAGATGTAGCTGGCGACGGCCTGGACTTCGCCGGGCTTGAGGATGCCGCGCCAGGTCAGCATGCCTTTGTCGGGCACGCCGTTGATGATGACCTTCACCGTGTCCACGTAGTTGGAACCGTGAATCCAGTAGTCGTCGCAGAGGTTGGGGCCAACCAGCCCGCCACCATCCGGGCGGTGACACGGCGCGCAGTAGGTGGTGAAGACTTGCTGGCCTTGTCCGAGCACCAGCTTGTCGGAGTTGGGCGTGAGCGTGGCGATGGTGGCCTCGAACTTCGCGAGCGCGGCGGACTTGAGCGCTTCGCCGGCCTTCCATTCAGCGTCGTATTCGGCGGCTTGGAGCGGCCCGGCTTTGAGCACGTGGTAATAGACCAGATAGGCCGCTGCGTAGGCGATGCAGCCGTAGAAGAGCCACACCCACCAGCGCGGCAGGAGGTTGTCGAGTTCGCGGATGCCGTCGGCGTCGTGCTCGAGCAGCTTGGGTTCGTTCGGTTGGTCATTCATGGGAAACTCCTTTCTGGGTCGGCTCGCCGTCGTGGAGCGGCAGCGCACCGAGCTGGTCGGCCTGGGACTTTTTCATGCGGAGCGAGAGGAACAGCGCACCGGTGAACACGGTGAAGAACAGGCAGATGGAAATCACACCGTAGATGCCGATGCCGCCGATGTCGGAGAGGACGTTTTTAATCATAGGTTTTGCTTGGCCACGGATTGAACACGGATGAAACACGGAGCGGTAAATCCGCTGTCCCGGAGCGCGACTGTGCTGAAAGCCAGTCGCAGCGTCCGCGACAACGAAGTGTGCTGCGGCTGGTTTGCGACACAGCCGCGCTCCATTGTTTCCGTGTTCAATCCGTGTTCCATCCGTGGCTAATGATGTTTGGCTTTAGTTGCTCGCGGTTTTCACCGGCGGGGCGTTGGTGGCCTTGATGTCGGTGCCAAGGCGCTGGAGGTAGGCGATGAGCGCGATGATTTCGCGGTCGGGCGGGGCGTTCGTGATGGCCCCTTGCTTCAGGTTCTCCACGACTTTCGCGGCCTGCGCGTGAAGGTTCGTCTGCGCGGTGGATTCGAAGCCGGAAGGGTAGGGGACGCCAATCTTCCGCAGCGCTCCGATGCGCGCGGGCAGCGAGTTGGTTTCCAACTTCTGAGTCAGCAGCCACGAGTAGCGCGGCATGATGGAGCCCGGCGAGGTGAGCTGCGGCTCGTCCATGTGGTTGAAATGCCAGGCGTCAGGATACTTGCCGCCGATACGGTGCAGGTCCGGGCCGGTGCGCTTGCTGCCCCAGAGGAACGGGTGGTCAAAGACGAATTCGCCGGCCTTCGAGTAATCGCCGTAGCGTTCCGTCTCGCTGCGGAACGGGCGAATCATCTGCGAATGGCAGCCCACGCAGCCCTCGCGGATGTAAATGTCGCGCCCGAGCAGTTCGAGCGGCGTGTAGGGTTTTACGGCGGCGATGGTCGGGACGTTCTCCTTGATAATCCACATGGGGATGAACTCGACCAAGCCGCCAATCGCCACCGCGACGAGCGCAAAGACCGTCATCACCATCGGCTTGGATTCAATCCAGCGGTGACCCCACGGGTGTTTCTCCTCGTGCGCTTCCGGCTGCGACTTCAGCGCGGGCGCCTGCACTTCCACGTCCGGAACGAACTGTCCGGCCTTGGCAGTCTTCCACAGGTTGTAAGCCATGATGCACGCGCCGAGGATGTAGAACGTGCCGCCGATGGCGCGCAGCTTATACATCGGGATGAGCTGAAGCACGGTCTCGAGGAAGTTCGGATACTGCATGAAGCCTTCGCTGGTGAACTGCTTCCACATCAGCCCCTGCGTGATGCCGCTCCAATACATCGGGATGACGTAGAACATCATGCCCAGCAGCCCGAGCCAGAAGTGCCAGTTGGCGAGCTTCACCGAGTAGAGCTTCGTGTTGTAGAGGCGCGGGAAGAGCCAGTAGAGCACGCTGAAGGTGAGAAAGCCGTTCCAGCCCAGCGCACCGGTGTGCACGTGCGCAATCGTCCAGTCCGTGTAGTGCGACAGCGCGTTGACCGACTTGATGGAGAGCATCGGGCCTTCGAGCGTCGCCATGCCGTAGGCGGTGATGGCCACGACCATGAACTTCAGCATCGGCTCCTCGCGGACCTTGTTCCATGCGCCGCGCAACGTGAGCAGGCCGTTCAACATGCCGCCCCAGCTCGGCGCGATGAGCATGATGGAGAACGCCATGCCGAGCGATTGCGCCCAGTCTGGCAGCGCGGTGTAGAGCAGGTGATGCGGCCCCGCCCAGATGTAGATGAAGATGAGCGCCCAGAAATGGATGATGGACAGCCGGTAGCTGAAGACGGGCCGCTCCGCCGCCTTCGGCAGGTAGTAATACATCAGGCCGAGGTAGGACGTGGTGAGGAAGAACGCGACGGCGTTGTGCGCATACCACCACTGCACCAGCGCGTCCTGCACGCCGGCGTAGAGCGAGTAGCTCTTGAACCAGCCGGCGGGAATCGCCAGCGAGTTCACAATGTGGAGCATCGCGACGGTGATGGCGGTGGCGATGTAGAACCAGATGGCGACATAAAGATGTTTCTCGCGGCGCGTGAGGATGGTGCCGAAGAGGTTCACCGCGAAGACCACCCAGACCGCCGCGATGGCGAGGTCAATGGGCCATTCCAGCTCCGCGTATTCCTTGCTCGAAGTCAGGCCCAGCGGGAGCGTCACCGCCGCGCTGACGATGATGGCCTGCCAGCCCCAGAAGTTTATCCAACTTAGCTTGTCGCTGAACATCCGCGCCTTGCAGAGCCGTTGCAGCGAGTAGTAGATGCCCATGAACATGCCGTTGCCCACGAAGGCGAAGATGACGGCGTTCGTGTGCAGCGGGCGCAGCCGGCCGAACGTGGTGAACTGGAGGTTGAGGTTCAGCTCCGGCCAGAAAAGCTGGCAGGCGATGAGCAGCCCGGCGGCGAAGCCCACGAGGCCCCAGATGACCGTGGCGATGGCAAACGCGCGGACGATGCGGTTGTCGTATTTGAACGTTTCGAGGTTCGGGTTCATTTCAGTTTCGAGTTGGGAGAGTGGTCGGTGATGGGGGCGGGCTTGGTGGCGAGTTTTTCATCCAGCAGCACGCGCATTGAGGGCGTGGTGGTGTCCTCGTATTGGCCGGAGCGCACCGACCAGATGAAGGCAAAGAGAAACGCCACGGCGAACAGGATGCTTAGCGGAATGAGGAGGAAAATGACGCTCATGCCAGCTCCTTCTGAAGTTGAGGGTTGAAAGTTGAAAGTTGAGAGACGCCGGCTTTGTTTCTCTCAACATTCAACTCCCCACCGCTCAACTTTCTGCCCAGCCACGCCGTCATGCCACAGGCGAAGGCGACGACGGACACGGAGCTCAGTGGCATCAGAATCGCGCAGACTACGGGCGAGAGGTTGCCGCTGGCTGCGATGCTGATGCCCACGATGTTGTAGACTGTGGAAATCAGGAACGCCGCGCGCACCGTCGCCACGGATTGCTTCGCGTAGTGCAGCACTTCCGCAAGGCGCGGCACCATCGCCGCTGAAGCGATGATGTCGCTGGCCGGCGAGAATGCGCTGACGCTTTCCACCACGGCCACGCCCACGTCCGCCTGCTTCAGTGCGCCCGCGTCGTTCAAGCCGTCGCCGACCATCATCACGGTTTTGCCGTCGCGTTGGAGGCGCTTGATGAAGCCGAGCTTGTCCAGCGGGCTTTGGTTGAACTGCAAGTGCGCCCCCGTGCCGAAGAGCGCACGGAAGCGTTCGCGCTCGCGCTCGTTGTCGCCGCTCAGGAGCGCCAGTTCATAGTTTGGCGAGAGCCGGGCAACGAGTGCGTCAGCGTCCGTGCGCAGCGCGCTCGCCAGCACGAAGCACCCGCGATAGTGGCCATCAACCGCGACGTGGACGCGGGTGCCAATGTCTTTGGAGCCACCGCCGTTTGTCGGCTCCAGCTCCGGAATTGAAGAAGCAGCGGACTCACTTCCGGTGCTACAGGCGCCGCGCGACTCCAGCCAAATCGCCGAGCCGACCCAGATTTCGTGGCCGTCCACTTGGCCTTCCATGCCGCAGCCGGTGGTTTCGAGGAACGAGCGCACCGGCTCGGGGAAGTGCTGGCGAGCAATGGCTTCACCGATGCGCACGGCCAGCGGATGCGTCGAGTGCCGTGTCATCGAGTAGAGCGAGCGCTCCTCGGCTTCGCTCAGGGGCGCGCCCTGCCAAGTCACGCTCCCGGCGCCGGCGGCGGTGAGCGTTCCCGTTTTGTCGAACACGATGGCGTCCACTTGCGCCAGCGTTTCGAGGACAAACGGGTTCTTCAGAAACACGTTTCGCCGGCCGAGCACGCGCTGCGCGGAGCCGAGCGCAAACGGCGCGGCCAGCGCGAGCGCGCACGGGCAGGCCACAATGAGCACGGCGGTGAAGGCGTTGAGCGACTTGGCCGGGGTGACGAACGCCCAGAACACCGCCGCGCCGACGGCGATGACGAGAATGATTTTGGTGAAGCGCTGGCTGTAGGCGTTGGTGAGCGCGTTGAACGATTCGGCACGGTCTTTGCGAAACGCGTCCTGGTTCCAGAGCGAGGTCAGGTAGCTCTGCGAAACCGGTTTGACCGTCTCAACTTCGATGGCCCCGCCCATCTGGCGTCCGCCGGCATAGAGGTAATTGCCGGGTTGTTTGGCGACGGGCTCGGACTCGCCGGTGACGAAGCTGTAGTCAATTAGCGCCGGGCCGGCGAGGAGCTTCGCGTCGGCGGGCACGAGTTCACCGTTGCGGAGGAGGAGTTGGTCGCCGACGGCGAGTTGCGAGAGGGAGACGCGCTCTTCCAATTCGGAATGCGGAGTGCGGAATGCGGAGTCTGTCAGAGCGTCCTCACGTCGGCTTCCAGCGAGGCGAGTCACCGACAGCGGGAAGAACGACTTGTAATCGCGGTCGAACGCGAGGCGGTCGTAGGTCTTTTGTTGAAACAGCTTTCCGCAGAGCAGGAAGAAAATCAGGCCGCAGAGCGAATCGAAGTAGCCATCCCCGCGCGCGCTCGCGACTTCCCACACGCTTTGCGCGAAGATGGCGACGATGCCCGCCGCGATGGGCACATCAATGTTCAGCAGTCGCTGCCGCAGGCTCACCCACGCGGAGCGGTAGTAGTCCGCTGCGCTGAAGACAACGACCGGCACGGCAAGCAGGAGGTTCAGCCAGCCGATGAAGACCTTGAGCTGCGGCCCGGTGAAGGCATCGAGACCGAAGTAGCCGGTGATGGCGAAGAACATCGCGTTGCCAAACGCAAAGCCCGCAACGCCGAGTTGCAGCCACAAGCGGCGCGCGGCGGGATGGACAGGCCGCGCATCGAGGTCGGCGAACTTCAGCTCGGGTTCGTAGCCCAGCGACGCGAGCAGCGCGGCGACTTCGCTGAGTTTCACCCGCGCCGGGTCAAAGCCGATGGCCGCCTCCTTGCGCGCGAAGTTGACCTGCGATTGGCCGATGCCGGGGCGCAGGCGGAAGAGATTTTCCAGCAGCCACACGCATGCGATGCAGTGGATGGCGGGGAGATGGAACGTGACGCGCGTCAGCTTCTCGCCGGAGAAGTCCACGAGCCGCGCGCGGACGGACGGGTCATCGAGGAACGCGAAGCGGTCGGCCGCGGTGGGTTGGGCGATGCGGATGCCGGGGCGCTCGGCGAGTTGGTAAAAGTCACTGAGGCCGTTCTGGTCGAGCAGTTCGAAGACCATGAGGCAGCCGGCGCAGCAGAACGATTTTCCCGCACGGGCAAAATCTCCGCCTCCGCATGATGCGCCGCAATGAAAGCACGCCCCTGCCGCTGGCTTCTCGCCATTGCTGGTCCGAATTCGGGCTGCGTTCAAAGCGTTCACGGTTTGTTGCCGGCGTTGGGGATCGGGGGGACTGGTATTCCCTCACCGGCAGCAGCGTGGGACAGGCAGGAATCCGCAGCTTTTCCTGAATTGCCCAAGGCCAGCCGCTTTTTGGCAGTGCATGGGCAAGCTGCGTTCTGCTCCACCTCGGGGTTCCCCTCAGGCGACTACCGGGGCGAGCGCCTGATACCGCCGGCCTCGCCCGCGCGTAAGGTGGGGTCATGAAAGCAAACGCGTTCACAGCCACGAACGAAGCGCAGGTCGTCAAGGTCATCCCCGTGCGGTTTGCCCCCGAGCCCGCGGTGTCCATCCCGGTCCGCCGGCAGGCACCGACTCTTGCGTGGGTGCCGCGCAAGCCCTCGGTCGGCCATTCCGCCCCGCGTCCAGCCGCGCTGCTCGCCCTGTTGCTTGGGCTGGTGCTGACGGTGGCGGGTCGGCCGGCGGCCCACGCGGCGCTGACGAACGCCTCGACGGATCTGGCGGTGCTGGTGGTGGCGGCGACGACCAACGACGCGGCGCTGC
>JACCDO010187193.1_pt1 | contig 13405 bp, 9 predicted proteins | sample 7446101 | NCBI WGS metagenome assembly JACCDO01 (sample SAMN15323440, study PRJNA562643) | freshwater metagenome | isolation source: river surface water | place: USA:Blue River Watershed | collected 2017-08-16
TCAACTTCATCAACGTCAAGAACGACTGCAGGCTGATTTATCTACTTTGGTGAAGCCTGATGCTGAGGCGCTAAGCCTAGCGACCGATCGTCAAACCATGGCTCAGCGCAAAGCTGATGAAGCTCAGGAAGTTTCTGAGGCAGCGAATTTGAATGTTCCAGAAGCAGATGCCACGAGACAAAAAGCCCAGCAGGCCTTACAAGAGTCATCTGCGGCACTGAGTCAAACGCAAGCTCGTTTGAGTGCTTTACAAGCTTTACAAGAGAAAGTTCAAGCTCAAGCAAAAGTTGGTCCTTGGTTAGAGCAAAAAGGCCTCAATAAAAAACAACGTTTGTGGCAAGACTTACAAGTTGAAAAAGGTTGGGAAACTGCTCTTGAAGCAATCTTGCGGGAGCGAGTTACTGCTTTACAAGCGAGTGATTTGAATGAGGCTGTTCGTCTTGCTCAAGATGCACCACCATCACGTTTGGCGTTTTATTCTGGCAATGGTGTTTCAAATTCAGATTCAAGCCTTAATAGTTTGACCAGTTTGATGAGCCGTGTTCAGGTCAAAGATCTCGGTATTAAAGCGGTGATTCAAGAGTGGTTGGGCAATGTTTATATTGCCGATAGCTTGGAAGATGCAATGCGTCGCCGTGAGCAATTACCTCAGGGTGGTGTGCTTTTGGTTAAAGAAGGCCACATTGTGAGTCGTGTGAGTTTGCAGCTCTACGCAGAAGACTCAGAGCAAGCTGGTTTATTGGCGCGCGGTCAAGAAATTGAAAACCTAGATCTACAGCTAAAAGCTCAGCAACTTATTCTTGATGAAGCCCAAAGTGAAGCTAATCGCGCCCAATCTGCTTATCACCAAGCTCATCAGTTAGCCCAGCAGGCTCGTCAAACAGCTGAACAAGCTGTGAGAGAAGCTCATAACTTAGAAGTTGAGCGTTTGCAACTTGCTCAAGCTGATGAAAAATACAGAACACGTGCTGAACAAATCAATCGAGAGCTTGATGAGCTCACTCAACAATCAGCTGAACTTCAGTCCATCAGAGATGAAGGTCAGGGAGAGTTGGACCGAGTGCAAGATGAAAAAGGTTTACACGGCGATAGTTTGACGACTGCCCAAGATGCTTATCAAGCAGCTCAACACGCTCTTGAGCAAGCACGTGATGCCTTGCGTTTATCTGAGCGTGAAGCCAGTGAGGCATCTTTCAATACCAGAACCTTGGTTCAAAGAATCAGCGATTTAACGCGCGATCAACAATCTGCTCAGCAGCAGGTAGGTGACATTCAGGTGAGCTTGGGTAATTCTCAAGAAGAGTTGCATGGATTATCTGATGAAGCTGCACAAGAGGCTTTACAAAACTTATTGATTCAAAGAAGCGCTCGCGAAGCTGCTTTGGCGAATGCTAGAACAGAAATGGATGCCATCTCTCATCGCTTGCGTGAAGGTGATGAAGCTCGTTTGACGATTGAACGTAGCTTGCAGCCTTTGCGTGATAAGGCCATGGAACTTCAGCTCAAAGAGCAGGCTGCTCGTTTGAACGTGGAGCAATTTGCCACGATGTTGATGGATGCTGAAGCCAATGTTGAAGAATTGCGTGCGCGCTTAACGCCTGACATGAAGGTCAGCACATTGCAGTCAGAGGTTAACAAGCTCAATCAAGAGATTCAAGGTTTGGGTCCTGTGAATATGGCAGCTCTTGAAGAGCTTGCTAGTGCCCAAGAGCGTAAGACATTCTTGGATGCACAGTCAGCTGACTTGAATGAAGCGATCAACACCTTGACAGACGCCATCTCAAAGATTGACTCTGAAACTCGTGAATTACTACAAGGTACTTTCGATCAGGTCAACGAGCATTTCGCAAAACTATTCCCAGACTTGTTTGGTGGTGGTAACGCTAAATTAGTGATGACTGGTGAAGAGATTTTGGATTCTGGTGTTCAAGTGATGGCTCAACCACCTGGTAAGAAAAATTCAACCATTCATTTGTTATCAGGCGGCGAAAAAGCTTTGACAGCGATTGCCTTGGTTTTCTCATTATTCCAATTAAACCCAGCACCATTCTGCTTGCTTGACGAGGTGGATGCTCCTTTGGATGATGCGAATACAGGTCGCTATGCTGACATGGTTTCAAGAATGTCTAAAAACACTCAATTCGTCTTTATTTCACACAATAAGATCACCATGGAAATTGCTAGCCAATTGATCGGTGTCACCATGCAAGAGCAGGGTGTTTCTAGAATTGTTGCTGTTGACTTAGAGGCTGCGGCAACCATGGTGGAGGCTGCTTAATGACTTGGTTCACTGAACTTGCTGCATCCTTAGGGTTGTCAGATCTTCAGTTATCCCTTGGACTTGTTGGATTCAGTCTACTTGTTCTAGTCATGATTTATAACGCTATGCGCATACGCAAGCTTGATAAGGACGAATCCTTGGATGACTCTATTGATTTATCTGAACCAAGCTTTTCATCAGCGGATGGAGTTCCTGTTAAATCTGAGCCAAGCCTTGGCGGTGTGGTGCATGCAACTGCTCATGCCGAGCCCGTATTAGGAAAAATTGATCCCTTGATTGATTGTGTTGCCACATTGCGCTTACCAGAAGCCATCACTGGCCAAGAAATTTTGAGTCATTTAAGTGATTGGCCAAAAAATACTCAATTCATCTGGCTCCATGAAGGCCTGAGCACGGATGCTGTGTGGCAGACCATCACACCCGAGCAAAGTTTCACAGAACTACAGTTGGCCATTCAATTAGCCAATCGATCAGGTCCCATTGGCATGGTTGATTTGTCAGATTTTGTATCTAAAGCTCAGTTGCTATCAAATGAATTAGATGCAGAGTTAGATTTAGCCCCACATAACGAGATCATTGAATCGGCCAAAAGCTTAGATGACTTTGCGGCAAGATGTGATATTCAATTAGGTATCACCGTGGTTCCCAAAGATGGTTTATGGAATTTAATGACCATTCAGAACGTTGCCAATAAAGCAGGCTTTTTATTATCTCGTGATGGTCGTGAATATCAGCGCGTTGTTGCAGATATGGTCATTTACAAGTTAATCGCAGACCAGGCGAATTTCTTGCGTGATGATTTGAGTCAATCAAATGTTCAATATGTGACATTACTTTTAAATTTACCTCACGTTTCTTATGAAATGACACCGTTTCAATTGATGCTTGATGATGCCAAATTATTGGCTGAGGCTCTCAATGGTCACTTGGTAGATGATGCTGGTAGACCGCTGGTAGATGAAGCCATCCATGCTATCAAAGGACAGCTTGAAGAAATTTATCAAGCGATGACAGTCCAAGGTATTCCTGCAGGTTCTGCTGCTGCAAGTAGACTTTTCTCATAGGTCCTTATGTCTGATTCGGCTCGTTATGCCTGGCTGAAAGACGAGTTGGCAATGCTGGATCATGCCTACTACGTCCTAGATGACCCAAAACTACCAGATGTTGAGTACGACAAGCTCTACAGAGAGCTATTGGCGATTGAGCACGATCATCCTGATTGGGTCACGTTAGATTCACCATCGCAAAGAGTGAGTGGGCAGGCCAGCGATCTTTTTTCTGAAGTCAAACATGTGGTTCCCATGCTCTCGCTGAACAATGCTTTAGAGGATAAAGAGGCTGAGGCTTTTGATAAGCGTTGTCGTGAAGGTTTGAATTTAAGCGCTGTTGAGTATGCTGCTGAACTTAAATTTGATGGTTTAGCTATCTCATTGCGTTATGAAAATGGTCTTCTGACACAGGCTGCGACTCGTGGTGATGGTTACAGTGGTGAAGATGTGACTGCGAATATCAGAACTATTAAGGCGATACCTCTAAAGCTCAAAGGCACATCACATCCTCAGATTTTGGACGTGCGTGGTGAAGTTTTCATGAGTCATAAAGACTTTGAAAGTTTGAATCAGGCTGCAATCAATAAATCTGAAAAAACTTTTGCCAACCCTAGAAACGCAGCAGCTGGCAGCTTGCGACAATTAGACCCAAGAATCACCGCACAACGCACCTTGTCTTTTTATGCCTACGGCATTGGTCAATGTGAGCCATCAAGTTTTCTACCTAATACCCATGCTGCATTATTAGATCTCTATGCATCATGGGGTTTGCCTGTTTGTGAACATCGTGCAGTGGTTCAATCGATAGATGGTTTGATGGGTTTTTATCAATCGATTGGTGCTTTGCGTGATCAATTGCCCTATGACATTGACGGAGTTGTATATAAAGTCAACTCAAGAGAGCTACAAGAGGACTTGGGGTTTGTCTCAAGAGCCCCAAGATTTGCTGTGGCTCATAAATATCCTGCACAAGAAGCGCTGACGACTGTTTTGGGCATTGATGTTCAAGTGGGCAGAACTGGGGCCATCACTCCAGTGGCTAGGTTATCACCGGTGGTGGTTGGTGGTGTGACTGTTACGAATGCTACTTTGCATAATGAAGATGAAGTTCGTCGCAAAGATGTTCATATTGGCGATACCGTTGTGGTTCGCCGTGCAGGCGATGTGATTCCTGAGGTCGTATCAGCCATTAAAGAAAAGCGCCCATCGTCTGCAATTGCTTTTGTGATGCCCACATCTTGTCCAATTTGTGGCTCACACATTGAGAGGCCAGAAGAGGAGGCTGTGGCAAGGTGCAGTGGAGGATTGTTCTGCCCAGCACAGCGCAAACAAGCGCTTTTGCATTTTGCTCAACGCAGGGCCATGGATATTGATGGATTGGGTGAAAAGATTGTTGATCAATTAGTCGATTTATCTATTGTCAGAACTCCAGCAGACTTGTATCGCTTAGGGTTGATGGCCTTGGCAAATTTGGATCGCATGGGTGAGAAGTCAGCTGAGAACTTACTGCAATCCATTGAGAAATCCAGAAAAAATACTTTGGCCAGATTTATCTTTGCTTTAGGGATTCGTCACGTTGGTGAGAGCACGGCTAAAGATCTAGCAAAACATTTTGGCCAGATTGATAAGCTCATGATGGCAAATGAAGAAGAATTGCTTCAAGTCAATGATGTGGGGCCTGTGGTGGCTAAATCATTGCTCAGCTTTTTCAGTGAAGCTCATAACAGAGAGGTTGTCGAGCAATTATTGGCATCAGGCATTGAGCTCGAAGTAGAAACTTCCGCAATCAATCCTGATTTAGTCGGTAAGACATTTGTATTGACTGGTACTTTGCCGACTATGTCACGCGATGAAGCAAAAGCACTCCTTGAAAAGGCTGGTGCCAAGGTAGCTGGTTCTGTTTCTGCAAAAACCCATTATGTGGTTGCTGGTGCTGATGCTGGAAGCAAGTTAGAAAAAGCTCAAGAACTGGGCGTTGCAGTGATTGATGAAGCTCAGATGTTGCAGCTCTTGCAACTTTAAAGAACTAAACGGCCAAAGCGTCCAATATCTCTGTTTCAAGCTGTACTTGGATTTTTGAATCTTTTGACAGATTGTGCCCATCTAACAAAAACACGTCTTCAATGCGCTCACCCAATGTGTTGATTCTGGCGGTGTGCAAAGAAATATGATGTTCTGCCAAAATTTTTGCTATGGCGTAAAGAAGTCCTGTTCTGTCATTGGCAGATACTGATAAGACGTAGTATTGCCCACGCTCATCAGCTCTGAGACTGACGCGAGGTTGAATCGGGAAGCTTCTTGATTGTCTGGATAAGCGACCCTTGCTTGGGTTTGGTAGTGGGGCACTCTGTTGAAGCATTGCAGCTAAGTCGTGTTCAACCAATTGAATGATGTCACGGTAGTGACCGCCTTCACGTAACAAATTAGTGCCAGCAATTTGGAATGTATCCAAGGCATAGCCATGTTGTGTTGTATGAATCTTGGCATCCAGAATAGAAAAACCTTGTTGATCAAAGTAAGCGCAAATTCTGGCAAATAAATCTACCTGATCCTTGATGTAAACCCCGACCTGCAGACCTTCACCAATTTGAGAAAGACGAGCTCTCACGATTGGCTCTGGGTGATTCACGCGCCCATGCAAATGCTTGGTTAGCCATGCAATATCACTGGGCTCATGTCTTAAGAAGAAGGAGATGTCTAGTTGTTTCCAGAGCTTTTCGTGTGCATCTGCTTGTAAACCAAAGAGACGCAACATTTGTTTGGCCTCCGATTGATTTTGTTCTAATTCAGAGCTCAAATCATGTTGTTCACCACCCAAGATTCGTAAAGTGAGCTTATACAAATCCTCCAAGAGTTTGCCTTTCCAGGCATTCCATACTTTGGGGCTGGTACCTCGAACATCAGCAACGGTCAGCAAATAAAGAGCGGTTAATCGTCTTTCAGTTTTTACTTTTTTTGCAAAAGCTTTGATTACGTCTGGATCGCTGATATCTTGTTTTTGTGCCACTTGGCTCATGGTCAAATGTTCGGCAACTAACCAGACCAATAAATCAGTATCTTCTTTGCTCAAGCCATGCTGTTTGGCAAATAGCCGAGCATCTTTTCTACCAAGCTCAGAGTGATCACCACCACGTCCTTTGGCGATGTCATGGAACAAGGCCGCCAAGATCAGAAGCCACGGCTTGTCATAGTTAGCTGCTAATTGGCTACAAAATGGGAACTCATGAGTGTGTTCAACGATCCAGAAGCGTCGAACATTGCGCAGCACCATCAAGATGTGTTGATCGACTGTGTACACATGGAATAAATCATGTTGCATCTGTCCGACGATTTTTCTAAACGCAGGTAAGTATCGACCTAATACGCTGGTTTGATTCATCATGCGGAATGCATTGGTGACGCCATGAGGTTGGCGCACAATCTCCATGAAGTACTCACGGTTTTCAGCTTGTTGACGCCATTGGGCATTCATAAGATTTCTAGCGTTGTACAAACCTCTTAAGATTTGTGCTGAAAATCCTTTGACTCCTGGAGTTTTTGTGTAGAGCAAAAATGCCCGCAGAATTTGATTGGGGTGTTTTTCAAATAAGTTAGGGTCAACGATGTCCAGCAAGCCTTGTCTCTCAACAAAATGCTCTGAGACTGGTCTGGTGATTCTTGATTCTTTAGGAAAGAGTATCGCTTCGATGTTTTGTAGAAGTATTTCATTTAACTGAGTCACAGCTTTTGCAGCCCAGTAATACTGCTTCATGATTTTTTCACTGGCACGAGTGCCATTCTCTGATGTCAAACCAAAGGATTCAGCTAACTGAGTCTGTAAATCAAATACGAGGACATCTTGACGCCTTTTGGCGACCAAATGCAATTGGGTGCGCAAGGTTTGTAATAGCTTCAGATTTCTATTGATCTCTAAAGATTCACGCTTGGTCAGTAGACCTTTTTTATGTAAATCAGAAAAGCTGTTACCCAACTTAGCAGCTTTTGTCATCCATAAAATCACTTGTAGATCTCGAAGTCCACCTGGACTCTCTTTGCAGTTGGGCTCTAAGGAGTAGGGGGTGTCGTTGTATTTATGATGACGTTGACGTAGTTCTGATAACTTCGCCTGGTAAAACGCTTTGGCATCCATGGCTGCATCAAACTGCACCAAGAAGCGACGATAGAGTTTCTTGTCCCCACCGACTAAACGAGATTCCAAAAGGGCTGTTCTAACAGTGATATCCGCTGCTGATTCCTGTAAACATTCTTCGATGTTACGGACTGACGATCCAATCTCAATGCCCAAGTCCCAGCAACGAGTGATGAAGCTTTCCACTTTGGGATGCGCCAATGCCAGTTCAGCCTCGGTCAGTTTTTCAGAGAGCAGAACCAAGATATCAACATCTGAATATGGATATTGCTCAGCTCGACCAAAGCCACCAACCGCTACAAGAGCGGCGTAGTCATCCAAACCATTTTCTTGCCACGCCAACAGCAATTGCTGATCAATGAGTTGGCAAATATCTTTGGTTAATTTATGAACATTCAGATCTTTTTTGAACTCTTCAAGGCGAGCCTCACGACGAGTTTTAAGAGTTGCAAGGGTGTCCATATGGCGCTGGTTTAAGGTCTGAACTTCAGATTGCCAACACAGGCTGGTGGCGGAGGGCTTCCCGCAGAATAGGTCAAAACCTCAACCCCAGTTGGGGTCACTAAGCAAGTATGTTCCCACTGAGCAGATAAGCTGCGGTCCTTAGTTTTAACTGTCCATTGATCAGGCATGGTTCTGATGTCTCGTTTTCCAGCATTGATCATGGGTTCAATGGTGAAGGTCATGCCTTGATGCAATTTTTCACCTAAACCAGGTTTACCATAATGAACAATTTGTGGTTCATCGTGGAAGACTTGTCCAATCCCATGACCGCAATACTCTCTCACCACTGAATATCCAGCGTTTTCAGCATGGGTTTGGATTGCATGACCAATATCACCCAAGGTACAGCCTGGTTTGACCTGGGCAATACCAAGCCACATGCATTCATAAGTGATTTGTGACAGTCTTTTGGCCAAAATTGATGGTTCACCAATTGAGAACATGCGGCTGGTGTCGCCGTAATAGCCACTTTGCGTGATCACGGTGATGTCCAGATTAACCACATCTCCATCCTTCAGGATTCGGTCGCCTGGTATGCCATGGCAAATCACGTCATTGACGGATGTGCAGATGGATTTTGGGAAGGGCGGATAGCCTGGAGGCTGATAATTGAGGGGGGCTGGCACCGTTTTTTGGACATTGACCATGTAATTATGGCAAATTTGGTCCAATTCCCCAGTCGTGACTCCAGCCTTGATAAAAGGGGTTACATGGTCGAGTACCTCGCTGGCCAAGCGACCAGCCTCACGCATACCAGCGATGAATTCTTGAGAAGTGGGTTTTTTGGTTTCAGTCAACATAGCTCGATTATCCAGCATAAATTCATTGTTTTCATGGCTTTAATACGATTTTTAGGGTAGAATACGCACACTGTTTCAGATGGTCTGGAGCAGAATCACGAACCAAGCCGTCCAGGGTGGCACTTTTTAGTGCAGTCAGGACTTGGTTCTAGACACAACCCTTAGGAGATTTACATGTCAGTGACTATGCGTCAAATGCTAGAAGCCGGTTGCCATTTTGGGCACCAAACTCGCTTCTGGTCACCAAAGATGGCCCCTTATATTTTCGGTCATCGCAACAAAATTCATATCATTAACCTCGAAAAAACTCTTCCAATGTTCTTGGAAGCGCAAAAATTCGTGCGTCAAGTGGCTTCAAACCGCGGCACAATTTTGTTCGTAGGTACAAAGCGTCAATCAAAAGAGATCATTGCTGAAGAAGCAACTCGTGCTGGTATGCCTTACGTTGATGCTCGCTGGTTGGGTGGCACATTGACTAACTTCAAAACAGTTAAAGGTTCTATCAAGCGTCTTAAAGACATGACTGCTGCTCGCGAAAATGGCGATTGGGAGCGTTTGTCTAAGAAGGAAGCTTTGACGACTAGCCGTGATATCGAGAAATTAGAGAAATCATTGGGCGGTATTCAGGATATGGCTGGTACACCTGATGCGATTTTCGTGGTGGACGTTGGTTACCACAAGATTGCTTTGACAGAAGCTAAGAAATTAGGCATTCCAGTGATTGCCGTGGTTGATACAAACCACTCACCTGAAGGTGTTGATTACATCATTCCAGGTAACGACGACTCAAGCAAGGCTGTTGCTTTATATGTTCGTGCAATGGCTGACGCTATTTTGGAAGGTAAAGCCAACGCAGTGAACCAAGTGTTAGAAGCCGTTAAAGGTGACACTGACGAGTTCGTTGAAGAAGGAAAGGGCGAGTAATGGCTGCAATTACTGCTGCAATGGTTGGCGAACTACGCGCCAAAACTGATGCTCCAATGATGGAGTGTAAAAAAGCCCTGACTGAAGCTGATGGCGATATGGCCAAGGCAGAAGAAATTCTGCGTGTAAAACTCGGTAGCAAAGCTGGTAAAGCTGCTTCACGTGTTACAGCTGAAGGCGTTATCGCTGCGTTTATCAATGGCACAACTGGTGCATTGTTAGAAGTTAACTGCGAAACAGACTTTGTTTCAAAGAATGATGACTTCTTGGCATTGAGTAATGCATGTGCAAAATTGGTGGCTGAAAATAATCCAGCTGATGTGACTGCTTTGTCTGCTTTGCCATATGCTGGTAAGACAGTTGAAGAAGTTCGCGCTGAATTGATCGGTCGTATCGGTGAGAACATGTCTTTGCGTCGTTTCACACGTTTTTCAGGTGCGAACAAACTAGTGTCTTACTTGCACGGCACACGCATTGGTGTGATGGTTGAATACACTGGTGACGACACAGCGGCTAAAGATGTTGCCATGCACATTGCTGCGATGAAGCCAATCGCTTTGTCTGCTGCAGATGTTCCTGCTGACAAGATTGCTACAGAGAAGAGTGTTGCTGAACTTAAGGCTGCTGAATCAGGCAAGCCAGCTGAAATCATCGCTAAGATGGTTGAAGGCTCAGTTCAAAAGTACTTGAAAGAAGTTTCTTTGTTGAATCAAACTTTTGTTAAAAACGACAAACAAACTGTAGAGCAAATGTTGAAGGCTGCTAATACAACCATCAAGAGCTTTACGATGTATGTTGTTGGTGAAGGTATTGAAAAGCGTCAAGATGACTTTGCTGCTGAAGTTGCTGCGCAAGTAGCTGCTGCAAAAGCCACGGCCTAAGTAGTTCTTGTAGTTCAAAAAGGCACGGGGCTAAAACCTTCGTGCCTTTTATACTTTTGTAACTTGATAAATGCTAGATAAAGAGAGACTGACCATGCCAGCTTATAAAAAAGTTTTGCTCAAACTATCAGGTGAAGCCTTAATGGGGGATGACTCTTACGGTATCAACCCAGGAACCATTGATGCCATGGTGGCCGATGTCGCTGAAGTGGTTCAAATCGGTACTCAGTTAGCCATCGTGATCGGTGGCGGTAATATTTTCAGAGGTGTGGCTGGTGGTGCTGCTGGTATGGATCGCGCAACAGCTGACTACATGGGTATGCTGGCGACAATGATGAATGCTTTGGCCTTGCAAGATGCCTTGCGTCAAAAAGGTGTAGAAGCACGAGTTCAATCTGCCTTAAGAATGGACCAAGTTGTAGAACCCTATATTCGCCCTAAGGCGATCCGTCATATGGAAGAAGGCAAGGTAGTTATTTTTGCAGCCGGAACAGGTAATCCATTTTTCACAACTGATACTGCCGCTGCTTTACGTGGTGCAGAAATGGGCGTTGAGGTTGTTCTTAAAGCGACCAAGGTCGATGGTATTTACACCAGCGATCCGAAAAAAGATCCGACCGCCACTCGTTATGACACCATCACTTTTGATGAGGCCATCATCAAAAATCTACAAGTCATGGATGCCACAGCATTTGCATTGTGTCGCGATAGAAAATTGCCCATCAAAGTTTTTTCAATCCTCAAGCCAGGCGCTTTAAAGCGCGTTGTGATGGGTGACAGTGAAGGTACTTTGGTACACGTTTAAAAGGAAACATCATGTCTGCTAATGAAATTAAAAAAAATACAGAACAAAAGATGACCAAATCAATTGAGTCATTGAAATCTAATTTGCAAAAAATCAGAACGGGTCGTGCTCACCCAGGCATCTTGGAGCAGATCAATGTTGACTACTATGGAAACCCAACCCCATTGGCTCAAGTAGCTAACTTGGGTTTGGCTGATGCTAGAACATTGACCGTTCAGCCTTGGGAAAAAAGCATGATGGCTGCCGTAGAAAAGGCCATCCGCGAATCTGATTTAGGTCTTAATCCGGCTACTCAGGGCAACATCATTCGTGTACCGATGCCTGCATTGACTGAAGAGCGTCGTAAAGAATTGACCAAAGTGGTCAAGAGTGAGGGTGAAGATTCAAAAATTGCTGTGCGTAATTTAAGACGTGATGCGAATGAATCTTTGAAAAAATTAGCAAAAGATAAAGAGATTTCAGAAGATGATGAGCGTCGCTCACAAGACGAGGTTCAGAAAATGACAGATCGTTTTGTTGCTGAAATCGACAAAATCATTTCTGAAAAAGAAAAAGAGATCATGACCGTTTAAGCCAAGCTTAAATAGTCTTTTTATGGTCAAAAAAGCCAATCCCTCTCATGTCAGCACAACTTTGGCTGTGCCAGATGTGACGAGTATTCCTAAGCACCTTGCCATCATCATGGATGGCAATGGTCGATGGGCGACCAAGCGTTTTTTACCGAGAGTTGCGGGTCATTCACAAGGTCTCAACACTGTTAGAGAGATCGTCAAAGAATGTGGCGATCTAGGCGTTGAGTACTTAACGCTTTTCGCCTTTAGTTCAGAGAACTGGCGCAGACCTGCTGAAGAAGTTGGTTTTTTAATGAAGTTATTTTTAACGGCATTAGAAAAAGAAGTGTCTCGTTTAGATAAGAACAATGTCCGCTTAAGAGTGGTGGGTGATCTAACCAGATTTGATCAACAGATTCAAGAGCGCGTAGTTCAAGCAGAAGAAAAAACTGCTCACAACACAGGTCTGAATCTCACCATTGCGGCGAACTATGGTGGTCGATGGGATATCTTGCAAGCGGTTTCAGCCTGTCTGAAGGCAAATCCAACCATCACGCCTGAAGGTGTGACGGAGGCTCTACTAACTCCACACTTATCAATGTCTTACGCTCCAGAACCTGATCTATTTATCAGGACAGGTGGTGAGCAAAGAATCAGTAATTTTTTGTTGTGGCAATTGGCTTATACAGAGCTGTATTTCACAGACTTGCTTTGGCCGGATTTTGATGCCAAAGCATTACAAGCCTCCTTTGATTGGTACCGAGAGCGAGAGCGCCGTTTTGGACGTACCAGTGCTCAAGTCATTGAAGCGGAACAATAGAACAGCATGCTTAAGACCAGAGTTATCACAGCCATTGTGCTTTTAGGTATCTTTTTACCGGTGCTGTGGTTTGCTCCCTTGATTTATTTGGGTGGATTGATTGCCATCGTCATCACCTTGGCAGCCTGGGAGTGGTGGCGACTGCTGTTTCCAGATAATCAACGCAGGGCATTGTCATACGCAGGTTTGTGTTTGCTCAATTTGGTGGCTTGGTTGATGTATGCGGATATAGAGGCCGTCAAGATTCTCCTTTGGCTGACTTTGGGATTTTGGTTGTTGGTGGTTCCATTCATCATGAAGCAGTCTCTTCAGTTGTCACTTCAATCATGGCGCTGGCTTTTGGCCGTCATTGGTTTATTCATTTTGCCGGCCTGTTGGTTTGCTTTGATGCACTTGCGCGCGGTGAGCATGGCCTTATTTTTATCAGTGCTCATTTTGGTTTGGGCGGCTGATATTGGTGCCTATTTTGCGGGTAAGGCATTTGGTAAACACAAACTCGCCAAACAATTAAGCCCTGGCAAATCCATTGAAGGTGCAGTTGGTGGTTATGTATTGGTGATGGTCATCGGTATCCTCGGTGCTACTTTATTTGCTGATCAGCCATATACCCAAGGCAATTTCTTTGCCTTGATACAGTCTTCTTGGGGTTGGACTGGGATGA
>JACCDO010109685.1_pt1 | contig 13404 bp, 7 predicted proteins | sample 7446101 | NCBI WGS metagenome assembly JACCDO01 (sample SAMN15323440, study PRJNA562643) | freshwater metagenome | isolation source: river surface water | place: USA:Blue River Watershed | collected 2017-08-16
CGTTTAACGAGGTGATACTAGTTTGAGTACCGAGGATAACCACCTTGCCTTCACCTTGCACATGAATATTACTCATAACTTGGCTGTAGCTAGTGCTATCCAGCGCAAGTTTACCGGAATCAATAACCACTACAAGAAGGTTAATCAAGCTCCCAGGGATTAGCGTGCCCTGGCTACTGACGTGCATCTCTCCATCACCAGATACGACGGCATCCTTACTCATGTTGAAGCAGGCGCCACTGATAAGCAGCGTCCCTTCAACATGCAGCAAACAGTCCTCGCAGAGTGTATACACACTTAACGTGGACGTGGTAGCTGTGGCTACAATGATATTACTGACACTCTTGGCTATCCACACCGCATCCTCTGCACCGGTAGTCGTGCTGTCGTCAGCCAGAGTCACGTTATGTAACGTGGCAAGAGTCACACCAGTGACATGGCTATCACCATAGAAATAAACGGGATTATTCAATGAAAGAGTGGGTAAGTCGCTCAACACAGTATCAATAAGTGTGTCAAACAGATGTGTTTCAGCATAGGAAATAGTAACTTCTTCTGACTCCACGAACACCGTGCTACTGTCGGTCAAGCGCAGCAATGACCCATTAAGTACCGCGTCCTTTTGCAGTGCAACAGCACTACTTGCCACTATAAACGAAGGTATTGTCATGCTGCCGTAGATGCGAACCAAGCTACTATTCAGCGCATACAACACATCTGTTGCGACAAGGGATCCACTCATTAATGAGACCTGACTGCTTGATATTGTAAGCGAGTCCGTGCGGGAGGCCATGGAAATCCCACTAGGGATTTGCAAGATAGAGTCGCTGCCGCTGCCGATAACGCGTGATAAGTTAGTGATATTAGATGCAATCACAAGTTTACTTGCTCCAAATATTCGCACTTCAAGTGGAAGATTGCTGTCAATATAAGCACTTTCTTCCAATATGGTGGCAGGATGAGTACTTGTTGCAAACGTGTCGTTGAATGACGTGATATAGTCATCACTCAGGACATACTCCAATGATATGGGCTGTGAAGACGTCGCAATACTCTGCTTGTTCGCGGAGTGTAAGATATAAAGCGTGCCGGGACCTGCGCGATCGAGGTCTTGGTGCTTGGATCCTTGGATACGATAGCCACCATCAATATAGAGTGTACCAACAATGTTGTAGTGAACACAATACAGTGCAACTCGACCTCCACTGCCGCCACCACCTACTACATCACCACCAGCGTATCCACCATTACCTCCTTGAGCTAATAGCATACCTGATCCGCTTATAGTCGTTGTATTCAATAAAATACTTCCACCCGCGCCACCACCGCAGCCGTGGGACGCCGCATCTCCACTCACGTCGAGCTTACCATCAATAGTAATACTACTAGATGTTATCTGAATAAAGCCACCTCCTGCACCGCCTGAACATAGCTGGGATAGCTCTGATATGCCACCTCCACTACCTAATTGAGTGGGATACGCGGAGGATCCGTAAGAAAGAGAGGTGTCAACGGCTACACTGTTATTCGAACCGTATCCACCAATACCACCGTGAGATCCACCTGATGCAGATGTTTCTCCTTGCATGCTTCCAGCTCCAGGTCCACTCCCTAGCTCATAGCCTTGCCCTTTCGTTGTTACTTCACTAGTGGCATCAATAACCACCTCTGATGTAGTAAATGTAACTGATTTCATATGCAAAACACTACTGTTCTCAACACGCACAACATCAGCAGTGATATTCACGTGAGTAGAGTCAGCAGAGGCGATATAGAGGTCACTTCCGCCCTCGACTAGTATGTAGCGAACTGTAAGAGACGGCTCCGGCAATGACACGTGTACTAGCGAGCTGTTGGACGTGTGAATATCGATCAAAGTCGAGTCCCAGGATCCTTCAAGAGCATGCTTTCCAGCAGAGAATATGAGTGCAGGATAGGTCGACGCCGTGCTACACTCGGAGTATACATACGCACCAACTGCCAGAAGCATTCTGGAATACTCTCCACTATTTGAGAGGGTTCCACAACCCAGATATGTAGTGGATGTGTTACTCAACAAGAATTGTTGAGTGAATAGTAGTGTAACGACGTCATACACCTGGAGCACGCCACTAACAACACTGCGAACCCCCACGTTGACCTCAGCATCGCTTCCAAATGCAACCATTGTCCCTGCAACGTTAATGTAAGAGGAAGAGCCGGAATAGTCAATGATTTTCTCGAAATGGCCGTGATAAGAGCTGCTGCTGCTGTTCCCGTTCACTACGTCATTGAGGTCGGTTAACCCGCCAATATCCTCTGCAATATATGAGCTTAACTTGCAATAAGTGGTTTCATATAAACTATAGAAATCAAAGGATCGACACCAGCTGTGGCTGTTGCAGAGCAGCGCGCAGTCGTCAATATCTAACAAGTTAGTAACCACAAGGGAATACATATCGTTAGACACATTGTATATTTGAGCGTAGTAAGATCCGACATTATCTGTGGTTCTAACAAGTAAAGGCCATAGTACAGTAGGAACAGATGAGCTTGATGAGGTAGTTGGACGCAGCTGACCATCTATCACCAAGTCATAGACTCCATCGATAACTGGTAACATGTAATCCATGTTAGCCTCAGTATTCATTATATATCTAACATTCTCATTGTACTGCGACGAGTAGTCTTCTCTTATACTTAAAGACGAAGAATAGTTGCCGTAAATATTGAATGTACCTTGATCACTTATGTTTATTGTAGAGTTACACATGACTATCTCACCTTCGTACCATTCAAGCAAGTTATTCACTGTGAGTGTAACAAATTTTATACTTTTCGTATAAGGACTACTTAGTTTTGCATTATACGTAGTAATACTACTGTTGATGAATGGATTAATTGCACCGCTACTATCCGTATCAAAATATCCTTCAATCGTTCCATCCTGATAATTAAATAAACTTGTCACAGTCAATGTTGTTTGATTATTAAATTTGATAGTCCCATTACCAGAGTACTCGAGTATACTAATTAGAGCGTCTATATCAATGAAGAGAACTTCATCTTTCTTTAATTCAACAACAACTTCAGTCATTTCACTAGGAATTGAGTTAAGACTCCATGATGCCTCGTTGGACCAATTTCCTGAACCTCCTAACCAGAAATTTGTACTGTCAGCTAAGATCACTAGCCCAAACAACAACAGAATCAATAACGTTATTGTCATATCAATTATATCATCGAGGCGATATCGTAATAATCCTTTCTTTCATTTCTCTTCCGTTTAAAAACCGGAACCAATAGAGGGTGTGGACTATTGAAGGAGGAGAAATTTCTTCCTTTTGCAGTGGAAAGCGCATATAATAAAGTTTAATTACAGCAGAATACAGCATAAAGTTACACATCAAGGTCTCCAAGCACAGATAAGGGACCAGGAGTAACGCGATCAGCACTAGCCCCACCATTCGACGGCACTACATTGGACGAATCTGAAGGTGTTGCATGCTCAGTCACGTCATCCAATAAATTCAACAACGCAGAGAACAACACTTGATCTCTACGAAGAGCCTCATTAAAAGTTAAGTCAAATTTCGCGACTGTAGCAATAAAAGTATGAGTGAGTGAGTGAATTGAGTGAGTGAGTGAGTGAGTGAGTGAGTGAGTGAGTGAGTGAGTGAGTGAGTAACAATGCTATAGTAGAGAGATTTACCTTCACAATACTGTAGCTTATTTGGAAGTGGTTTCTTTCTATTTTCCTTCAACTCGCGATCCCACATATTGCGGATACCTTCTCGATGACCGACAAGTAGGACGTTAGGACTGCTACTATTTGTTACAATTTTGTTCATTGAATCAACATCAGAATTTCTGAACTCCTCAGTTGCACTATAAGCAAGTGTCTGTATTGGTGCCACAATTCCACCCGGAATGCTATTACCATCAACATCTACACCTTCGTCGCAACAATATATTTGATGCGTTGGGAATAAAGCTCTTAGCTCGTTTATTGTATGGAAGGTATTCACATGACCATCTTGGACTCTCGCTGCCGATGTAGCAAGTGACTTGGACACGTAGATAGGAATGTTATTGAATGCTGTAGATAATTCTACAGCTGTTTCAACAGCTCTGATTAGTGCTGAGCTGAATATCTCTGTTGGCATGACTAGGTTATTACTCGTAAAATATCTTTGTAGTGATAATGCCCTTTCTCGTGCTCTATGTTTCCCTCTAAACGGTGTTAATATACTGTCATTATAAATTTCATCAATTTTTCGTGTGCAAGTAAGTGGATATAGTGTATCTAAATATAAAAGTAACTCTGCCGCACGCGACTGGAGGTTATATCGTCTCAATAATTTAACAAAATCTGATTGTATTGCAGCAACTTGACTAATATTTCGTTGCTTTTGGCGTGAAATATGTATAAGACGTACGATTTCTTCCCATAAATCTCTTTGTTTCTCATCTAACCTTTCTCCGTGACGAACTAAATACAACGATTTAAGCTGGACTTCGATCGCATTCACGGATGCTTCAGTTACTGACATCTTTTGCTGTAGTTGTATTCCCCCCGATGAACTATTCTATGAGACAACTTCTTCTTTCGTATTTTATTTCCTTTTCTTTCTCGAAGAAAATTCGAAATTTCTGAAAGGTATCCACAGCCTTAAAAAATGGTCTTTCGCACTGAAATACTGCCAATATTAGATGGTAAATGACACGAATTGCTTTGGAACACAATGCAACGCTTCCTGCGCCGTCTCCGAGCGCGGTAGTTCAACAAAACAGCACCTAGCAAGGGCCGCCGGTCTGCAGGTCGACGGCCTTCCACACTTCGGAGCAAAAAATATTTGAGAGTTTACTCCCATAAGTACACTTTTCCCAGGATGAAACTGAAGATTGAGGAGCTGGATGTGTACTTCCCGTACGACTATTTGTACCGTGAGCAGTATGACTATATGTTAAACCTAAAGCGCGCAATCGATACCAAGGGACATGCTCTATTAGAGATGCCTACGGGAACAGGGAAAACAGTATGTTTGGTTGCATTAATTACATCTTATCAGGTACTATTATGTTTACTCTTTCCCACAACAATTCAGTTACTTACATGTAATTTGTGCACTTAGTTTAAATACCCACAGACGGGGAAATTGGTATATTGTACACGAACTGTACCAGAGATGTCAAAGTGTATGGAAGAGATAAAACGTGTAATTGCCTATAGAGAAAGTATAATTGGTCCAGCAGGAGGAAAAGTATTAGCATTATGTTTATCGTCAAGAAGAAATATGTGCATCCATCCTCGAATTAATAGTGAAGGTATAACTCACTTAATAATGTATTTAACATATTCATGAACTCATATTATTATTTATATAGGTGATAGAGAAACGGTTGATTCTTTATGCAGGAATATGACCGCATCTTGGGTTAGGAATAAAGGAGAAGCTGGTGTTGAATTATGTGATTTTTATGAAAGTTATGAAAATATTGGTAAAACTAGTGAGATATTACAAGGAGTATACTCATTAGACGACTTGAAGGAAGTCGGCAAAACCAAAGGCTGGTGCCCATATTTCATGACTCGGCACATACTGAATCACTGCAATATACTGGTGTATAACTATCAGTACATGTTAGATCCCAAAGTCTCATCATTAGTTAGTAAAGAATTAGAACAAGAAAGTATTATTGTCTTTGATGAAGCGCATAACATTGATAACGTGTGTATTGAGGCGTTATCAGTCACATTAGATAAGAAATTAGTTGATAGATCTATCGGTAGCGTGGGTCGGTTGAAGACGAAGGTAGACGACATGAAAAGGACTAACATTGATCGATTAAACCGTGAATATAATGACTTAGTGAATGGTTTACACGTGCAAGGCCTTGCTACAGGTGCGGACGGTCTGCCTGCTAATCCCGTTCTCACCGAGGATGATATAGCTGAAGCAGTACCAGGTGCAATAAGAAAAGCTGAACATTTTGTTGTTTTCTTAAAGAAAATTGTAATATTTCTTCAGCATTACATCCGCGATAAGAAAGAGTTGTCAAACGTGACCCCATTAGCCTTCTTAAAAGCGTTAGAAACAGAGACAGAAATACCACGGTTACAACTACGTTTTACTTATACTCGACTTGCTCGATTACTAAACACGTTAGAGATGACGTCCCTGGATGAGTTCGGTCAACTTTCTGAACTAGCTAATTTTGTTACACTTATTGCCACCTATTTAGAGGGATTTGCCGTGATATTTGAGCCAAATGGGACTATTATTGCCGGTGTAAGTGAGCCGTTACTGCAATGTTGCTGCTTGGATTCATCTATTGCAATTGCACCGTTATTCAAGAAATTCAAGACAGTTATTATTACCTCCGGGACCTTGTCACCCATTGATTTGTATCCAAAACTTCTTTCTTTTTCTCCAGTTATCTCGGAATCCCTTCCTATGTCCACCTTTCGCCATTGCTTGAGACCGTTAATTGTAACAAAAGGTACTCACTCACTCACTCACTTACTCACTCACTTACTCACTCACTCACTCACTCACTTACTCACTCACTCTTACTTACGTACTCACTCACTCACTCACTCACTCACTCACTCACTCACTCACTCAAGGCAACGATCAGCTTCCAATGTCAACCGTTTTTAAACTACGTAATGAAGAAAATGTGATACGAAATTATGGTAAATTACTTATAGATGTAGTTAAAACAGTACCAGATGGTGTGTGTTGCTTCTTTACCTCATACTTGTATATGGAACAGGTTATACAACAATGGGATGCTATGCGCATCCTGCAAGAGGTAATGAAACATAAACTTGTCTTCTTAGAAACAAAAGATGTTGTTGAAACTACATTAGCATTAGATAATTTTAAAAAAGCATGTGATTGTGGGAAAGGTGCCGTATTTTTATCAATTGCAAGAGGTAAAGTTGCTGAAGGTATTGATTTTGATCGTCATTATGGTCGTGCCGTTATACTATTTGGGATACCATATCAATACACTAAATCCCCAGTATTAGGTGCAAGATTAGAGTATATGCGCGAGAAATACACGATAAGAGAGGATGATTTCTTAACGTTTGATGCACTGCGTCAATCTGCGCAATGTGTTGGTCGAGTTATTCGTAGTAAAACAGATTATGGATTAGTTATTCTTGCAGATTCAAGATATAATAAAAGTGATAAGAAAGATAAGTTCCCACCATGGATAACTAAGTTTATGACTGATTCATCGTTAAATTTATCAACAGATCAAGCCGTGATACAAATGAAAAGTTTCTTGCGAGAAATGGGACAACCTATAGATCAAAGTGCATTAAGAACAATTCTTATGTCAGAAAGTGATATCTTACGTGAAAGACCACCACCACCTCAACCTCAACCTGTTGTTGTTGTTATGGACACTGTTGATGTTGTGAATAACTTAATAACAGAACAAATAAATGAAAAGAAAAGAAAATTGTAATTTAATTGTTTTTATATACTTGCAACTAACGTGTCTAAACTATCAGTAATGACGTAGCTGACCAGGTCCTTGGACTGCGAGCCGTCGATCTTTATCAGCATGTTCTCGTACTTCCCTTTGACGGCGTTGATATGGTTATTAAATTCTTGATAACGAATTTTTACTGTTTCAGCGGTGTCATCCTTACGTTGTACTAAACGTTGTCTTATTTCATCATTTTCAGGTGGTGAAAATTTCATATGATATATTTTACCAGTAACAGGATCTGTTCTTCTTCCAGTTACTCTTTCTACCAAGATATCTTCTGGTACATCTAATAATATAAAGCAATCAGGTGTTATACCTCTTTTAGATAATTCTTCTGCTTGTGAATTAGTACGTGGAAATCCGTCTAATAACCATCCTTTTGTTTTACAATCTTCTTCATTTAATCTATCACATACTAAATCAATTATTAACTCATCTGGTACTAGTTTACCAGATTCCATAAATCCTTTAGCCTTACTTCCTAATGGTGTATTTGCTTGCACTGCTGCTCGAAGCATATCGCCAGTTGATAAGTGTATAACACCATATTTTTGCTTTATTACTTCACATTGAGTCCCTTTGCCTGCTGCAGGAGACCCAGCAATTATGATTTTTAGAGGTTTTACTGCCATAACTATGTTCTCTCTTTGCACCATACTCCGGCGAATATGAGGTGATCCATATGGACTAATCCTCACGGTATTCGGTAGAAATGATTCTACACAAGAGAAAATACAGCATAATATAAATAGCCAGTGAAACATCGCTAGGAAAAGGAAGATTCCTGAATCGTAAGTGCACGTCTTTCGATGACTCATCGATCATTACCACACCCCGGCCTAATATTCAATCACTGTGCTTTTTAAGTTTAGTAGATTGAATGGAAGTAGGGACTGAGATATAAGGTTAAAAGGGAAGCGTTACCATTCCAAAAGCTTTATATAACTTTACAATAGCATCCAGCGGTTGATGAACCTCCGGCCCTTTTCAACTTGACCTCCAGACCAAGTTGTAGAAAAACTTGACAACTTCCGTAGCGATGATGAGGAGGCTACATTTATGGGTCATAATCGGGGTGCTTCTACCGCTAATAACAGCACTGATTCATGACTCCGTATTTTCTGAATGGATGGAGCTTTACAATAAGAAGTACAAAACGAATGAAGAATTAGAATATCGTTACAGTATTTTTAAGAAGAATTATGATCATATTAATGGTGCGAACAAAGCAGCATCGTCATGGCAGTTGGGACTTAATCAGTTTGCGGATTTAACGGCTCAAGAATTTAAAGAGAAGTATTTAATGAAATATTCATTGAATATCAATCATTTACCTTCAAAGAAATTAATTACCATCAATAATACTACAACAACATTACCTTCTTCATTCGATTGGAGAGTAGACAATACTACTGCAGTTGTTACAAGTGTTAAAGATCAAGGTTCAGTTGGAACTTGTTGGGCATTTTCAACAATTGGAAATATTGAAGGACAACATGCATTAAAGACAAATAATTTAATAGATTTATCAGTAGAATATTTGGTAGACTGCGATGGAAGCTATGACCCAACTTCAAAGCAAGCGGATTGTGGTGTGTTTGGTGGCTGGCCTTCACTTGCATATCAATTTATCATCAATTCTGGTGGTGTTCCAAGTGATGATGATTGGCCTTATTGCTGTGGAACTGGTGACTGCTACCCTTGTATGGAGGGACCTATATCTTACTGTGGTCCACCTCCTACATATTGTGACAAAGAAATTCCACAAAAATGTCCTGAAATGAAGCCAGTTGCAAGCATAACCTCTTGGAGTGATATATCAACTAATGAAGCGGATATCGCACAGGCACTAGTTGAACGAGGTCCATTATCCGTGCTATTAGATGCCACTGAGTTATCATTCTATAAATCAGGAGTATGGACAGGTTATATCAGTGGCACGTCACCATTACTTGGCTGCAAAGATAACCTAGACCATGCAGTTCTTCTCGTAGGTTTTGGTACCGATTCTAATGGTGTTGATTATTGGACTGTAAAAAATTCTTGGGGTGAAAGTTGGGGAGAGAATGGTTATTTTAGAATCATTCGAGGACAAAGTGCTTGCGGTATCAATAGTGCCGTCACCACTTCCATCATTTAGGGATTGTATTTTATACCACCTAACACATAGATATGTCTACATTTTATTTGTTTTATAGTTAAAAATACGTATGCAGGCAATGCTACCACTTCTTATGTAAGTTCGGAGTAATATCTCGCTTTATCTACTAGACTTTTGACACAAACTCAACTGATTTCCTCTGCGAAGAACGAACTAAGTAACTAACTAACTAACTGACTGACTACGTGACTAACTGACTAACTAAGTGACTAACTAACTAGCTAACTAACCAACTAACTAGCTAGCTAACTAACTAACTAACTAACTAACTAACTAACTAACTAGCTAACTGACTAACTAAGTGACTTCAGATGTATGACCGCCGGTATGACAAGTCCACCGTTTCCAGCAGCAGCGCGAAATTCAGCGAGTTGATAAGTAAAGTAGGTAAAATGCTTCTCTCGTTACAAATACATATCTAATGAGGTATAATAAGGGGAATGGACAGAGAGAGTAATCCCGAAACAGAGAGTCCTCCACAGTGGCAAGATCTGTTTGACTTGTCTACAGTGGAAGGTAAGTATAATGATGACTTGAAAGATAGTGAATTGAATACAACTTATGTTACAGTACCACGTGTTCTACTCAGTACAATACCTGGGGATGGTATATCTATTACTGAGGATACATATGTGTTGTATGAGACAGCTAGGAAGAAGTTACCACCATTAAATGATTGGAGTAGTTGTGGGAGCATTATGAGTAATAATATAGATGAAAGGGATATTATTGAAGGATATTACAATGAATATGACGAAAAGTTAGCTAATACAACCAAGTTAGGCAAATATCCAAAGAAGATATTACCACCATTGTACTGGGCACCATCATATCAAAATTATACTCGTAAAATGAGATTATTGCGTCATTGTTGCACTATTTCAGAGACTGTATGCATAGTCGACGTGTATGGATACGGTATTAATGGCAGGCTATTCTCTGCTGGTGGACCAAATTCGGGAAAGTCACTAATAATACAAGCATATAGCAAATGGAATAGTAAAAAACATGAAATCTATATGGATATCATGGACGTCAAGCGGTTATTAATTGATCACGTCGACCTTTTTAAGCCGGGACACAAGAAGAACTTGCTCATGTTGTTGATCAAGCACTTATACTTTACATACACAATAAAAACCTATCCACTACCTGAAGATCCTCCTGATGCACAACTTGTCACTGAGCAGGTGGTGACTCATCTCGAGCCTCCTGTATTGCGAAATCACGATAAATACCCTCAAAGTGTGATTGAAATCATGGATTTTATGAATTTTGACCATTCAGACTCCTTAACTGACGGCAAAACACTGCAAGACGAAGTCGCTGACGATGTGACAGTGTCAACCCTCGGAAGCGGGACCCTAGGTAGTGTCAAACCCACTCATATCCAACATTTAGTCACTATTAGTGAGGAGTTAAAGATGGCCCAACAGCCGGTACAAGGCAGCGGGAGAGATAACAGAAGAGTAGCACGTAAGTTAAAAGAGAAACTAGAATTAGAGGAACAAGAAAGACAACGGCTAGCTTGGCTTGCTATACCAAAACGTAAAAGAGGACTTAAATGTTGTTATTGTTTCCGTGGAAAAGGAAGATTATTTGTTTTAGCTGCATATATATCCCCCTTGCGCCCTGCCACGGTCTCGGTCAAAGGCTACCATCCCCTCGACTGCAGCAAGATAGTCATGTCACTTGGCTTGACACTGCTAGGTACAAGATATAAAATTATAGAGAAACCAGCAACATGGCAACCTGAATTACTAGATAAAATAGTGCGTAAATCAGTGCAACAGATTAGGGCTGGCGGGTGCTTTGCAGGCGAGAATCAAAGGATTACCAAGTTGATGTTGGATGGCTACGGTGGCATCGAGACGGAGCTATGCGCTATCAAGACAACTTGTCAAACACATATAGCTAATGTAACACGTAAAAGAGAAAGAATACTTGACTTACATCCGGGTCACTACTACAATGAACAACATACCGAGAAGTTGAATAATCCTGAGATATTACCGTTGGTAGATAGGCGGCGATACCTGCCTGCTCGGGATATGGGGAAAGGATTACGAGTGTACTCACGAGTGAGGAATATCCATGGGGTGCGCTGTATATTGAGCATTCATGTGGGTAGTGCCAAGTTGATTAGAGGCGCGATACCGAATATTAATGATGAGCCGGATAACCAAAGTACCGATAGCTCGCAATTAGGGAGTAGTAAAGTAGAGAAGAAGGACGACAACAAGAATGAAGAGGAGGAGGAGGACGAGGATGAGGATGAGGACGAGGAGGATGAGAAGGAGCAGAAAGGAAAGGAGAAACCATACGTCATCGATGCCGCATATGACAACATTGATAGCGGCAGTAAGGTGGAAGGCGGGTCGATGGGCACGACGGAGGAGGAGATGAAGTCCATCTTACGCACACAAAACTTTATCACTAGAATAGCTGATAACTTTTCTATTGAAGTAACAATATATGTCCCCCACGATGCACATTATGACAGTTACTTGATCCCTGCCTGCACCAAGTTCAAAGCGTCCCTGGTGAAGGACGACCTGTATCGCCTTCTCACCAATCGAGAGCAATTCTTCTACTGTATGAATGTTTGTTACTTTGATTTTGTGCACTCTGCAGATGCTAATGAGTGGCAAATCATGGAAACCGCATGGAACAACATAGCTGATGAGTTAGTAGCCAAGTCGAGGTGGGGTTTGAGGTACGCATCCAACGGTCCGATTGAAGACAACTTGAGTAATATTCATAAGGCGGAAGCACTCCTGTCCATCGATGCAACGATCGTGAAACCAGGCAATGAGCCAGCCTCAGACATGCTCATATGGCCTCCAATACCCGAGGTTGTGCTCAGTTGGCCGGCCCTATACTACCGCAAACTCATTAAAATCCCTAGTCAAGTCAAGGATAAACCAGACCCTAAGTTCGTAACGGATATATGGTACAAGTACAAAAGAATGGGAGTTATTTGTTATGACGCAGAGAATATGGATGCGTACTTCGTTGACTTACCAGACGCGGCGCTGCAGGCCACGATCCTTACGCAGCACTTCTCGCCGTTTGATAAAAGTTTGTCGCTATCGATTTTCTTACAATCAAGCATAGTTTATGTGGAGAAGAAGGATGAGAATGGCGATGTGTATAACGAGGTAGTTTACAACGACGGTGATATTGACTTGGAGATGTCTGACGATATTCTTGAAGATGACGCAGCGTATGAAGAGGCAATAGCAGCGAGTATTGAAAATAGACCACAGAATAATAAGAAGAAGATAGCCGAAGAAGAGGTATACGCGATGCAGGAAGAGGTTGTTGCAATGGAGGAAGAGTTCGACATGATGCAGGAAGAGGTCGCCATGGTGCAGGAAGAGGTCGCAATGGTGCAGGAAGAGGTCGCAATGGTGGAGTAAGTGGTGATCGCGGTACAGGAAGAGAGGTGACCGCGGTACAGAAAGAGGTGGTCGCGGTACAGGAAGAGGCAACCGCGAGCTGCCATATACAGACTTAACAAGAAGCAACAATGAGTAATATAATTCATGTTAATATTGTAATAACAAATGTACACTTTGATACTTTGCTGGCTCTCGTTTCACTTCACTTAGTACCAACACTCTTACGTTTTTTGATGTCTTTTACAGGAATATACTTGGAAAAAGGAATTTTTTCTTGATCTTTTTTATTGAGCTCCTGCAGTTCTGGAGTGGGAAGCTCTTGCGACACGGGTACCCACCTAACAGTCA
>JACCDO010256937.1_pt1 | contig 13404 bp, 12 predicted proteins | sample 7446101 | NCBI WGS metagenome assembly JACCDO01 (sample SAMN15323440, study PRJNA562643) | freshwater metagenome | isolation source: river surface water | place: USA:Blue River Watershed | collected 2017-08-16
GCCTGGATAATTGACGGCTTCTCAAAACCATAGCTGAAAATACCACGGATGATATTATCACTAATACCCATAGCTTCAAAACCATCTACTGCCTCTTTGATTTCCGCACGTTCTTCTTCATTAAGTTCACGAGGCTTGGGCTTGTCATAGGTTACTGGTGGTTCGGGATTAGAAGGTGCGGATTGCGCAGAACTACCATGGCTAGACCCCCCATGGCTACTTCCGGTATAGCGTGGTTTGCTACCATGATATCCATTACGGCTGGAACCCTGTTCTCTATTCCTCCTGACTGGCTCAAACACACGGGGTGCGGCTGTTTCAGTATTATTGGATGTTGTAGTTTGTGTATTATCTTCGTTGGATGGATTCATTATTATAGAGTATGTGTGTTGTATAGATTAAATATTTAACTATATAATTAGGCAAATCTTCCTAAGTTAGTTAATATGACGCAATGGGTGTATTGGCGCGTCTATTAGATTGTGGCTGCTGTTCTGCAGATTCCTTTTTTAGCATAGTGTCCTGTATTATCTTACCCTTATCAAAATAAACCATCCGGTCCATGTGCTGGAGTAGCTCTTTATCGTGTGTAATCACAATCAGTGTGCGTTTCTTGGACATGGCCTTAATGATATTCTCAATATTACGCCGGCTCTTCTCGTCAAGGGCACTGGTAGGTTCATCGAGTACAATAACACTGCTGGGCCGCAACATACAACGGATGAGCCATACAACCTGACGCTGACCACCCGATAAATTGGTACCGAGTTTACCTACCGATTTATCCATCTTCTCACGATAAACCTCTTCCAGATCATTAAGGCCGGTTTCGCGTAGGAGTTTAAATACATCTTCCCGTGTAACACCCTCTAGCCCGTAATTTATATTTTCCCATAGTGTACGGTTGAACAGGATAGGATGTTGGGGAACATAGATAACGTGTTTACGGAGGTCATCAATATCTAGGTCAGCTACATCCACGCCATTAAGCAGGATTTGTCCGACATCATGTTTCTGGAGCCGAACAAGGAGTTTGGCGGCGGTGGATTTCCCACTACCAATGCTACCCATAATGGCTAGAGACTGTCCAGGTGGTATAACCAGGTTGAGGTCCTCATAAATGGCCTTGCTAGTGGCGGGATGTTTGAACCCGACATCCTTGAAGTTGATGGTAATACGTGCTGGGTTGGGGATGGTCTTTCCACTGTGTTTAGGCTTAATCGGTAGGCTTTCCATAAAGCTGGTTATATGGTTAACCTTAGTATACACGTTCATGAACCCATGTGCATCATAGTAGAAATCGCTAAGATGGCCAAAGATGGCAAAGTTGATGATGAATATACTTACTACCGCCTTGAGGTCAATCTTCTTCTGCTGGTACAGGTGATATGCGCCATAGTTGAGAGCCAAGAAGACAATGATATATAGAATACTGAATATGATACGGTACTTGTTATTGCAATTACCGCTTTCAATCTGGCTATCACTTGTTTCCTTATTAAATTCTTCTACGCGCTTCTTTTCGGCAGGTGTTTTCTGACAGGTGTAGATACTCAACAAGTTGCTGAGTGTATCCTGGATTTGTTCATGTACGACGTCGAACGCGTCTTCGGTGCGTGTAATGAGTTTATGGCAATCCTGGAAGTAGAAATAGGATAGACCGTAAATTACTAAGATACTGGCTAAGAAAATACCACCGAGCATGGGATGATGCCGGTATAGGTATATAAAATTACCACCAGTAATGAATATGTTTTTGAATATGAAATCGCGCATTTCTACAAAGATATTCTGGATGATACTGGGACTGCGGATAATCTTGGCAATGATATGGCCGAGTTCCAATTCCTTGTAATCCTGGCTATAACTGTCAAGAATCTTGTTGAAGAAGTATTGGCGGATATAGGACTGGAACTTGGGCATGAGATATGTGTTAAGATAGCTGCTTGTGAGGTTGAAGATTTGGATAACTATCCAAATACCAAGGAGAATGGCAAAGATAGTTTTGCTCTTGGTGAAATCGCCGGTTTTCAATGTATTAATGATTTCACCATAGTAATGAGGGATGGCAGTGTTCTCCAGAGGTATAGATAAGAGAACAAGGAAATATACGATGTATAACTTCCAGTTCTTTTTAATGAATTTCCAGTATAGGTTATAAAACATGTTAGTTAACAACTGGATGCTAGGATGACGGCTATTTAATTAGAATATATATAAAATAATGGATGCTGTGACCGTCAAATGAATCAAAAAACAGAAAAATATGTAAAAAAATACAAAAAATGAATTTTGCATACATGTGTATAGATTGTATGTTCTTATTACGTTTCCGAAACAAGATTTGAACATAGGTTGAAGATGCAGGGCGATAACAACGCTAACGTTAACAACCAACCTCAGGCTGACCCCTATGCGGGGTGCCGAGGCGAGTGCAACCACGGACACAATCATGGTGTGTGTCCTGGAACTGTACTTCGTGTGCTTCGCACCGACACTGCTTGCCACTACAGACTCTGTGGTGAGAATCAGTGTGCGTGCAAGTATACTTGTCTTACACCATGCGGCGGGCAATGCCCATGTGCGCAGCGCGACTAAGGCTTCGGCCTCTGTCAAACTGCAAACCCGGACTGGTTAGTGTAAGCGCGCTCTATCTTCGCGGATGGGGTGTGCAAACGCTAAACAAAACGAACAACAACAACTGTAAGGAAAACCCTGGAGCAAGTCCAGGTCTTTTTTTTGTTTAGTTTTTAGATAAAATGGGCAAATAATAACCAAAATTGATATTACTTAGTCATGGTAACCAATATTATGTGCTTTCCCTGCGTACGACGTAAATTGCACTCACAAACATGGCCTCCGCAATGGACAGTTATGTTTACGGGATGGATGCCTCCGAGAATGGCTCCCAGGCACGCAAGGCGTGCACCTATGGCTGCGACCAGGGGACTTGCGGTAACACGACACCGCATGTCAACTATCTGGCTGGTGAGAGTCACGACCTCTACGCCATCCACCAAGGTTGCCCATGCAGGGTTCTTGCAGACGGTGTCTGTAAGTGCTCTAGCAACTGCATCATCTACCCGGAGCTTCCAACATGCTTCGGGGAGGTCTTCGGCGAGGAGGCCCCCGTGCTTTCTCCTGAGGAATTCTATGCTGCAGAAGACGCAGGTGTCAGAGTGATGACTGCTGAATACCGCAGACTCACCGAGAACGAGCCTTCACCAACCATGTCTGCTGCCATCTCCAAGGTGGTAGCGGCATACGTCAGGGAGCATGCACCTACGCGTGTCCAGACGGTTGGCAGGTTCGACAAGCGCCGCCTCATGTGCCGCATCATCCGAACATGGTTCCATCTCAAGCAGGTGGGTAACTTCTTGCTGGGTGGGCGCTATGATGTCTCCTGGACTAAGGAGGGCAACCTCCGTGTCGAGAAAATCAGCTACAATCTCGTGCATGAGTTCACACTCTGCAACGACGAAGCGCTGGGACTCATCATGGACGAACTGTACTCGGACCTGCCGGTACTTGTACCACAGCTGCACAGCCTGCTCAACTAGAGCGGGGCGGCAAACGGACCTATCTGGTGAAGTGATTTCATGCTCATTGTCGTGGTGACATGGAGATGCCAACTTTATCAGATGACAACAACTTGGGTGGCTTGCCTTAAAAACAAGCTATCGACTTGGTTCTCCCACAAAGGGGACTAGGGTTAAACAACGAACAACAACAAAACGGTAAGGAAAATCCTAGGCTTTAGACCTAGGTGCTTTTTTTATGCACGCAGATTCACTCTAGCCATTAAGCGGGTAAAACAGGGTACCGCACTTAGTAAGTTTGGACTGGTCATAAGTGGCGCACCAAGCAAGTGGAGGGCCGTATTGGGAGCTATTTTGGCCACGAACAGCGGAATCATAACGGCAGCTAACGGTATCCCAACCGGCAGCATCACGGGGGCCTTGTTGAGTAAGGAATTCGAAAGTGTTATTCGCACAGCCACCAGATGGCGAACCCATCTTAGCCTGAAGATATGTGTTGAGGTGATTGGCATCAGCATTGGCCAGAACATCTTTAGATGTCTGATAGTTAACTGGCGCGGCATTGGCTACCAGCGGGGCAATGTTATTATAGGACATATCAACTGATTTTGTTGTTACTTGTTGGTTATCTGTCTGTGTATTATTAGTAACGGACAGATTATTTTCAGCTTCTTTTACAGGGACATCAGCAAATCCTTGTGCAACACCACCCTCCCTGTATATAATCTCTACCGGGCTGACGGATGCACCAGCTGTACGTGGGTCTTGATATAACAAACCGGCATCTACATCACCGGAGAATCCTTCCTTCATGGCACATCCACAAAAGGCTTCTATTTTTTCGGTGACCGCTTGATTCTTGAGTACAACGGCTAGAACCACAACCATGAACCCAAGGACTATACCTACTTTGGGATTAAGGACAGTTACAAGGAATACCAGTGTGGCGATGAGTGCAATGTTTAATGGGCTGTCAAGTAGGGTTTGGAGTCTAGCCGAGGTTAAATTGAGCTGAGGTATAAATGCGGTAACCATGGCTAGAGTGATGATGAAGACACCCAGAAGGATGTTCATGACACGTTCGGATATTAAGGCCATCTTGCTAATTATTTACTTTGTGGTTGACTTACTTTGTTGTTATCTGTATTACTCTTTATTACACTATACGTGTATTTTATATTGACTCATTGGACAATTCTATCAACCTCCAAATCCGGACCCTAGGGTAATGGACTATGTGCTTGGCTAGAGACCCCGGTTAGTTAAGTATGTGCTGTAAATATCTGCACATAATGTAAAAAGCAAGTAACAGCCATATAGGATGACAGAGAAATGGCTAGCTGATTTCTTGACTGGAATCTGGATTTACCTTGTCAGGATAATAGAATGGCTAGATAGGCTATGGAAGGAATTACAGGACCCGGAAGGTAGAGAACGAGTGATTGTGCGGGTAAAGGCCCATATTCGCGAATATGTTGTGTATTATGTGTTTGCTGTGGTATTGTTTGTGGGAATATATGGGTTGTGGAGTTATGAGAGGGGTGAGAATGCGGATAGTGTGGCTAGAGGCTCTAGCCAAGGTAAGGTAAAGAAGATAGTAATGACTGGTGGTGGTGACCCAGATAGCCCTAATAATAGTACAGTTGGCCATGGGTCTGGCCAAGTGATATCCTATTATAGCAAAAGCCAGGAACTTAGGCCCGGTGAAATTGCTGGTAGTGGTAGGCCCGGTGCTGCGTCTGGCACAGCTAGCAATCCTATAGAAAGAGTAACTGCGTATCGGTTAACGGCTAGCGGAAATTTCGCTGCACCAAAATACCAAACGGAATTAGGTAGTACTCACAAACCAATAATTCACAAGCATGAAAATGCAGCAGCTCCGCAATCTGCACAAAGCGTGCAACCGGTTGATGTAAAAAACAGGGAAATGAAAGGTAATTTTCTGGAACCTGTTGTAGAAAAAAGAAAAAGAAACAGTATAGGAGGGCTACCAGTAAATAAAATAGAGTCAACTTTTGATACTGTAGTACCAGAGAGATTACAGAGTGGAACTGTGGGGGGGATACAGGGTAGACTTCCTGGCCCTGTGAACTTAGATGCCGTGGGCAAATTAAACAGGGGAAATCAACGTTTATTGAGTGGTAATGAGATTAATAAAGACTCTGCAGAGAGGTTAAATATAAAACCCCCTGTAAACAAAGTTAGTAGAGACACACAAACAAATAAACTCAGTAGTGCGGAATTTGGCGTCCAGGCCGGACCTAATATGAGTAATATGGGCACAGGCAGTGAACGTGGATATTTGAATATATCACCAGATAATAAAACCTCCAATATACAGAGATTTGGTAGCCACACCAATGTGGAAAGGCAAGGTCCTAGACAGCTTAGTATGAGTGAACAAGTAGATGTTAATATACCTGGACTTAGACCTGGAGTTTTAAATTTTGCTAATTTAGGCGAATCTTCAACCGATGACCCTAATATAAAAACACCTAAACAAACTGGCGAATCTGGTAGCCAAACTAATCTACAAGCTGGTGGATTACCACCTGCAGCTCCGGCAGCATCTACACAAGCTGGTGGTGGTAATCCCCCTGCAGCTCCGGCAGCATCAACACAAGCTGATGGTGGTGGTAATCCCCCAGCAGCTCCGGCAGCGGCACAATCAACTACACAAGCTGGTGGTGGCACTGGCATAACATCAGTATCATCATCAACAGGAATTTCATTATCCCTAGGTGGTAGAGGTGGTCAAAGCGGAGGTCAGCAGACATCCAATCCTTTTGCAGCTGCACGTGCACAACAGCCACCATCACAACAACAAGGTGGTAATCCACAACAGCAGCAACAACAGCCACCATCACAACAACAAGGTGGTAATCCACAACAGCAGCAACAACAACAGCCACAGCAACAGCAGCAAACACAACAAGTACAGCAACCACAGGCATCATCTACCAATGTAGGAGAAGATATTAACACTGACCTAATAGGTAAAGCTGTTGCAGCAGATAAAGAAAAACGCGCAAAAAAAGCTGCTAAAAAGACACAACGAATGGGTGAAAGTAAACAATTAAAAGACATAATCAATGAGAAAAGCAAAGCAACCAAACGGTCAACTGCAGGGTCAGCAGAAGCAGGGCAATTATATAAAAAGGTAAAGCAAGGTTTACATACACAGTTCACTAGAGCTGGCAATATATTGTTTAATGTGCTTATTGGAATTGGGTTAACAGCTGCAGCTGCAACTGAAATATTAAGACGTGCTGGATATATTCCAGCAGAAACAGTTGTTAAAACCCTATCTAAAATTTAGGCAAATCAACATTCCGATTATAATCTATTAAACATAGTAAAATAACACAGCGGAACACATAACATGAGAGAAAACTATCCGGAAGTGTTTACAACCGGTATTGAGTATGTTGAATATATACATAGAATACCCGCATCTGAGCGTCGATGGTACCATCACTCTTACCTATGGTATCATAGAAATGCCAAAATTATCCTATTGAGTCTAGCCATCTGTGCAGTGATTTACTCAGCTATTATGTACCGCTCGCTATTATCCGTCGCTAGACCAAGAAGTAACTCATATCGAATGGTAATGACTGGCGGTGTATTAACTCCATCACAAATAGCGGACGAACAGCTTAAGGCACAAATATTACAAGACAGAATCAAAGCAGAAATAAAACATGACAGACAAATCACAGAAGGCAAGAAACCTAGATTCATGGCAAAAGGAGCCTTTAAAAATTACAAAGCTGCTGGTGCCAAAATATCAGCAGCTGGTACCAAAATATCGGAATCCGCTAAAAACCTAAAAGCAGATTTCAAATCAGGTAAGCTCAAGGCGCAGACTAAACTCATGGCACAGCAAGCTGGCGCAAGAATCCATGATGAAGTCAAGCAAAACGCCGGTTCAGTATATACCATCATATTCTCCCTGTTCCTATTCTCCGGTGTTGCCCTCTACTTCATACCCACAATTGGCATGATTGGAATAGGGATACTTACGTTCTACATGTTCTCCGATTTCGTACGTGGTGTAATTACCCTCTAAACCCTGGTTTATTTTTTATAACAATGTTTATTAAACTAACCTACTAAGTGACTAAATATGCCCAATATTAAACTATCTACCAAACTAGCTCTCGAAATACTCGCCAGTCTCATATTCATTTGTACACTAGTATACATGCCGGACATGGACTTTGGGTATCTAGCCATGCAACTCGGACTATCCGAACGATATCAGATTTACACCCTGTTAATTTGCATTGCAGCATTAGGAATCGCGCTATTCCGGTATTCCCGTGTCATCGGCGGTTATGTGTTCATTTTACTGTTCTATATAATGAATACACAGTTACGATATATAGAGTTATTTACTATCCGGAAAACCGAAGACCCGCTTGATAACTTCCAGGATATAAACCAAACTAGCACTACGACCACCACTACAACTAAGCCGGTAGACCCATTGAACTTAACGGCAGGTGACCTGAGTCTAGCCGAGGACTTCTTAATTAAACAGACCGCGGCAGACCCAAACAAGACTGACCTCGAAAAAAACGTGGTTAGTGACATTATCCGCCAATACTTTGTCAAGAGTAATAAACTTGCTGAACTCCGCGACTTTAACGACCGGGCACTCAAGGCCAATCCGATAGCTGGTCCACAAGAGGTTAAGGGTCTAGCAGCGGGAGTTATGTAGGCTATCCGGCAAATCTACACATGAATAAATCTCATTATTTATTCAAACACGGACACGCACGGCTAGATAGATGATTAGTATTAACCACCTCCATAAAGAAGTCCTAGACCGGCAGCAAAAGCGAAATCAAATCTACGAAGAAGTATTCAAGAAGATAATCGCAAAAATCAAATACGTTAACACCATCACAAGTGAATGCCAGTGTCTATACACTGTCCCGGCGTTCATGTATGGTATGCCGGTCTATGACCTACATAACTGCATCCTCTATGTGGTCCAGCGCCTCCGGGAACACTTTTTCTATGTAAAATTCGCCCAGCCGAATATCCTATATATATCCTGGCAACAGCGGCCATTAACCGGTGGCAAGCAATTTACCCCACTCGGTCTTACACCCGCCAACGCGATAACCTATCTGGATGATTCGCCAATTCAGGCAACCAGCTTGATTGACTACAGGGAGCAACAGCACAACGCACAGGATACCGAAATAGAACGCCGGTTAGTATTCAATGATATAGACCGCGAATTTATCGAAAATAGCCAAAATGGTGGCGTTGGCAAACGTCCTAGAGTAGCACCGCATAATACCCGCCCGGCTCATACCTCAGCGCAGCCCGGCCTAGATGACATATTGGACCAGTTGGACTTGAATAGTCTAGATATTAAAGGGACACTGCTCTAGCCAAGCAATCAGAGGAATCGACCGAGTTTGAATATGTTATCCAGGACGAATAGCACAAAGATACCGATGACAATGAATAAGATAATATCGTGGCTCCTGTTGGTATCGACTGAGGATAACTTCTTCTCTAGCTCGGCTAGACGGGCAAGGATTAGCTGTATTTGGCGTTCCCGGTCGGTGACTGGAGGTGCGAGCTGGTTATTCGCGAATTTGACGTTGTTTGCGCTCACAGTGGGTGTGGCAGCCAGGAGTGCGGGGTCAGTTATTTTTTCGGGAGTGAATTTGTTGTTACTCATTGAGTTGGTATTGGCACATGGGACTATCATATCAGGACTAGCACCCTGGTCCTTGAAGTATTCCTGGCCGAGTGACATGAAAGTCTCAATGGCGGAATTAGCAGCTTCCGGTCCTTTACCTCCAGTGGACATACCCAGAGGACCAACATTTGGGATGTCGTATTTGGGCTTAGGATACGTGTCTAGGTATGCAGGGGTTGTGAGACCGGATTGGTAGCTGGGGTCACTACGAGCAAAATATGCCGGATTAACATCGGTCTCTAAACCTGAAAACGCGCCGTTATTCGCATGCTGTGTCCGGGGTGTACGGTCATATTTGCCATGCATGCCACGGGAAATACCATTAGCTTACGGGGCGGGTGTACGGTTAAATTCACTGTGCCAATCGCGGTATTCACTAAGTTCGGCAACGGGCTTGGCGTATTGTCGGCGGTCATCAGATTGGGAATAGTATTGCCCAACTTTGTCAGCTGGCATCCCTGAGAAATTACCACGTTGGGCATCCATGGCTAATTGGCCTTGACGGACAGAGTTGGAGGACGCTTGGCTGGCAGTGGGCGATGACATTTCGGGCGTTATATCACCCCAGGCTTCTTGTATGGAACACATTGGACGCTATCGGCTAGTATAGATTATAAATTGAGTTTCTGTTTTATTTATCCTATAGATTTATATTTTGCAGATTATGTTGCTTATGATGATAATAATGGCTAGAGGCTCTAGCCGAGCACATAACACAAAAAATAATCAAAAGAAAATAACTAGCCATAATATAAAGTACAATACGTAAACCAAAACAAACCGTAACATACACAGCCTACTAAATGTCTTCCAGTGCAAATACTACAGCATATCAGGAGCTACCCATCAACCATGCCCTCGATTTTAGCCAGCCCCGTTGTGGTGCCGGGCTCCCATGGCGTACTCAGCAATGGCAAAAGGAGCAATGCAGCGGTGAACTTGTAAACATGGGTAACGGTGACATTATCGTCCGTGGCTCGGTTAACGGATTCAATGTTGACCGCGTTATGTTCTGGGCCGCTTCTCCCCCTACCTATGGCCTCAGCTTCTCAGGCAGTGGCCTCCCATACCCCAACCCTACTATGGCGTTTGACCGTACACCTAACAAAGGTGTCGCCCAGGTAACAGGTGGCCGATTCGAATTCAAGCTGCGTTATCCCAATGCTTATTATATTGGCCTCGGGTCGCTGTTCATGCCACCTCACGTGAATATTAAACCCTGTGCCGCCGGGTCTTCTGAATCTGACCCAGTTAACAAGACCGTGACAGTTATGCTGGATGATGGAGTGCCTTTCCGTACATTGACCTATCCTGCACCACCCAGCAAGAAGCCACGTGTAAGCGCTATGTTCTATTGTGAGCCCAGCTATGGTGCACGTAGTCAGGAGACCATACTTCGGGAAAGCAGTTATCCTGAAGTTAATAAGATGCCTGATAACTTCTGGGGCCGTAAGCCACCTCGCTAATCTGGCACAACTAATTATTTTTTGTACCGGCTTGTACACTAAATAAGAACACCCTAATCGGGTGTTCTTTAGGTACAAACGTAGTAGCGTAAGGGGTGTTCTTAATTAGAACACCCCACGGTATATTAAAATATTGTTTATTACATAAATACAAGGCAACAATCATATACATATTAAATATTATGGGTGATAAGGATAAGGACCCTAAGGATAAGGACCCTAAGGATAAGTCAACTAATAAGAAAGACAAGAGCGGTTCGGCCAGTGGCAAACCTGGTAGCAAAAAGAGTGGCGCACATGGCGGACATGCATCATTTGGCGGTTTTCCTCATTCATTTGGCGGATATTCTCATTCATTAGGTGATGCGGAAACCGATGCTGGTATGCCTGTACTTGGCTATAAAAGTAAGGGACCTAAGTCCAAGAAAAAGGTAAAATTCGCCACAGTGGAACCGGAGAAAGTAAATATTCAATATGACCCAGATTTATACGAAGCCGTTGTGGAGGATAATAAGATTACGCCAGTTAAAGGCCCAGATTCGATGTCTTTAAAACGGGTTAAAAAGCAGGACCCATCAATTGCACAGCGGGTAATGGGACCGGCAGCAAAAGACAAAGAGCAGGCTAAGCAAAGACCTAAACAGGACGATATTATGGCTAAATTAGCTCGTGCGAATAAAATGAAGCAGGGAGTTGGTAAACTTAAAAAAGGCGAAGACCCGGATGAAGACCTGTATACGCTTGACCCAGTAAGTCAAGCAATTGCCCAAAAACAGTCCCAGGCTTATCATGCTGCAATGTATCAAGCTAGTATGCCACCTACATATGGTGGTGGTCGTGGATATGGTAATAGTACATATGGAGGTCGCGGAACTGGACGTGGCAGGGGTGGTAGTGGACGTGGTAGAGGTGGTAGCTATTAATAATTCTTTTCTAAAGATACCGGCTTGTACACTAAATAAGAACCCCCGTTAAGGGGGTTCATTTGGTACAAACGCAGTAGCGTAGTGGTGGTCTTATCTTAATTAGAACACCCCACGGTAGCGTTATTCCTTTTTATATAATTTATGAATATAAATCAGTAACAAGATAGGTAGATACAATATAGACACAGTAACGCAGACCAGCAATGACAGAAAACATAAGCACAAAAGAAGCACTCACTGCTGAACTAGTAAAACAGCGTTATGAACTACAACGGCTAACTGGACAGAAAATGGAAACACTAAACAGGGAAACCGGAATTTATCAGGCAGAGATGAATAGGATTAAACAGAGACAGTGTGCGGATATGGAGCAGCTCAAATCTTCACACACTGCGTGTCTAGCCGAGTGTATGGCTCTTAGTAAAACTAAAATAGAAATGGAAACCAAATTTGCTCGGCTAGAGGCTCTAAATCAACAATTGGAACGCGAAACACTAGATAGACGCAAAGAATACCGGCGGGCAATCGCAATGAAGAACGCAATTGATTATTCGGCCAGAAATGCAAGTCAACAGATAGACACCACAATACAGGAACTTCGGGCAAAGGTTAACGAGATAGATAATTACATTGCACAATATCAGGAATTTAGGCGGCAAATTAATGAAGATTACTATAATTGGCAACAAGATACTGGCAAAATTAACGACGAACTGGCTTCATTAACTACGCTAACTATGGACCTTATTGCAACGGGTCGCAAACCAACACCTCGTATATTTAACCAACAGACCAGGTTACAAGCCCTATCTACAGAACTGACCGGTGATAAAAGACAGGACCCAACGGCTAGATACCATGAGCTGGATAAATCAATGGAGGCACACCGGAATCAGAAGCGGATATTAGAAAACAGAATAAGAACGTTAAACACCCGGATGGCGACTACTCCACAAATCAAGAAAGCTCAGCGAGGGACTGTTTGCCTGCCTAGTTATTTTAAAGATGAAGTAGAGACATATAAACAGGTAAAACAGGATTATGATACTTGTAATAGGGAATTATGTAGCATAAAAGAGCAGATTGAGAAAATGCATACCCAGCTACAGGATTTATCTGTAAAGAGTAAGTGCCCGGATTATATGTGTCCGGAACTACAGGAACATAAGGCTAGGGCACATGAGCGCCTTCAAAGGGTAAATGCACGGCTAGATAGTGAATACGGTGAGCAGATTGCAGCAGTCCGGTCGCGTATATTGGAACTCGAATCTAGTCTTGCTAATATAGGGTCTAGCCGAGTAGTAGAGCCAGAACCAAAAGTACAGGGGCCAACAACTGGCACAGGTATAGAGGCCGTTGCACCGCCACAACCAGTCAAGAATCGGCGTGAACTTAAACTGGCCCAAATGCACGCGAACATTCTCCCACCAGCTAATTAAACCAGGTTTTATTGGTCATTTCAAGGTAGGTACAGTAGGAATCCGCTTGGCCACAATATATATAATAATACCATCCGTAGGGTATGCTCAACATATTACTAGGCCGGATGGGTATAGTGATATAGTCTATTCCCCCAGTGTCGGTTCCAGGTGTAGTTTCAGCAGCTGCAAGGGCCTGTTTGAAATCGGTATCGGGTTTGTTAATGAGGTCACGGTGTTTGGGGCTAATTAGGCATACCATTATAAGCCAGGTGAGATTGGCTAGAAGGTAGTTATATGCACCCTGTAGTTGTGGTGTGGCAGGTA
>JACCDO010307929.1_pt1 | contig 13403 bp, 14 predicted proteins | sample 7446101 | NCBI WGS metagenome assembly JACCDO01 (sample SAMN15323440, study PRJNA562643) | freshwater metagenome | isolation source: river surface water | place: USA:Blue River Watershed | collected 2017-08-16
ATACTTTGGGTATTCCAGATACTTTAGAGTATTCTGCGGGTTCTTCATTTAATGCGATTAGATTTAGCATAAAATAATTAGAAGCGTAAGGGTGTTCATTATAGGGTGGATCCAAATAAATTAAATCCAATTCTTTATCTTTGAATCTCCCAATTAGTTCATTTATATCAGAATTGTAACATTTACCAATGCATTTGGATTTAGACCAAATAGGCATATCAATCTGAATTGGAGCTAATATTCTCTCAAGCGCATTCTCTGCTGCCCCACCAAAATGTCCCACGCCATCTTTCTTGTAAAATCCTCTAAATACACCCGCAGTATTAACATTTATACTTGCCTTAATAATTAGTGGCCCCAATAAATAATGTCTTATTTCCTCATCAACAGAAAAAATGTACTTAAGTAAAGTATCAATTATAATGGCATTTTCACGGGTATAAAAACAACGTTCTCCTGCTTGAACATCAAATGTATTAAGAGGAGAATAGAGTCGTGTTACAAACCCAGTAGTATCATACTCTAACACACGCATCCTTTCAAAGTGTCCCTCAATAACCCTTTTCTGTTCTTCAGTAGGTGTTTCTAGGAAGCATCTCAGTAGGATGTAAGAATAGTATTCCATATCATTACTATAAAGTGTGGAAGAAAAGGACATTAATGCGCGACTAACAACACCGCTTCCAGCAAATCCATCCAATATTACTAGGTCTCGTCTATCAGGAAAAATGTCTTCAATAACCTCCATAATCCAAGGAACTAATTTACGTTTATTACCTATATAGGTGATCATAGGCTGCATAACAAAATCAGACTCCATTAAAGCAGTAGAAGAAGTATTATTAAGAAGCTCAACAAGTGCGGCTTTTTTTAGACCACTGCACCCTTTAAGTCCTCTGTCCTTACAAAGCTGAAGTAATTCGTGTAACTTTAGCTTTGTATAATCTGTCGTATCCATTTCCTTTTCCCCAAAAACAATTTATTACTTTCTGTTTTTTCTCGTTTTTTTAATAACTCTGCGTCTAGAGCCACCGCCTACTCTGTTAAAAAATCTGTTAAGATTAGATAAATTGGCATTATTAGTTCTAATATCAGCTGTTTCAATTAATTTCATACCGCCTATTTTCTCTTCTTCTGAACACTGGCTTACATTTGAACATTCTAGAAACTGTGATGCTATACCAAATCCCTCTAATACCCTCATAACACCATCTTTTAGTTCATTTCTATATATTAACTTTTGAGAATTACTTAACTTTTTAAATTTATCAGCCATATATGTTCCAGATAATAAATTAAACATAACAAAAGGTCCAGATGATAATTCTAATTCTCCTGCCGCTACAATTTCAGATGAATCAAAAGAGTCTGTTAGCATTTTTAGATTAACGTGTAGAGTTCCAACTTCTTGTTTTGTTACAGTCTTAGCAGCATAGATATTACCTGAACTACGAAGAATCCAAGTATATAATCCATAATCTGCTGTAGCTAATCCCGCATTTTGAACAATTTTATTAATAAAAAAGGCACTTATACCATCATTATTTCTAACCGTTTTATGTTTATATTTAAATGCCCTACCATTTTTATTATATGTATATTCGCGATTTTTAAGAACTAAATAAGGCATTTCTAAATTTACATCACATTTTCTAACTGAAATAATTTACTATCTTAACTAAATCAGTCCAACCAATGCTAGAAGCCGTAATATGCCATTTATATTGATTAATAGCCCAAACTATTTCAGGAATTTTAAGATATTCCGTTTGAATGGAAGTCTGAGACAGAAATCCACTTGTTAGTTGAACTAAAACAGACTCGTAAGAACTCATTCTATTAATTTAACTAAATAATTGATTTAAGTTCCTCATAAACACGAGTATAGGGGATTTTGTAGTGTCCAATAGGGTTATATTTATATACATAAAGATCATTAAATGAAGGATGTACTACTACTAGATTTCCTTCAAATGACTTAAATTTTTTACTAAACAAGATACTATCTTTATTAGAGTGATGCTGAAAGAATTTTGAATAAACATAATATCCCTTTTCTCTCAGAGTATTACACGTAGTAATATATATATCATCTCTCCAAAAGGCACCAATAGGAGTTACAACAAATGAGAATTTAGCAGTATAGAACTCTTCATAGTTTTCGGCACTAAATGGAAACACAGCCTTTTCAAGGCTAGGAGTAATTTGTGTGTGCCCATAATATACACCAGGAACACTCACATAAATATCAGCACAAGGAGGAAAACCAAGCTCTTCAAGTGAAGTGCCCGCTTTACGATGATATTCAGAATAGAGCTTTCCCATACTGCGATTATATTTTACAGGATGTAGATTACCATCTGAATCCATAACATATGTTTTAGTCTGAAACATATTGACATTCTTACACAGAGAATCCTTTAGAGAGAAAGCCTCATAAGTGAGAAGAAAGCGAAGAAGATCATAAGTAGGTGCAATATCTTTCAAGGTAATTGTATCATACTTTGGAACTTTAAAAGGTGGTTTAGGAGCATATTCGCGTTCTTTAATATCAAGGTCTGAAACATCAACTTGTCCAGGAAGGCTAGAAAGCCACTTATCTAAAGAATCATAAATGGTTTTATCTTTTTCACCAGCAACTTTTAAGGATAAAATCCGCTGGTCTTTGAGAACAACAGCAGTATAGTGCTTACCGTTTTCATTGGTAAAATAGCGCAGAGTCGTGGAGGGCTTGTACATCTTTATTAAATCACTATCTATATAAAAATTAAAGGCTGTATTCAATTTTTATAAATATATAATAGAAATATAATGAAAAGAACAAAAACAAGAAAACAAAAAAGGCAATACGGAGGAAATGCCTTAATTAATGCAGTAAAATCAAATAATTTAGAAAAAGTTAAAGAATTAATACAAAATGGTGCAAAGGTAAATATAAAAGACAGAAATGGAGATATTCCAATACTTATAGCATCAGCTGAAGGTTATCTTGATATAGTAAAAGAATTGATTGCAAATGGTGCAATTGTAAATGTAATAAATTATAGTGGTAATACTCCACTACATTTAGCATCAAAGAAAGGATATATTGATATAGTAAAAGAATTAATTACAAATTGTGCTAAACTAAATGTAAAAAATAATATTGGACATACTCCATTACATATAGCATTAATTTACGGACATGTAAATACAGGAAAAGAGTTAATAGACAAAGGCGCTAAAGTAAATATAAAAGATGATGAGGGAGACACACCATTACATATAGCATCAATGGAAGAACAACTTGATATAGTCAAAGAACTAATTAGAAAAGGTACTAAAGTAAATATACCTGGTAATAATGGTCTAACACCATTACATATGGCGGCACTTAATGGATATCTTGATATAGTAAAAGAATTAATTACAAATGGTGCTAATATAGATGTACAAGATAATGATGGAAATACTCCATTACATACAGCATTAATAGAAGGCTATCTAGATGTAGCAATACACCTAATAGAAAAAGGCGCTAATCTAAATATACAAAATGATGATGGTTTAACTCCATTAGATATAGCAGCAAGAAAAAGATATAATCAAATAGTAAAAATAATAAAAGATTATAGCGAAGAATATGGCGAAGAAGTACATCCATATGGCCCAGAGAATGAAGAAGAATTAGAGGGTCCAAATATTAATAAAAATCCAGAATTACAGAATCGTACAAAGGTATTTGGCGTTCCTAGAGAAGAAATATTTGGTCCAACTAGTGGTGGAAAAAAATATAAATTTAATAAATTTTCTAAAACTCGTAAGACTTATAAGTATTATTGAGGAATGAACATTTGTAGAAACAAATGTATTGTCTATTCATTTAGAGTAGATACCCTTTTTGATTCAGAGATTTCTTCATCTGATTCCTCTTCATCCTCTTCATCCTCTTCATCCTCTTCGTCCTCTTCACCCTCTTCATCCTCTTCACCCTCATCTGACTCCTCATCCTCTTCATCCTCATCTGACTCCTCATCCTCAGAGTCAGAATCACCAATACCATCAAACCAGTTAATGCCTGAATAGAAGTCAGGTGTAGAAGAGATAGTAATACCTTCAAAGATAGGATTATCAGTAATATATTCAGACAGATCTCTATTTAGTTCAACCATTTTATTAAGATCCACCTTAGGATGAAATCCAATCACAATATCAGCACAATCATCTAAGCTACTAAGCTCATTAGAATCTGCGCCTTCCATACGACTATGAAATTCAGGAAGAAGCGCAGTAATCATAAAAGGGTCCTTCACAATGCCACAGAGTCCCCATAGTTCTTTAATAAAATTTCTATATGTAGTACATTCAGGAACTTGGATTTTGTAGCCAAAGAAGGCAAAGCAGGAATACCAATCAGCGCCCATTTTACTTGGATTTATAGCAACAACAACCTATTTTTATCGACCCACCCAATTCAATTTTTTCTGCTGTGCCCCCAAGAAAAATTGAAATCCAATAACTCCACTAAAAATGGGCAGCCCTCCAAGAATGAATATTAACGACCCACTTTCCATTAGATACAAGTTTAAGATTAATAATACTCAGTATAAAAAAGATATCAAAAGTAAGAAATATATCAAAAAGTACATAGATTTTAATTATGATAATGGGCCAGGACCATTGTATGATGAGTTTGAATATGAAATCTTTAAAGACCTGACAGGACAAGAATGGACATTAGGACCAGTAAAACATCTTAAACGCTCCCATCTATATTTATATAATGTCCGTAAAAGAGTTTGTGAGGAGGAGCGAAATTAAATCAAGAGAAAGTATTAAAAGAGCGTATATTGATCTTGATATGTGTTATGCGGAGCTGGACCTACTTAATGAACAACAAGCAAAATACTCAAATATGTTCGCATTTCGTGGAGGCCTACCTCCCTATGAAAAACAGAGAAGACTACAAGAGATTAGAGAAAGAATTCCCAAAGTATATGAATATATTAATTATTTTAAGGAATGTATTGCATATGAGAAACGCGAAATTAATAGGATTTGCGCTACATATGGATTTGAGCCAAATAAGAAATACAATAGGGACTTTTCAGAGCGTATTCCAAATACTATTTTTGATACAGAAGATACAAATAATCAATATGATTATAATTATAACAACAATGAATATAATGAAGTAGAATCTGTATATAGTGAAGTATCACAAATTGAAGAACCTGAAGAACTAGAAGAAGATGAAGAAGAATATAAGTTTAATCCAGAAACAGGTGCATTTGAATAAAAATAAATATATATATATATATATTAAGTATAATATTATTTATTTTTGTATTAATCAAACTTAGTAGGTTCAGGTGGTTTCATAGCATCAATTGCCTTTTTAGCAAGATTACAAATGTGTGCTCTAAAGTCTGCAATACTCTTTTCATACGTTTTAATACTATCTTCATACCTAGCAATCTGTTCGTTAATTCGTTCAATGTTCTTATCTTTAGTTCGTTCCCATTCTTTTTTCTCCATATAGGGGACAACATCTCTTTTAATTAGATCATAAAGAACAATATATTTTCCAATAATATCATTTGTTTCATTAATTACAGTTTGCTTAATGACAGGATCACCCCATTTATTGTATAATCCAGGCCATCTAAAGTTGAGGCCTCTGAAAATATAATATTCATTAGTAGTTGGTGGTTCTAGTTTAATGTTTTGAATATACTTATAAGATTTTGAGGGAATCCATGAATCCAAAGTGTCATATTTATCACAGCAGGCTACAAAATCATTGTATGCTTTCTTTACATCTTCCCTGTCAAGTAGGTCAGGATTTGCCTCTTTAATCATTTCAAAGATATGACAACAGGCTCTTAGACGACTCATTTTATTAGGAACAGTAAAACCATTATATTTGTCCTTCTTTGCCTTTTTGGCCTTTGGCTCTTTCTTCGCCTTTGTTACGTCAGTCGTGGAATCTGCCATTTTGTCCTACACAATAAAAATTTATAACCCTAATCAATTTTTATTGTGTAATTCTGAGATTAAATATTAGTTTTAGTTATATTAATTAGTATTATTCATATTCTGACCTGAATGAAATCCCTACTGGAAAGCGTGGCACATTCTCATCTGTGAGTTCCTGAAAACGTACTGTAAGCATCTTACCAATATATTTTTTACCATTCGTAAAGAGTTCTTGGCGATCTTCACGAGAGCCACGAGGACGACAACTAAATGTCTTACCCTCTGCTGTTTTACAAATCCATAGAACACAACCCTCTTCTTGTCCCTCGCCTTCCTTGTATCCTACAACTTCATACTCGTCATCAAAGAATTCTTTATACTTTTGTAAGCAACTGCTCCTTGCATTCTTATACAATCCCTCCTTATTCCTCAACATGATCCCCTCATAGCCATCTGCCACATACTGTGCGTGAAGCTCCTTCATCTTCTCCTCAGACACACACTCCTCAGTCTTTACCAGCTCTAGATATTTGAACTTGTACTTACTAAAGAGCATCTGAAGATTTGCATAGCGGAGTTGATAGGGCATATCATTGATAATATCATATACGTGTAGTTTAACTTTCAGTTGCTTCTCGTCATCGCCTTTCTTCAAGGTTTCACGCTTGACTAGGCCAACAATTTCCTGGAAGGTAAGAGTATCTGAGTAGAGTTCTCCATCTAGAATGATGCTAGGAGGCAACTTGTTAATTTCTGCAATGATGTGATCCATATGAGGGTAACGCTTTTTATTCCGCGAATACAATCCCTTTCCAGGCATTGCTACACAGCGAGTACCATCAAACTTGCGCTGGACAAAGCAGGGAAATTTAATGGATTTTCCGCGTTTATTGTAATCGTGTGCCAACATAGGACTGGGTACATCCTCATCAATTCCTTTACCGCGATTACCACCTTTTGCTTCGCTTTCAATACTCTCAGCATCATCGCCATTATCATCCGACACACCAACGGGGGAATAACCGCTCTCCTTCTTCTTAATCCAGGCGCTACGCGCCTCATTAATTGCCTGCTGTAGAGGCGTGGTTTCATTCTTTTTGCCAATGTTCTTGCCCTCTGCAATAATTTTCTCATTAACTTGTTTCTTGCCATCAACATAGCCGTGTGTTACCTCAATTACACCACACCCGTCGCGCTCTGTTACCTTAATAGACCACATCTTGGTCTTCCCTGTTTGGGCATCACCTTGGAGTTCTGGAAAAGAAGCCATTCTGCTTGGAATAGAACTTAGAAACTTAAGCTCTTAACTGATTTATAGACCGTCCGTGATTTCAATTTTTTCTGGTAATAAAAATATAAATGTTTTAATATAATTTTTATCTATAGAATTAAGATTCTTCAAATTCATAAATAGATTTTAGCATCTCAGTAAGACTTTTAATTGATTCCTTTAAGTCTTTAATTTCTTGTTTAATTTCTTTTATATCATTTTCATAGCGTATAGTCATATCATTTCGTGTTTGTCTAATAGTCTTATTTTGTATTTTGCTACTATTTTCAGATATCTCTTCAGTCTGATTTGTATTTGTATTTTCTATTTTTTTGGATTTAGGTGTATTTACAATAGATTGATATAATTCACTTTTGGTATAATCAATATAACCTCTAGCATCTCTATTTGTTGGAATAACCTGAATAGATTTAAGTTTATATCCAATAGCACCAGGAGTTCTACGATGAATTACACCAATTTCCATAATTGATAATTTTTTATTACAATATTCATCTTTTAATTGCTCAACTTCTTTTACTTCCCATCCATCATTTTGACGAGTATAATACTCAATAGTATTCATCTTGAAAGTATAACCTCTTATGTGTTCTTAACCGACTTATAGACAGCCTACGATTTCAATTTTTTTCTAATAAAAATAATAATATGTATTTTCTTTTACTCCTCCTCTTCATTAAAGAAGCAAGAATGACAAAACTTAGGAAGCTCAGCACCATCAAGCCAGGCTAGAGCAAATGCCTTCATCCATTCAAACGCTTTTGTATCGCCACATTTATCACACACCCTACACATTACACAAATCTCTAAGTAATTAAATCCAGCTTTAGAGTTTAAATCAAAGGGACTCAAAGGATGTAGATTTGCAATTCTCTGTAGTCTCATTACAATATCTTTCCAGTCACTAGGATACAAATCTGGATCAGCGACATATTCTTGGAATAGCGCATTAATTTCTTGTAGCAACTCTTCTGATACATCAGTCACTTTAGCCATTTTACAATCCTAAATAAAAATATATAATATATCAATTTTTAAATACTGTATATTTTAATTGCTCAGCTCATTTTCAAGTACTTCTAATTGTGCATAAATCTGTGTCCATTTTGGATGAGTAATAATAGATGGATTAGCACTTAATTCTTGTAGTTTTTGCGTTATCTTTGGATTTTCAATAATACTTAATAGTTTAAGAATAACATCATTTTGGGACTTTGAAGTATTGCGAATATACCCACCAACAGATGTAATATTTTTGTTAGCTTGGGGCTCTAGTTGAGGTTGAATAATAATATTTATAGGTTGTAAATTATTCGATACAGTATTAGTTGTTACAACAGGCTCCTCTTGTTCTACAACTTTCTGTTCAACTAAATCCTCTTTAGCTTGTTCTTGCTCTTCAACAGCATTCTCTTCAACAGCATTCTCTTCAACAGCATTATCTTCAACAGCATTCTCCTCAACAGCATTCTCTTCAACAGCATTCTCTTCAACAGCATTATCTTCTTGAGAATTAGGTCTATCTAGTAGAGGAGAAGGAGCAACAATAGGTCTTTTGGCCTTAATAATTACAGGAACATCTTCTTCAGATGATAAATGCTTTGCTAGTTGTTCGTATTCGTCCTCCTCTTCATCATCTTCTTCATTAATAACCTGAATTTTCTTTTCCTTTCTTTCCTTCTGTTTAACACGGATAATTTCCTTATTCTGTTGTTCCCAAATTGTAATTAATGCATCATAAATTGATGTAGAGCTAATAGTACCCATCTGCTTTTGAATGCGCATACCCATAGGATAATCAAGATCCGCAGGATATGTTACCTCCATTCTTTGCCTATTAGATTCGTCATTGAGAGACTGCCCCAATTCAATACACTTTCCAACACACCTAATATTTCTATAGAACCACAAACCGCGTCGTTTATGAGGTACTCCTGCAAATTGAGGATCTTCACCTTCAGAATCATAAATATTTTCCTTGACACAAATAAATCTCACATCAATATCGTAATAATTACCTGTAGGCAAAGATGTTACTTGAGTTGAGTTATGTTTGTATGTGATCTTTCCAGTTGGTGTGGTTTTATAGTCAAGCTTATGTTTCAAGTAAATAGATTTTGATTTAGCATCATACCATGTAGTTTCACCTTTATATTGTCCCTTAATTCTCTTTCCAGAAAGTACTTCATACACTCCCTCAACTGATTTTTTATCACTTTTTACAAATACACGAAGCGTTGTTTCAGATTGATAATCAACAGCGGTCATATTTGATTTATAAAAGACATCAACTTCATTAACTGTGAGATATTCAGATGTAGGAGAGGTATAAATTCTAGTACAACTTTTATTTGTCTTGTAACCAAGATTTAAAGTAGTTTGTAATTTCTTTGCCTCGACTTCAATATCATCTATATTCATTTTAATATCAGTAATAGAGATTAATACACCAGAAGATTGTGACATAAATGCATCATATATAGAATCGCGTGCAATAAGAGGTTTAAACGACTCAGCCCCTTCACAAATTAATGTTGGTTTATATGTATTATCTCTTCGCATTTGGGTCAAATCCATATATAGCCCACGAGAGCTCCCATCTGCGGTTTTTGCAATAATTACAATTTTATTTCCAATAGCCATAGTTGCATTGTTTAACCCCATACCAAATTTACCAATATCTCCCTGATTATGGGCCATTTTTTTAGCAAGAATGATAGAGTATGCAAACTCTTCTGGAGTCATTCCTGGTCCATTATCAGTCATAATCAATTGATGCAGATTTCTACTGTCATTTGCTATTGATAGTAAGTAAATATTATTTTGAGTAGAATTCTTATCATCACTATTATCTTTTAATTCTTGAATACAGGAATGTAAATCAAGACCACCATAATCCATATTATTAATCATACCATCTGCATCAGGTTTGTAATCAATATCATCATAGAAAGTATTCTTGGACTCCATTTTATCAGTAAGTAATAACCAGCGACATTAAAAATTTAAGTCAAAAATATTTCAATTTTTTATAATTATATATATTTTAAAATGAATATAATTATATAATTAGCTTAACTATGAATGATATCATCCTCAGGAACACCTATCAGAAACTCAGTAATTTTGTCCTTAATAGTAGGTCCAATAGATAAATCATCCAAATCACTTTCAGAAATCTCATCCCATAGCAAACCTACTTCATTAATTGCATTGGCATTATTGAACACTGTACTCATAGGTAACATTTCAATTTTTTCCTGGTTTTATCACATTTGCAATCACGCTTACTGCCACCTCTTGTAACCCCACGTTTCATATTACCCCATCGTAATCGCGGCCTAACTGTTGAAGCACTATTTTTTGTAAATATTACTTTAAAGTTATGTAAGGCATCCCATTCATTTGACCATTTATTCCAGCTTTTTTCATCAATATCATAATATTCTCTAATAGTAACCGTTTCACCACTAGACTCGTATTTCATAATAAATATAGCATCATCTGCATCAACGCCTAAAGCAACATTATTTTCTTTTAAAAAGACATCAATTAATAATTCATTTATTTTAATAAATCGATCCCTATTGTCATCATATACTCTCCAAACAGAGTCACATTTTAAAAAGCCAAATGCGTGCGAGCCATCACGCTTATATGTATTTTTATCTACAAGCTTCATAAAATTAGCAGAAATTATAAAAGCATTACTCTTTGATACTGAATCTGTTTCTCTATAATCAGTTACAACAAATCCAATATCAAAAATACGTATTAGATTTAAGAATAATTCATTTCTTTGTGTAGCAGATAATCCAGGTTCATATATATTAGAATTTCCCCTACTAAGATTGATAATATGTTTAGCACTTCCAATTCCACATAAAGTAGAGAGCCTACGTTTTTTTGTATATAATTTTTTCCACAAATGTTTCTTAGTTTCATTACGTGCTACAGTTAAAAAGTTGTAATGTGTAACAAATCGCACCTTCATAAGTGTAATATATTTAACTAGTTTATTAACCGTATTCAGCTTTTCAGTATTTAGCTCACTTTCAGGATACAACCTAGAAGAAACTAGTTTAGAAAGTACATCATATCTAGTATCTAAATTATAAATGAGTGATTGTGTAACTTCTTTCAAACCATCCGCAAATAAAAATATTTCTTGAAGTGTATCATTCCAGCACTCACCTTTATGCTGACTAAATCCAATAAAATCACAAATAGGACCTTTAAATTCCCCAATATTTAATGCTATATTTAACTCCTTTTGGTTTTCATTCTCTAAAAAACTCCTAGACAGGTTTAAAACCTTCTTCCTCCTATTGGATTCTGACATCTATTATATTTAAGAAAAATAATATTCTAAAAATTGAATCATAGATCATAATCGATAGTATCAGACCCAATATTTCAACGATGTCTATTCCAAGTGAGTTTATGTGCCCTATTTCAATGGATCTGATGACAGATCCAGTTGTTGGAACTGACGGACATACATATGAGCGATCCGCAATTACTGAGTGGCTCGCAACAAATACAGTAAGCCCTCTCACACGCCAACCTATGTCCCTAGCAAATCTCCAAACCAATTTTGCCCTTAAAACTGCTATTGAGCGATGGAAACTATCAAATGAACCTGCCCCTAACCCTCTCCCACAACTCATTCCTGACCCCAAAACCTTATCAGTTAAAGCCATTAAGCAGGGTGACCAAACACTACTCGATATTAATACAACTCATACCACACCAATGGAAACAATTGCAATCGCTGTACTTGATGTAAGTGGCTCAATGAATAGTCCAGCTTCCTCAAGTAGATCATCAGAAGGCGCCAACTTTTCACGCCTAGACCTAGTCAAGCACTCTATGAAAACCCTAGCAACTCTATTTAATTCTAAACCAGATACCTCTCTTGGAATTATTACATTCTCAAATGCAGCTAAGCAGGTGCTACCTATTACAAAGATGGATCAACTGGGTTTGAATCTAGCTCTAAAAGAGATTGATAATCTAAGCGTTGAGGGTGCTACTAATATTTGGGACGGTCTGAGGCTAGCATTTCAACAGGCTGATACTGCGATGAATAGCAATCCTAATGCTAATATTCAGATTCTACTACTAACAGATGGTGAGCCAACTACTTCAATGCTTCCCCCACTTGGTATTAAGAATACCCTAACAAGAAAGCTAAAATCCCTCAAAGGAAAGGTAACAATTAGCACATTTGGGTTTGGATACTCACTTGATTGTGAGCTACTTGAATCCATTTCCCTTCTAGGAAACGGCAGTTATGGTTTCATTCCAGATTGCTCAATGGTTGGTACAGTGTTTATCAACTGGGCGACACGTGCGCTTCTAACACTAGCTCATCATATTACTGTCACAATTCAAAATACCACTTACAATGTAGGTGACCTATTACTAGGACAGAGCCAACGCATCCTAGTACCATCAAGTGATTCAACATCCGTTACAATCACATATGATAATGGACAACAATGTGACACACAAGTACAGGTAGAAGAGGGAGATATTATTGATGATATTTATCTAAACAGGTTTCAGCAAATCCTAGAAAGGATTAAATCCTGCAAAACATCTCAGACCTGCCAAGTAGATGATCTAAAGGCTCTAAAGGAAGAAATTAGTGGCCTACCACAATCTGAAATCCTACAAGCTATTGCAAAGGATATTGAAAGCGATGATGATGGTGAGGGTCAAATCACAAAGGCGTGCTCTAAAGAAACCTGGTGGCAAACGTGGGGTCGCAATCATTGTATCGCTTATAACCAGGCATTAAAACTACGCCAGTGTATTAACTTTAAGGATAAGGTTCTACAACTTTTCACATCCCAGGAATTTATGAAGCTTCAGGAAGCAGGTATTGATATCTTCAGCAATATTCCTGCCCCAAAGCCATCCCCAATTTATGAAGGGTCATACTACCCTGGTTATAATCCATCTGTCCCCATCTCACTATTTGGTAACACGTCTGATATTAGAACTGTGAATATTATGAGTAATTATGTTAGTCCAATGGGTCCCTGTTTTACAGGTGATTGTAAAGTAAGAATGGAGGATAATACTACAAAGAATGTTGAAAAACTACACAAGGGTGATAAAGTGCTAGGTGGTTACAAAGTGGAGG
>JACCDO011505900.1_pt1 | contig 13403 bp, 12 predicted proteins | sample 7446101 | NCBI WGS metagenome assembly JACCDO01 (sample SAMN15323440, study PRJNA562643) | freshwater metagenome | isolation source: river surface water | place: USA:Blue River Watershed | collected 2017-08-16
AGCTAGCAAGCCACTCCAACACTGATCACAGCATTGAGTTTTGGAGAATAAATATTTTGTCTATTCTCACATTGGCCGAGCTACACACTGTTGTTGGCGAGTACGACGAAGCTTCTAAACTTTACGAACGCGCAGACAAGCCCGCTGGACACGACGAAAACAATTACTACGGTCGCCGAGTCCTAAGAGGTCAAACTCTTTTGTTCATCAAAAAAGGTGAGTTCGAAAAAGCCAATTCAAACATCGACAAATTGGTAGAAGTTGCCGTTAAAGAAAAAAACCAAGCCGAACTCATGAGACTAAGACTTCTAAAGTCCGAAGTCCTTTTGAGAAATGGCGAAAACGCACAACACGACGAAGCCAGAGCAATGCTACAAGAAGCTCTCGCTTATTTTAAGGAACGCGGCGTTCGAAGACACCAAACAGTTTGCTTAGAACTTCTAGCTCGTTTGGACTCACGATCATCATTCCCTTCGGATGCGTACAAAAAGATTTCCGAAATGTTAACTCTGGCCGAAGAAAGCTCTTTCGAGCGACTCATTATTCGAGCTCAACTTGCTCATATGGTTTTAGCCCGAAAATTGGGCCGCACTGTAAACAACGAGCAACTTGAAAACTGCCTATCCCATATTTCGAGACTCAACGCTCAGGCCGAGAGAGTCATTTTGAAGCGATTTATGGTTGCAAGTTACGACGAGTGGACTCAGGAGCTTCGTAGACTAGACGAGCACAGACAAAGGTACGTTAACGAGTTTTTCGAAGACTTCCATTTTGTACCCAATCAAATTATCGACGTAGAAATCGACCAAAACTCTCATTACGTGAGAGAAAAACATTTGGGAGAAATTCCTTTCCACAACAAGTTCACCCTTATGAGAATTCTTTGCTTGCTTGCCGAAAGTCCAGGTCGAGAATACTCAAAAGAACAGCTTGCCAAAGAGATTTGGGGACAAGAGTATAACCCATTGCGTCACGACAACAATATTTATATAAATATCAACAGGTTAAGAAAGTTAATAGAGCCAAATCCAAGAGAGAGCCGATACGTTATGAACGGGTCTCGAGGCTACTATTTTAACCCTGCGATGAAGGTCAATATTTCTTCCAAGATTTCAGATGTGGCCCCTCGCATGCAACCCCCAACAACTAAAAGTCCAACTCAAACAACCGAACCTCGGTTATAAGTTTAAAGACAGTGCTTGACCTAGAGCAAATCTCAGGGCTAAAAACTGTCAGTCTTTAAAAAAGGAGCAATACAATGGGTCGTGGCGATAACCGTTTGACTAAAAAGAAAAAACAACGACGTAATCAACGTAAAAAACTGGCTCGTGCGAAAAAAAGGCGCGAAACTGTTAAAGCAGAGAGACAGAAAAAATAATTCCTAAAGGAGCAGAGAGTTTCAATGAACGACGAATTTGACAATGTTGGAGAATCTTCACCCAAGTCCTCAAGAGGTGATTACAAATCAAGAGGCGACAAAGGCGATCGCGGAGATCGTGGCGATCGAGGTGATCGAGGTGGTTTTAGCCGTAAGAAAGTTTGTCCATTTATTTTGGATAAAACTCTATTGCTTGACTACAAAAACCTAAGAGTTGTTCAAAGATTTATTACCGAAACCGGGCGAATCGTTCCCCGACACATTTCGGGCGTTAGCGCAAAAAATCAAAGAAAGCTAACTAAGCAAATCAAAAGAGCTCGAAATTTAGGTCTTATTGCGCCTCACATGGAAGGCTAAGCTTATTGCTGTTAAACTAAGTCTGTGAGCGACTTAGAAACAACAATCAAGTTAACCCAAAAAATAAATGACAATATTAGAACCCGTTTTGAGGAATCAAAACGGGTTCTTTCTTTTGACGAGTATCTCTCGCTCGTATCCCAAGACCCCTACAGTTATCTTAGAGATTCGGCCCACTATGTTTTAGATGGTCTGAATTATTTTGGAACCTACAATGTCCTTATTCGAGGGCAAAACCAGAATCGCTTTAAACTGTTCGACCAAGAATTTACCCGCTCAGGCGTAAAAGTTATCGGGCAAGAAAAAGTTCAGAATCAATTCAAACAGGTACTCACAGGTTTTGTACGCAGTGGTAAATCCAACAAACTTATAGTTCTTCATGGCCCCAATGGCTCTGCTAAAAGCTCTTTTGTTAAAGCTCTGATTGAGGGTCTCGAAAACTATTCTCAAACATCTGAAGGTAGAATATTCCACTTTAGTTGGATTTTCCCCGTAGAGAGTTTTGAAAAAACAGGAATGGGCATTGCAGCCAAAAGAGACTCAGAACCCCTTTCAACCTCGGCTCAAAGCTCTTACGCCAAACTCGACCCGCAAAAAGTTGGAGCCGTTGTGCGAAGCGAGCTACACGAAAATCCTCTTTTCTTAGTTCCAAAGCCCGAGCGAAAAGCCATGTTTGCTGACTGTATGTCCAAATGCAAAACGGCCGAACAAAAAGAGAAATTAAAGTCCGTAGAAGACAATTTTTTAAATGGTGAATTATCTCACAAGAACGCGCTTATATTTGAAGCGCTTTTAAATGATTACAATGGTGATTTCAGAAAAATTTTAAAGCATGTACGAATCGAAAGACTTTATTTGTCGAAACGATTTCGCAAAGGGTTGGTCACAGTCGAGCCACAGTTCGGAGTCGACGCAAATATCAGGCAAGTCACATTAGATCGATCTATGGCTAATCTGCCGCCGGCATTACAAAGTTTAAATCTTTTTCAGCTCGAAGGAGATTTGGTCGATGGCAACAGAGGACTTGTTGAATACAACGATTTTCTAAAGCGTCCTCTCGAACACTTTAAGTATCTTCTTGGAACTTGCGAAACCGGCACAGTGAATCTTTCGCATGTGGTGGCATTTTTAGATACCCTGTTTTTAGCAACTACAGACGAAAGACATCTTGAAGCATTTAGAGAACATCCCGAGTATCCAAGCTTTAAATCGCGTTTAGAATTTATAAAAGTTCCCTACCTATTGCGATGCTCTGAAGAAGAACAAATTTATCAAGAGACTGCAACCCGAGCGGCCGGCGAAAAAGAACTCATGCCACACACAACTCAGGTTGTGGCGCTTTGGGCTGTTTTATCTAGACTTAAAAAACCACTCCTTAAGAATAAAAATGCTGTTTTAACTCGCATACTCGAAAATCTAACTCCGCTTGCTAAAGCTCGACTTTATGACTCTGCAGAATTGCCAGAAAAACTGACCGACGAAGAAAGAAAAGAACTCAAAGGTCACCTAGAAGAACTCATAGAAGAACAGCAAAGCCAACCCTACTACGAAGGTATGTTGGGACCTTCGGCCCGAGAATTAAAGGGAGTTATACAGTCGGCTGCTCAAAACGCACAGTTTGTTACCCTGGGGCCAAATGCTATTTTTGCAGAGCTCAAGAAGATAGTTAAACGACCGATGGATTTTGAATATCTACGGCTCGAGCCTAATCATGGGTTTCATGCTTTCGAAGACCTTATCGAGATTGTTAACCAAGAATGGTTAAATTGGGTCGATAAAGAAATGCGCCTTTGCCTTGAGTTACAAAACGATGCGCTGTTTATCGAAACTCTAAACAAATACATGACTCATGTGACCCATCATATTCGCCAAGAAAAAATTAAAAATAGAATCACTGGCAAAAACGAAAACCCCGACCAAGACCTAATGATTGAATTTGAAAATCAAGTTGGTGCTTCGGGTGATATCGAAGAATTTAGAAAGAATTTAATTTCACGATTAGGAGCTTGGAGCATAGAAAACTCTAACTACGATAAATCAAAAGGCCTTCCTTACAGCGTGATTTTTCCGGACTTGCTAGAGAAACAACACAAAAAGCACCATGATGCCCAAATATCACGCATTAAAGCTATGGGAGAGGTGCTCATTGATTCTAATTCTTTTGCCACAATCGATAAGCAAAGCCCCTCACAGATTGAAACGCTTTCTGAGTCTAAGCAAATGGCACTTAAAGCCTACCAAGGTCTTCAGAACAAATACGGATATGGAAAAATTGGAGCCAAAGAAGCTCTCGTGGCACTGATGAAAGCGAGATACGTAAATGCCTAAATTTTTGATTGCACTTTTTTTAACAACTATTGCGGCTTGCTCTACACCAGGTTCGAAAGCCGATTTACCTCAGCTTTCTAAAGCACTCGGCCTAAGAGGCTCGCATCGGGACAAGGTCATAAAAACACTTGGCGAACCGGCAGACAATCCTAATCCTAGTAGAGCTTTTTGGTTTCTAAGCGATGAATCCGCTTATCACCCCGACCCAACTCCAACTCTTTATGAATTTCGATTTAACGAAAAAGGAATATTGGAGTCTGTAAAAAAAGGCGTTCAAGCAGAATAGTTAAGCCAGAATAATTTTTTTAGCGACTAAACAAATCTAAAACAGACTGTCTAACCTTTGGATCAAGAGTCTCGCTCTGTTCTGTGAGATGCAACATAATATCCACAGACGATACCGAAGGAAAAAACTTTTCGGTTTCTTTAAGGTTCTTCTGAATATCAAGGGTTATAGGCTCGACAGCTTTTTCTGCACCCACTGAATTTAAAAACTCTCCTAAGGCATCAATCCACTTGTAGGCATTTATAGAGCTAAGATCCAAATAAGGTTTTAGGGTGAATGTGTCTTGAATGTAATTACGCGCCTTTTTGTCTATAACCTTTAAAAAATCATAGTAAGCCGTATAAGCATCTTCTTCGTTCGAAAACGAAACACCTGCTAATTTTTTAGATGTGCGTTTGATTCGCAAAAACAAGCCCGAATCATCGATGGGTTTTAAGTAGCCTTCTTTCCCCAAAAACTCTCTTTGCTTTTTCATTGTTTTAATAAACAAAGGAGAATCAGTGTCGATCACAAAAAACATTTCTTTATTTGAAACGCCGTTAGAAGAAAGATTCAAAGACCCTGTATAAATTTTGAATCTCTCCCGAGTCATGTGGCGAGTTTGATAGGCAATAAAACTATTTTTTGTGTGAAGTTTATCGAAGTTATTAACGTACGCTAGAGCATTGATATTCTCGCGCGTTTGTTTTTTCCAGGGATACTCAATGGGCATATCTTTTCGATAGGTCAAAATGGTGTACATTCCGGCCATTTTTCTTGCTTGGCTATAAGGTTCAAAAGCAAAATTTCCATCAACCCAGATATTGGCCTTAACGGACTCATTGTGCTTTTCAAAAAGACTTTTCAAGTTATCACTTGCGCCGCCATAACTAAAAACAAACTGCTGCAAATGAATGTCAGCCTTTACCGAATTGGCTGGCTCAAGAACAAGCTCGCCAACAAAGTTTTTAATGTTTTCGTTGGGATTAAAAGTGGGGCGTCTTTTCCCATAGGTAAAAGACAGATTCACTTTAGTGCCATCTTTTAACTCAAAATTTTGTGGCTCCTTGTTGGGAATATCAAAAATTCGTCCCTTACCATTTTTATAAATATTGAGTTGATCCACAATATTATCGAGTACGACTTTAAGTATTTCCTGATGTCTTAAAATAAACGATGTCTGAACATTACCCTTTGAACGTGGATCAAGTTCTTTAGAGCTGAGATTTCCTTTTTTCAGTCGCTCCAATTTTACAGTTGTTAAAGGGTCACCGATAGTTTCGCTATAGGTGTCGTTGTGAGTCGAAACATAGGCAAAAGTAGGAACTATCTTTGAACCCACTTTAACCGCAAACATACGAGTTTTTTCGTGCATAATGGGCGGGTAAGGAGTTGAGATCGGATCAAATTCCGGATTCGAGTACGCCACTGGAATTTTAGCTTTTACAAAAGTTTTATAAGCTTCTTTGGTTAACAAATGTCTGTCGGCCACCCATGGCATAACCGCCTGTGTTTTACTTTCGGATTCATCTTCCTCGGCCTCAGTATCGGCGTCAGTTTCTTTGGGTTTTTCAACAACGCTTTTTCCGTCAGTAATCACAAAAACATTAACACCAGCATTTTTCGCGGCCACTAGTGCGTTGACCACATCAAAAGCACCCAACTCATAAACAGTCCAAAAAATGTACTTCTTAGAGTTTTCAATCTCGCTTGATTCGGTGAACTCTTGAATGAGATTTGTGGTGATTTTTAAAAACTGAGCTTCATCTTTTTCGGGTAATCGATTGGCAAATATTTGAGGGAAAGATTCTTCAAACGAGGCGTCGCATTGGCAAGGATTGATGTAGTCCGAATTCCAGGCCCGAGATACAGAAGCCTGCGCCTGAGCGGCTAAGGAGCTTAAGCAAAGTGTACCTAACCATCGAGCAACTAATTTCGCTGGTAACCCCGCCGTGCGTTTGCGTTTAAAAAAATGCCGCATCCAACCCCCCAAAAGATCCCCACGATCCTTGACTCAATTTTGTCAGAAATCGTCAATTTTTCAACGTTAAACAAAAGTTTTTTTAATGCAATCGTTAAGTATTTTAAATATGACAGAGCTGTGAGCAATCTCATTTCTATTCTTGCACTTAAGGAAGACCAAATGATGAGCGTTGTTTTTGTACGTCCTCGAGAAGAAGGCGGATTCAGCTGTGTTTACGACAACTCATCGGAAATTTTTAAGTACCAAGTCTTTGTACAAAGCCCTTTGCCTTTAAAAACAAAGAGTTCCTGGGAATTCGACAGTTTCGAGTCTGCCCGTAGCTTTGCTTCTAAGTTGTTTCTACAGGACTGGAAGTTAATGCTTTGGGATCAAAACGTGAAACGTCCTTGCATGGATGGCGGCCACGAATGCGGATCTGGCAGTTGCGAAACCTGCCAAAGCACTGGTGGTGGTTGCACTTCTTGCGGCGCAACAGACGAAAAATTTGCTGCGCACTGACAAATTGTCCTAGTCAAAGTTTTCATCTACATTCCTCCTTATGATTTTAACAGGACCAGAAATTAAAGATCGACTTGGCAAAGACATCACCATTGAACCTTTTGATTCAAAAAATTTGAATCCAAACTCATACAATCTCAGGCTTTCAAAAGACCTATTAGTTTATACGGAAATGCCTTTAGACATGAAAAAGGACAACCCTTGCCAAGCTCTTGAGATTCCCCCAGAGGGCCTGGTTTTGGAACCTGGAAAACTCTATTTGGGCCGAACCGAAGAATACACTGTCACACAAAATTTGGTTCCAATGCTCGAGGGTCGCTCTAGTATTGGAAGACTTGGACTCTTTGTTCACGTGACTGCAGGATTTGGCGATACAGGTTTTGCGGGCTACTGGACTTTAGAGATGCACTGTATACATCCCATTAGAATTTACGCGGGCGTGGCTATTTGCCAAATTTTCTATCACACCATTGAAGGTGCCGTGATGAACTATGAGTCTGGCAAATATCAAAAGAACAAAGGTGTTCAAAGCTCGCGATTATTTTTGGATTTTTCAGTCTAAGGCTTTAAAAAACTGAGCATCACCCAGTCATCGCCGTCTTTAGACCGCGTGTTACGTTGCTCTAAATTAAAACGACATTTCTCTAAAAGGGCGTTTTCTGAGCGTCCTTTTAAAATCCCACTTGTCACCCATAGCGACTGACTTTTGAGCAAGCGATCTATGTGTGGATACAAAAACGCTAGGACTTCTGCGTAAATATTTGAGACTATCAAATCGAATTTTTCGTTTAAATTTTTAACGTCGCCTTGGAATTCGCCAAAACGATAGTCGAATGTTGAAGCCTCTATCCCGTTGAGCGCGCAGTTTTTTAAAAAGTTTTCTTCGCACTGAGGGTCTAGGTCTAAGGCGACAATTTTTGATTCCGGAAAAAACAATCGACAAGCCACAGCGAGAACTCCTGTTCCGGTTCCTAAATCCAAAATATTTTTGGGTTTGAAACCAGTTTTTTGAAGTTCCCAAAGTCGCTCAACACACATTTGCGTTGTGGGGTGGTCTCCAGTGCCAAAAGCCATTCCTGGCTCTACGACGATAGAATACTTAGGCTTCTGGGGTGGATTATCCCAAGGAGGACCAATCCAAATTTCGTCGTTTAAAAAACGACCTTTAAAAGTTTTTTTAAACTCTTCAAAATAGTCCACGCTATCTTTTGAGTACTGAGCAAAATCCAAAATAAAATCGGACTTTTTCCACTCCTCCAAAACCCTGGCACACTCTTTTAGGTTAGAGGCATCCGAACCATCTACATAAACTCGCATGTATATTTTTTTGTTAGGCGACGAATTCAGAGTTTCAAAATACTCAGAACTTTTTTGAGCTGCCTCGCTACCAAATTCCAAAATATCAAATTCCGGCGCAATAGTTTGAAAGCCTTGACCGAGTTCGTTGGTTTCTTCGACACCCTGGACTCCAGGCAAAATCGCCCAGGCTTTTTCGGAAACAGTATCCACATTTTGAGCTAACAAATACAAATCAAAATAAAAATACGACTGCGAGGTCATTGGCCTTTGGTTGTTATCAACTTATAGGAACTTCAGCAAGATTTGCTTTTCTTCGACACTTTGAGATCTCTCGATTCCCTTTTGAATCAGCATTTTAGCTTCCTGAAACTGCCCTCTAGCTCTTTTGACTTTTGCACCAAGAATCCAAAAGTCAGATTCCTTGAATGCCGAGGTAGAGTCGAAAGGACTTTTCTTTTGAGCCAAGACATTCTTTTCGAGTTGAGCAAACAAAATATCAGACTCAGAAAATATTTTTTTATAAAACTGCAAAGTTGCATACCAAGATTCGGCTATATTCCTATGTGAATCCGAAATCCCTTTGGCATTTCGGATTCTACGAACGAGTCCCTCGGCCTGCTTAATTGTGGAATCTGCAGGAATCTGCGGAGTTTCTACAGAAGGCCGCGCAGGTTTTAAAATTTCATCTAGCAGTTTAACCATCAACTGTGTTGATTCCGGAAAAAGTAGAAGGGATTTCTCTAAATCGCGTATGGGATTTTTATCGTCAACAGCACCGGCCAAAATAGAGGCCACCACTAAATCCCTTAGGGGTTTATGCGTAGGATATTTTTCCAAACTTTTTTCAGCCAGACTTCGGGCAGACCGGTGCACTTTGCGACTTAACAAACTTTCAGTCAAAATGACTCTAACCTCTAAGTCCCTTGGGTCTTGGCTAAGCCCTAAATTCAAAAAACTCTGAGCGCTGTCTTCGACTTTGTCGACTTGACCTCTGAGTCTGCCGGCCTGCATTGCAAAGTAGTAGTTATCGGCAGGGCTCAAATTAGAAAGCGATTCCTCAATTTTTTTAGGATCTTTGAGTTTTAACGAAACCGTTGCTCTCTGCAACCAAAGCTCCTTGGAATTTGGGTCTCGCTCGACCCAAATATCTAGGTATTTCTGTAATTCAAGAACATCCAGGGGAATATCAACTGTTAGGTCTCGTAGAGCTTTGAGTTGAATTTCATTTTCGAATTCATTTTTTGGCTTTTCAATAAACACTCTTTTTAAGTGTTTTTCTCTTAGCGAGAGATTTGCTTTTTCGTTTCGCAACGACCATGAATAAAAATAATTTGGGACTAAGGCCGTAGGATTGCTCTCAATAAGTTTAAGTAGAATAGACTGTGCTTCGCTGACTTTGTTTTCTTGCAGCAAATAATAGGCCACAGCCTCGGAGCCCAGAAGCTGGCTTTCATTTAGGGTTTTGATTTTGTCGAAAAGAACTTTTTGTTGCGTCTCGGTTTTTTCAAGACAAGCACTGTCATCCGAAGTCCAACTTATTGCGACACCCTGGGATTTTTTTTGTGCCTCGAGCCTATCTCTTAATGAGTTAAGCTCATTAAATATTTCAACGGCGCTGCCTGGCTCAAGTTTTTGAATTTTTTCTTCGATCTTTGAAAACTGCTGACAGGGAACAAGCAAAGCAGCCAATAGTAGGTTTCTAGAAGAAGTCGGGTAAGTTGGCATATACTTTTCAGTATAATGCTGAAATGATTATTTTTTTATGAATCGCTAGAAATTTCTTTGAAGGCTCGCAACCTGGGGCCCAAAACTTGTTGGAGCGAATTCAAAATCAAATCATATTCGGCAGATTTTTCTACACCCGAGCTGAACAACAAATCCCTATCGACAACCTGTAAATGCGAATGAATCCATTTAGCGCACTCCGCTAGGTATTTTTCGTAACTTAATTGTAACGACTTATCGACTGCAGCGACATTTGAGAGCGTTGGTCGCTTTATAACCGTATAAAGCCCCTTTAGAGCGGCAGATTCGCGAACAATCAAATACGCAACCCATGCGTTGCGGTTACGATCTTCTAGGTTTGTCGAACCCACTCCCGATTTAAACAGAAACCGAATGTATTTAGAAAAAAACAATTCATCATAAAGACTTTCAGTTACGATTTCTTTACGGGACAATCCATAAAGTTCAAAATCCGTTTTACCCAGGAACATCAAATTCTCCAAACCATCGACTCCGCTTGTCCAATTGTAGATTTGGAATAGATCAGACTTTGCCATTTCAGAGCTATTAGATGGGTTTTCAAAAAGTGCTTCTGTTAGAAAATACCAATTTCGTTTATCCGTTTTCTGATTGGTAAGCGCAAAATTTTGCTTAACAACTTTTAATGTTTCAGAAGAATTCACAAGCAAATCAAAAAACTCTTCGGGATAGGCAAAGGTTCGAGATCCCAAACGAATAAAATCGTAATATCTAGCCAATGCAAAAAGATATTGTTTGTAGGTCAGCGAGGTTGAATCTAAATCGAAGTTTCCAAAAACAATTCGACTAAGTGAGCTTACAAAATAATCGCGCGACACCTGAGCTAAACTTAAGCCGGTTTGTTTGTGCCAATTCTCTAGAGCCGCGCTGAGATTGGCTAGAATTTTTTGAGCGCTCTCAAATCGAGTTCTTGAAATATTTAGGTCGTAAAAATGTTCTTTAAAAATAGCCAACGAGGCATCGTTAGCTGTAAAGGTTCCAGATTTTTTAAATTCTTCAAACACCAACCAAAGTTTTTCGCTGTGATTTGCAACCTGGATTTGCAAAGATTCCAAACCTCGAAACACAACTTTATCTAGAATCTCGTGACTGCCCTTTTGAAAAACAATTTGATCAGGAGCCTTTGAGCTCGCAACACGAGTCGCTAACTGAGTCCTGAGGCTCTGAAAGTCTTGGGAGTTGTTTTTTTGGAGATGACTTAAAAAGGTTCTAAGTTTTAATGAATCGCAACCTGAATTCCCGGCGTGTGAACTGGACACAAAAACGAAGGCCAAAAGAATCCAGACCATTTTGAATTGATTCATAGAAATAAGCTTTTAATAATCTTATTTTATGCATAGTGTCAATGCCAACTTAGGGATATAAAGCCAGCACCTTGAAAAAAGAAGTTCTCATTACAAGATCAAAGATTATTGCCAAAATTAGGCAGTTTTTTTTGGACCAAGACTTTGTAGAGCTCTCCACCCCATTGCTCGTAAAAAACCCGGGTCTCGAGCCTTATTTAAAGCATTTTAAAACAGAGTTTGTTGGCGGAGAAATGAGTCCTGCTGGGAAAACATCGTTCTATTTGCCAACCTCGCCCGAGTATCACCTTAAAAAAGCACTCGCCAACTATGGCTTTGAAAAAGTTTTCGAGATCGCAAAGACATTCAGAAACGGCGAAACCAGCCCCCTTCATGAAGCCGAGTTCTTAATGCTTGAGTGGTATCGAAGCCCAGGAACTTACAATGAAATTGCCAATGATTTTGGCGCCTTACTATCGCATTTGGGTAGTAACTTTAGCTCCGACAAGCGTTGGTCAACGCCCAACAATATCACCGTTGTTGAGGCTTTTTTTAAATACGCAAATCTCGATTTAGTCGCCGAAATGAAAAAACGAAAAGAAAACAAAAAATCCTTCGAGGAGTGGTTTTCAAGAGTGATTGTTGAAAAAATTGAGCCCAAACTGGGCTTCAATGGTCCCACTTTTTTGTGGGATTACCCCAAAGAGTTTGCAGCTCTTTCGAGAGCAAAACCTGAAAATCCAGATTTTTGCGAACGATTCGAGGTTTATTGGAAAGGCATTGAACTCGCCAACGCGTTTGGAGAACTCACCGACTCAGCCGAACAGCACAAAAGATGCCTGGAAGATATTCAAGCTCGAATGGAACTCTACGGAGATTCGCCGGAAGTCGACTTGGATTTTATTCACGCACTGTCAAAACTCCCACCTAATGTCGGAGGCATTGCCGTTGGCGTAGACCGGCTTGTTCAATGCTTGCTTGAGTGTTCCAACATACAAGAAGTTATTGCATTTCCAGGGCGTTTTTCGGTATAAGCAAAACACTATGGCACTTCCTTATATTTCACCCAAACAAATGGAGGCTTACAGACAAGCCATTATGTTGTTTGCAAAAGGCTCTTCTAGCCTAGAGTGCATTCGTTCACATTTTTATAGCGACAAAACAGGTAGCTGCGACTTAACAGGCGCTAAAGAACAAGAAGAAATTTTCATCCTAGCAAACCGATCTGGGCACACTATGAAAGTTTCCCGAAGCGCGATGCAAATAGTTGCAAACATTTTAGATATCACCGGAGCCGACGCTTGGTATGAACATCTCAAGGAACAAAAACGAGCCGAAAAGGAACGAATTTCTCTAGAAGCTCAAAAAAGAGAAGAAGCCAAAGCAGCATCACGCGTTGTGTTAATCAAAAAGAAGCCAACGGCCCTTTTAGAAAAGAACCAAAGTTCAAAAAATTAGCACACTTAGGGCTTTTTTTTCTAAAAACCCGCTTGTACACTGTAATTGTAGGGTCATTACAAAGTTGTCTTTGACTCACAGAATCTTTACGGGGGTTACTCATGGCAATGACATTAACCAAGGTCGATATTGTTGAACAGGTGGCATCTAAGTGTGGTTTTTCAAAACTTGAAGCATCTGAGCTTGTTGAAACAGTTTTCGAAGAAATTCGCGCTGCACTTGTTGGCGGAGAAAACGTTAAAATTTCGGGCTTTGGAAATTTTGTCCTGAGAGATAAAAAATCTCGAATGGGCCGCAATCCCCAAACAGCTAAACCCATGGAAATTAGCGCAAGACGAGTTATGAGCTTTAAAGTTAGCCAAGTGCTTAAAGAGGCTATCAACTCTGGCAAAGTTCCAGAGGGCGGAATGGGTTCTTTTTAAACAGCTTTTTGTTTATCCCGTGATTCCGTAGGTTTTTAGTTTTTCATAAAAACGAGATCGAGCCATTTTTAATCGCTCTCTAGCTTCTGTACCTTTATATTTTTTCAAAGTTTCGGTTAACAAATAGCGCTCGAAGTTCTCGACGTTTTGGTCGAAGCTCAAAGTCCACTCCGTTTTAAAGTCTCCTAAAGACAAGGAGTCTGACTTAATTGCAACTAAGTGCCCAGAGTCTACAGACTTTTGAATCTGCTCCTTAAGATCTACCATGAAGCCTTCTTCTAAAGACTTATCAACGACTCCCAGTATTCCTAAAATTTCGGGAGCATCTAACAACGGAATCTGTGATTTTAAAACCAACTGCCTTACA
>JACCDO010915100.1_pt1 | contig 13401 bp, 12 predicted proteins | sample 7446101 | NCBI WGS metagenome assembly JACCDO01 (sample SAMN15323440, study PRJNA562643) | freshwater metagenome | isolation source: river surface water | place: USA:Blue River Watershed | collected 2017-08-16
AAATACTATATTTTAAAATAATAACATATCTATTTTATTTAATATTTATAATAAAATTTATATTAGAATTTATGAATATACATAAATATATAAGTAAACTATTAGATTATCTACTAATAATTATTGCAATTATTTTAATTTTATATCTAGATAATTATGTATTATTAGAAATAAAAAAAGAATGCGATATAAATATTGATTTACAAATATTAATAGTTATTATGTATCTATTTTTAGTTATAAATATTATGCAAATTATACTATAAATTTAGTTTTTAATTTTCTTATACATCTTACTTATCATATTTCTATCCGTTTTAAATATCTTTGCAACCTTAGGGTTAGTATTACGATTTAATATATAACGAGCATTCAAAGCGCGTATAACATAAGTCATAGTTGCCATTTCTCCTTTTTTAGGAATAAAATGTTTAATTAAAGACATTAAAGCTGACTTACGTTGTTCTAATGTTAAATTAGCTACATCACTATAACCATGTTCACTTAAAAAGTGATCTTCAGGATCTAGAACAATTAATTTCTTTTGTTTACCAGGTAACCCAACATCTTTAATACAATCTGCAGCTACAACTGATTTATGTACTTTAGATCCACTTTTACGTGTATAAGCTTTACGTAAATAAGCACTACGTAAAACCATTCCCTTAGCACAACGAACTTTACTACTACTACGTGTTAATTTACTAGCTTTCATAGAACGTTTCTTTGATGCGTTTAAGATTTGTTTAGTACGTTGTGAACTTTTACCAGGTAACAATCCTGTTTTTTTTATATATTTAGATTTTACTATTTTACCAGATTTAGTTGTATAAGATTTACGTAACACTTTAGATCCACCAGACATATTTTTAAATATCTTTTATTATTATTTATCTAGATATTAATTATATTTATTAAAAAATAAAAAAAAATAAAATATTTATAAATAATAATAAATAAAAAAAAATGGCAGTTAAACGCAAATCAATGTTAAACAAAACTAAGAATGCTGGTCGCTATGTTGTAAAGAAAACTACAAACACTGGTAAATATGTTTTACAGAAAACTAAAAATGCTGGTACCTATGTAGCTAAGAAAACTAAAAACACTGGTATTGCAACTTTACAACTTCTTAAAAAGTTAAAGAATAAAGTTGTATCTACTCTTAAAAATGTTAAAGGTAGATTAACTAAATCTAAAAAAACCCACAGAACTAAAAAACACAAAGGTGGTAAATGACTAACTTGGCCATTACTATCTCTAGACACAATAAAACAATTTGAACCTCTAGCTGAATATTATAACATATCACGCAAATCACGCGGTTTAGAAAAACCAACTAAAAGTGATAAAGGGTTCTTACAACTTTATAAAGAATTACAAGGTAATTGGAATAAAATGAAATCATTACCAGTTAAAAAATCTAATCCAGATGGTGAAAAATGGGATCATCATCGTGATGATTTCTGTTCTAGACGTTTAAGTATGATTAAAAAAATTAAAAATTATCAACTTTATGATGATGGTTCAAAGAATCCTAATCTAAAAGGATTACCAACACCCATGCATGTTAATATGTTAATGTGGGGATGTTGTCCTGATCACCAACATCTTATGAAAAATCTCAAAACAATGTCTAGCCAAATAAAAAAACTATAAATCATTTAGAAATCATCATAATAACTATTATTATAAATATTTTTTTTTAGACTTTTATATTTAATCCAAGACAATTCAACTGTTATAATATGTCCTATATAAGCAGATATAAATACAATCATTAGTATAATCACGAATAATAACAAAAGTTCATAATGATTATTGTTCACCATTTTTTTATAATAATTATAAAATATTAAATAAATCAATTTTTAAATTTTTAATTTCAAAAAAACCCATTAACTTTTAACATTTTTATTGTTATAATAATTATCTTATTTAATAAATATATCTAGATCAAGTAAAATATGGTTTATTGCAGAAGAAAAATTAAAACAAATTCTAAAATTTATAAGAAAAATAAAAAAATAAAAAAGACTAAGAAACATTATGGTGGACAAAATGATATTTTAGACATAAAGTATAATGATATAAAAGTAAATGGACAACAGTTAACAAAAGAACAAACAAAATTAATACCATCTATAAAAGTTCTAGTAACTGGTAAAACTTTATTAATAATGCTAGATCCAGATGCACCTATAGGAACATTTGTACATTTAGTTCAAGTATATAATAATGGTCAACTACAAAGTACATTAGTACCTTATCATCCACCAACACCACCATCCGGTATACATAGATATATAACTACATTATATGAATTACCTAAAGATATTATAATACCAAAAGGACAATCAGGTCATGATTATTTTATACAAATAGAATCAATATTAAAAAAATTAAAAATGATAACATCTAAACAATTTCAAGTACCTGCTTAAATAAAAGGAAATGTTAATTCTTCTAATTGTGGAAAACACAATTCAGTTTTATGACCACTATGTGTACAATTTGTTTCTAAAATATGTAATCTACCACTTTCATCTAATGTTCTTAATCCAATCCAATCTTCTTTATATTGTATTGAATCTTGTAACTCCACAATAGGTAAAAGTAAATCATCATAATCATTTGTAGATAATCTCATAATAGATTTTAATGGCATATCTTTGGTCTGGATTTTGTAAAAACCAAATTTACCAGATTCTGCAGGTTTAATTACATCATCTTCAGGAGACCAAATCATGACAAAATTTTTTAATTTTAACATATTTTCTCTTTGTGTAATCAAATAATTATAATGCTTATGTTCATTATTTAAATCTGCCAAATATAAAGAATTATTTAAATAAACACCATAACGAAAAGGATCTTTCCAATAACTTGCAAATGATAATGATGCTTGATATAAAGGTGTATATATGAGTTTAAAATCAATTTCTAAATTACCTAATCCAAAAACACCTGCATGTGGACTAACCCATGTAATTAAATTTATTACAGGATATTTATTACATCTCTCAACATAACCTCTAGCCAGTAAACCACCTTGTGACATACCAATAAAATGAAAGCCACCCATTAATTCTTCCATACTATAAATTGTCTTACATAGTTTATCTAATTGCCAATCCATACTTTTAAAAACACTATCTTTTTTACCATTACCAATTTCTAAATTATATACAGGATTTGGTAGTCTAGACTTTAACCATGATTCAACACCTGACAATTCTGATTTATCACTGGTTATACCATGTAACAACACAATCGGATACACAACTTCATTATATTTCTTATACTTATTATTAATTTTATAAGTACGATTACATTGTTTCTTTGGTGTATATGTGTTTAGTTCACCAAAAAATGATTTTAACTGTGGAAATAACATACCTAGTATTTCATTATCTCTCTTTTCTTCCAGATAATCAACATAATTATTTTTTAAAACTTGATCATCATCATCTTCACTAATAAAACTATACACGGGTAAACATGTATTCATGCCCACTAAACTTAGTAGACATAATGCTACCAACAATTTCATTTCTATAACTTAAATGATAAAACCTATATTATAAATAATACTAATTGTTTAAATTAAAAAATAAAAAAAATTTATATTTATAAATACTTTAATGTATATTTAATGCTAGACCTTTAACTCTATTCACAAAAGAACATGCATACTTAAACATTCTCAATGTCCATGAATCTGATAATTCATCTTTTGGTGTTTCTAGACAATCAATTGAGCTATCATGATCAATATCATCTATAATTAATGGTTTAATTTCAATAACATCAGCTTTTATAATCTTATCTTCAATCTGTTTACCATGAATACTATCTTTAATTAATTTAGATTGTTCATCATACTTAAATACTTTTACTAAATAAGTTGTATCATTTACCTGTAAAACATTAGAAATCATATCTATTCCGAAAACACTCACCAAAGTATCATAAATATGATGACTTGTAATCATTTCTCTTTCATTCATCTCTTTAGGTACACCATATATTGGAATATTTCTTAACAAAATATGATAACCAGATCGTTTATACATACTATGTAAAATGCCACCTAATTTTTTATTTAAAACATCATAATGTTTTTTCAAATAACTATAATTACCTTGATTAATAATTTGTGTAAATAATTTTCTCATTTCATTTACAATAGTATATAACTCATATCTATTAAAATCAGGAATAATATTCAATGAATATAACCTTTTAATAATATTAATTTTATCTAAAATTTTAATTCTTAATGCAATCAAATCAGATTGCAATTCTTGTTCTAGTGTTGTGAAAAAATCTAATAATAAATCCATTTTTTAATGTTTAATAAAACATAAAATAGTCTTAAATTACTTTTTTGCTATATTTTTATACTCAATAATAAAAAAATTGAAATTATTTATATTTATTATGACATGCATACATACATGACTCGTTCACGTTCTAAAAATTCACAAAAACAATTAGTGAATGAAGTTATTATTTATAATCATGAATATGAAGTAGTTATACCATATCTACAACCTTTATCACCAATGCCTATAATTCCTTTACAGAATAAAATATCACAAATACAAGGTTCTAATAAACGCAAACAAGGTGTTAAATATTATCTAGAATCATTAAAAAATGCAAAATTTAATTAAATATATTTTTATATTTTTTATTGTGAGATTAACAAAAAAATAAAATATGGTAATTAGAATTAAGTTTACATAATAATATTATTATTTTTATGTCTTGTAAAAAGTAAAAAATGGTATTATAAAGTATTAATTATTCATTATAAACAATAACTGAATAATCACTTTTATCTTTTTTCAGAAAAATTTGTTGATCACAATGTTCTTTAATCTGTGTAATGTGACTAATAGTTAAAATGAAATCAAATTTTGTTTTTAAATAATCCATAATTACATTCACATTATTAATATTATGATTATCAAAACTTGACCAACCTTCATCAATAGCCATAAAATTAATTTTAGGTAAATTTGATAATTCTAATAATGCCATTCTAATAGCTAAGCTAGACATAAACCTTTCAAAACCACTTGCATTATTTACAATAATTTGTCGATCTTTGTAAGCAATACGATGTAAATAAATATCTATTTTATTATCGCTCATATCAAATTGTATAGAAAAATCAGTAGCTAGACTTAACATATCATTAACCTTTTTCTCTAAAATAGGTTTAATCTTGTCAAGTAATATATAAGGTAACTGTTTTAATGTATTTTTATAGATCTCCCATAATTCCCCAGTATGCTCTAAATCTTTTCTTTCTTTATTATCTTTTTTAAATTGTGCTATTTGTGCAGCATATTTAGAAAGATTCATTTGTTCTACATTATATTTTTTCTCAATTTTATCATATTCATGTTCTAACTGTACAATAGTTTCTTGTAATTCTTCAATTTCTTCTTTAATAGTTTCATTTATCTTAATAGCTTCAATATAATCATTAAATTTTTCTAAAGTAGAATTCAATTGATTTAATTCAAGTTCTAGAGATTTAATTTTTAATACTGTACTTTCTAATTTTTGTATATTTAATAAAATAACTTTATTTTTTTCTATCTTACTTTCAATATCCTCAATTTCAAAATCAATCTCTAATTTTTTATCTTTTAACTGATCTAGATCCTTGTTTACTTGTTTATTTAATTCAATATGTAATAAGTCATTCTCAACATGTTGTAGTTTAGTTCTTAAACTCATCAATTTAGTCTCTTCGGTTTTAATAGATACTTCAATATTTTTAATTTCTTTTTGCTCTTTTTTAATAATGAATATGTCTTTTTCTAATTGTTGTTTTTCATTTTCAAGTTTTAAAATCATATCAGTTGTTTTTGCATTTTGTTTTTTATATTGAATTAATTCTTTTATAAAATGATAGTGTTGTAATTTTTCAATATAATTGTCATATAATTCTCCTTCACATAGTAACTCAATATCATTATAACCATTATCAATAGCATCTTGAAACCAATTCATAAATAACATATCTATATCTTCCTTTATTTTTTGCATTGATGATTCATTTGAAATGATGTAATTATTTAATTTTTCAGGTAGATCACAATCTTCATTTAATATTTTATCAATATCTTCAATACGTAAAGTATGTCTCATTATTATATCTGATTTTTGCTGAATAGATTGTATTTGTTTTTTGTATTTATCTATTAAAGATTCACTTGTTTGAATATTATTTTTATATTGATCCAATAGTTTTGGTAATTCATCTACAATAATTTTACTATGATGTAAAGGTTTCAAATCACGATATAATGTATTTAATTGTGTATCTATATTTTTTTGTTCTTGTTTAAAATTCTTAATTTTATCATGATGTTGCTTATCATCAATTAAAATATTATTTTTAATATCTACAATATTTTCATTATTATTTTTAATGATATTTGATAATATAATTGTTTTTTGTTTTATGAATGAATCTAGATCTAGTTTTTTATTTTTGTGAGTAGTTAATAATTTTTCATAGTTATTATTTCCAGAGTATTGCTCTAAAAATTTATCACATTCTTGATTTATTAAACTTGTTTTTTCTATAATAGTTGCATTTAATTCTTTAATATTGTCTTTGATTTTCTGTTTTTCTGTCTGTATAGCTTGTATATTTTCGATACATTTATTGTGGTTATCGTTGGCTTTAATTAAATCATCCTGATTCAATTTATTTTGTAGATGTTCTAAAACTGTTTTATGTTTATTATACATGCTAGATGCTTGTTTATAAAGTTCATCAATAATTTCAAATCTCATAATACGTGTTAATTCTTTTTTCCTTTCTGTATTTTCTGCATCAATAAAACAACAATTATCATGTTGTACAGAAAAACTAGTATGAATGATATCCTCATAATAACCAAAATATTCAGCAATTTTCTCACGTGTTTTTAAATTTGAATCTTCATCTAGACATTCAATAGTACCATCAATATCATGAATTCTCATAAAATTTACCTTGATTGTTGCACCTGATTTTGTTCTTAAACCTGATTTTTCAATATAATAAGTCCATTGTCCAAGACTAATTTCCATTTTAATAGAAAAATTTTGTCTACGATTGTTAATAATATCTTTAATAGTACCTTTACGAGTACATTTATCAAACAAAGTATATATAATTATATCTAGAATTGCAGATTTACCCATATGATTAGGTGCAATAATACCAACAATACCTTTAAAGTTAGTAAATTCTATAACATTATTATTACCAAAAGAAAATAGGTTACTAAATTCAATACGTTTGATTTTATAGTGACTATTATGAACTGTTGCTCGATTTTTCAATTCAGAAGATATAGTTTCATTTTGTTTAGTATTCATTTGTTTGATTTCATTACAATCATTATCACTAATATTAGGATATGTTGTTTTAATATAGTCAATAATGTAGTTATTTTGTACATCAATAGATGTAATATCTATTTGGGAACTATCTCTGGTATCAGTATCATTAGTAACTTCAATATCAAGATCATCATTATTTTGATAAGAATACTCAATAACTTTGTGATTATTTTTTATTAAAGTAATTAAGTCATCAATATAGCTTTCAGGTGTATTTTTGTATAAAATTCGCAATCTTAGAATTTGTGTAAGTTTACAATCAGGATTATGTTCTCCAGATTCTAACATACAACAATAATCTGATTGTTTATTATCAATATGAATAACAACATAAGATGAATCTGAAACAATTTCATTGAAAACACCGGTACATGTTTCAATATCCCAAGTAATTAATCCATGACCAGAAATAGTTTCACCCATATTCTGTTGAATTAAACTACCAGCATATCCTATGTTACTAACGGGTCTAGCCCTAGTTTCTAAAAACTGGTGTTTATGGATATCACCTAATAATGTTAAATCGTAGTGTTCAAATGTGGATGGTGTAATTGTTTTATTATTTTTATTATTGACTTCATCTTGAATTTCAATACCATTAAAATATACTGCACCATTAACACGTCCGTGATATAACATAATATGTTTCAAATCTTTGTCCTGTTTATATAAAACATTTGAAGGATCAATCATCTTATAATCAAAAACACTGGCATGATACAACAAAAGATTACTTAATTTATAAACTCCAGACTGTGGTAAATAATAAATAGGATTTACTTTGTTTAAATCTGCAATAATAGGTGTAATACTATCTAGACGTTCTAAATTATTAATATTAATATCATGATTACCAGGAATAATAACTAAAGGCATAATACTAGATACTGTTTTAATTAGATTATATGCTAATTGTACACATTCTGGTGATAAATCGCTTTTACTATGTAGTAAATCACCTGTTATAACTGCAATAATTGGTATATTAACATTATTTTGAACACCTAAGGTTTGTCTTTCATATTCAAGAAAATCATATAAACGATTAAATACGGTTTGATATTCATCATGTCTTTTGTAAAGTTGAATATGAATATCACTAAAATGACAAATATATTTAATTTTAGTAGTATATTGTTTGTCAATGATTTGTGGTATAATCATATCTGGTGGTGGCTTTATGTCTGATGATGGTTCATTTTCATAATTTTCTAAACTATCTGGTTGATCTACTTTTTGTCTAAATTTTGCTAAAAAATCATCTTTATTGTATTGTTGTGTATTTTCAATAAGATTAGTAATTATATTATCTTGTGATGGTATTTCTTTAGTAGATTTTTTGTCTTTTTTTTTAGATGCTTTTATGGATGCTTTGGTTGGTTTTATTTCATTAGCACGTTTTATTACTGTATCTAGACTTATTTGTTGTTCTTGATCAGATTCATTATCATCTTTTACTGTGGATATTACTGGATGTACATCTATTGTATTTTGTATTTGCTCTTCAATGTTGATAGGAGTAATATTAACAAGTTGTTCTTCAATATCATCAGAAACAATATCAGTATTAATAATTTTTTTTCTACCACGTTTAGGTTTATCAATAACTACTGTATCTGTTTGTAATGTTTCTGTTTGTAATGTTTCTGTTTTAGGTTTACGACCTCTTTTTTTTGGTTCTTTATTATCAGCCATAATATTGTCTAGATATATGAATATTACAAATTAGTTTTAAGTTAAAAAGAAATAAAAAATATATTCAAATAATAATATTTATATTTCTTAAACTTTACCATAATTAAAATTTCTTATTATTTTACAATTGTTTTTAATTTAAAAAATTGATATTTGTTTATATTATTCATTCTATTAATTGAAGCCCATAATGTGCTTTCTTGAAAAAAAAGATTTACATTTACAAGATGGACGTTATTCTTACATTTTAAATGCTTATCAACATGCACTACATTCCGCTAAAAATTCAGATTTACTACAAAAACATGGATCCGTATTTATATGTGACGGTGAAGTAATAACAGGATATAATCATTTTGGTTGTTCTAATAAAAAAAATAGTATAAGTATACATGCTGAAGAAGATGCAATAAATAAATTTATTATGACATATCGTCAACGTGGATACAATGATAGATATATAAGGAAGAAACTGAAGAAATCTATCTTACTAACCGTTAGAGTTAAAGGTGACATACACCGTTTATCTGCACCTTGCCAAAATTGTCTAGCACTTATAAAACATTATGGTATCAAACAAATAATTTTTAGTGTTAATGAACCACAAGTGTTATGCGCATTTAAAACTAAAAATATAACTGAAAATAGACCATCAAGCGGTCAAAGGTGGCTATCGAGGAAGAATACCACATCTAGGCACAACTAAAATTTTACTTTTATTATATTTTTTATTTTACCTATACAATATATAAATATGAATACAAAGAGTAATAAACTACTAAGTAAAAATAAAACAAAAAAAAATAACAAATCAAGTAATCAAAAAATTATAGATATTCTAACAACTGTTAAAAATTATTATGATTCAATACATGATAGATTTCATGTAAAAGCTTACGAACGCGCCATATATCAAATCAAAAAATGGAATAAACCAATTATACAAGGTAAAGATTTAAAAGATGTAGAGGGTATTGGTAAAGGTATGATTGAAAAAATAGATACAATTTTAAAAATGGGTACATTACCTATTATACAAGACAAAAACTTACAAATAATAAATACAACAAAAAAAGATTTAGTAAGTTTAAAAAATGTTTTGGGTTTTGGTGATACATTTGTATCTAGACTTAAAAATGATTATAATATTGAAACTATACAAGAACTAAATGATTATTTAAAATCTGGTAAAACTATACCATTAACACATCAACAAAAATTAGGTCTCACATATCATACTGAATTAAGTATACCTATACCACGTCTAGAAACACAAATTTTATATAATTCTTTAATAGATGAACCAGCAATACAAAACCTAATACAAAAATATAAATTATATATAAAATTAGCAGGTAGTTTTCCATCTGGTAAATTAGAAAGTAAGGATATTGATATATTGATTGCAACACCTAGATATTCAGATATCAGTACAAATCAATTAATGACTAAAATATTAAAAGCAATTAAATCATCTAAATTTTGTTTAAAACTAGATCCATTAAATCATGGGGTTGAAAAATCATCCGGATTAATTGAATTAAGTTCTGGAACAACTAAATTTTTAGGTTTAATATTATCCCGTCACCCAACAACACAAAAATGTATATATAGACATCTAGATATTAGATTAGTTGATTATAAATCATATCCTTATGCCAGACTTTATTACTGTAGTGGTAAAATTTTTAATATCATGATTAGAGATAAATTAAAACATAAAGGTTATAAATTAAATGAATGGGGATTGGAACCTAATGATATTCATATAAAATATAAAAAAAATCAACCTCTTGATGAGTATGCAGATCAAGTTGAAAAATTAATATTCAATTTAGCAGGTCTTGAATACAAAACTATTCCAGAAAGATATTAATTAACTACAAATAGATATTATTTCTGGTCAAAAGTTCTGCCAAGAATGTTCTATCTATTTTTTCTTCCTCATAAAAAGGTATACTAAATTGAGGACAATGTACTTGTAACTCATGTAATAAATGACATGCATGATATTTACATACATTGATCATACTGCGTTGACCATCACGTTGTAGTTCTGGATTATTACGTATAGTCGTATCTATATTTTTGGTTGCAAAAATCAGTTCATTAGGATAATAAGTTCCTACACAACTTATCAAAAGACTCTTAAATCCTGGCTCACTGATTAAATGGCGAAATTCGACATAATCCATATCACGAGTATTGAATACACTATTTAATGTATTTGGATTACGAGATGTATATTGGCGATCCATATAAAAGAAACACCATAGCTTATATATACCCAGTAAATCAATATGTAATGTTTTTTTTATAAAGCTAGCATTCAAAAATGTATGGCATTTATCCATGTTAAGTTCTTGTTCTGTTTCACAAAAATGCAAAATACATTCGTGTCTAGACGTTATAAATCTTCCATTTTCAATAATGACTGGTAGATTTTCATCTAATGAATCTTCTAAAAAACATTTTGACTCAGTATAGAAAATACCGCCATCACTATCAGGTGAATGTAATTTTTCTACAAAATCTTTCTGTGTAAATCTAGATGTACAATCAAGTACATTAAGAACATACTTATTATGAGATTGTGTGTATTTTAATTCTTCAATATATTTTATGAAATTATAGTTAATATCTTCAGGGATAACTATGACTTTCAATATACTATGAACATAAACAAGTTCACCTTCAGAAGTAATATATTTACTAGTAGTACCAAAACATTGATCTCGTACATTTAACAATATACTATTGCTGATAAGAAGTTTATAAATAAGTTGGATTGGTTCAAAACGTTTAGTAGTATAACAAGGATCACATAAAATCAATACTTGTTCTGTTGTTATGTAACGTGGATGAACCATAACTTGTGTTTTATCTTCTACGTAGGGTAACAATTTATTTAAGAAATCTTTACAAATTCTGCTCTGAGGTCTCCAAAACAAGTCTTGAACAAACATAGGAAACTCGTGTGATCTTGTAAATGATGGATCAAAAACATCATGTGTATCTATAAAAGATCCACTTACCAAAGTAACTGCATTAATTTGTCCGGACATACTTGAAAATAACTGTTTGGCATATTCTACCATCTCCAAAGATGAACATCTTTTTATAGCACTATTATACTCTTTAACACGTTCTTGTGTATAAGGTAATTGTTGTGACATTGGATGTATAGATGGATCAAAATCTTGTATCATATTTTGGCTTTGTTCAAAACTATCACTATGTGCCATTGTTTTTGATTGCAAAAATAGTTTTTCTTTAATTTTTAATTTAAAAGTAAAAAAATAATTCAATTTTTCTATATAAATATAGGATAATTCTATTTTTACTATATTTTATTTCTATATATTATATAACAAAATGAATATAGACTATAATGTATCAAAACCACCTGATACAGATACAATTGTTGAAAACATTACTAATTTAGATAATAAAAAGAAGAAGAAAAAAATTGTATCTAATACAAATACTATGATTAATTTAGATAAAAAGAAGAAAAAAAAAACATTATTGAATGATGAAGATAAAAAGAAAAAAAAGGTTCCAACAATGAATGATCTAGATATGAAAAAGAAAAAACGTGATCAATATACATTAGATAAAAAAAAGAAGAAACTATTGTCATTAACTGGTATACCTTGGGATTTGTTACCTGATAAAATTAAACGTCGTTATAAAGATAATCAAATGCGTGATAAATTATGTGGTATACACTATGGTAATTTTATAGATATTGATGTAAATGATCGTACTGTTTACTGGGGATTAGGTGTAGAACATGAAATGCAACTTTTTCATAAGTCGAAATCAGGTATGAAAAATACTTTTATATTATTTGATAGTCAAGAATCTACATGTTATATATCTGGTGATAAACATCCTGTAGGTGCTTGTTGTAAAATGAGAAAACCTTGTTTTGAACATTTATTAGATGAACAAATTAAACAATTAGGTATTACTAAAGAAGAACATCGTTTTCTTAAAAATATGCAATGGGAATTAACTGGTCGACAAGCTAAAGGATGTAAACCAAATCCAACAATTATTAAACGTACACCAATTCTTATGCCAGAATTAATTACTACTAATTTTACAAATCGTACAATTGATAGTATTACAAAAGAAATGCAACAATTAGAACAAAAATTTATTGATATACAAATGAAAAATCCTTATACACAAGAAAAAGTGAATAAATATGGTAAATTAACAACACATACATGTGGTTCTTTAAGTGGTATATTAGTACCTAAACGTCCAACTTTTTTG
>JACCDO010014003.1_pt1 | contig 13400 bp, 12 predicted proteins | sample 7446101 | NCBI WGS metagenome assembly JACCDO01 (sample SAMN15323440, study PRJNA562643) | freshwater metagenome | isolation source: river surface water | place: USA:Blue River Watershed | collected 2017-08-16
ACCCAATATATTGATCTATCATAGAATTTATCTCTATTAATTGGATTATTAAATATGTCATATTTTTCATTATAAATCATAAAAACTCTATCAAACATTTTTGGTGTATATTTTAGTTTATATTTTAGATTTGTTTTAATTATATTTTGTAAATGTTTAATTCTACTTTTTATAATTTGGATGGATGCATAATATCTTGATACATTATAAGAATAGTCAAATAATTTTTTAATATCATTATTTGATAAATTTTTTAATTTTCTATATGGACTAATTTTAGAATACCATAATATTTCAGCTCTTAAATAATTACCTATTCCACATATAAAACTTTGATTTAATAATAATAATCCAATTTCTTGATTTGGATAATTCTCTTGATAATATCTTAATTGATTTGTAAATATTTTTAAATTTATTTTATCATCTAAAATATCTGGTCCAATATTTTCTAACTTTTTACTAAGAGTTTTGCTATCATAAATAAAAATATTTCCAAAATTACGTTGATCATTATAGAATAGAACATTATTATTCATGATAAATTGGACACGATTATTTGAGATAATTTCAGAAGTTAAAAATCCTGTCATACCAAATCCAATAACAATAAAATAATTATTTTCTAATTCAATCAACATAATTTTTCCATATGTTGAAACTGATAATATTTTAGATGGTAAAATTTTATTTAATAATTGGTAACCAGTAAATTTTTCTTTTTTATATTTACCACTTAATATTTTTATTTTATTTAATATAGAATTATGTAAAACATCATATACTTCTATTGCATTACTATATACTTCAGGGCCTTCTGGCATATTTTATATATTATTATAATATATATAAAAATGAAAATATCATCACAAGTATTAGATAATGTTAATGAATTAATCGATTCATATCTTAAATTATCTTTTTCTAAGATTCAAAAAGATCAAGATGAAGAAACAAATTTTAAACCAGATTATACATCTAGAGTTAAAGTTAGAAGGACATCAAAAAGATTTTCAAAATATGGTAAGAAGAAAACATTACCATTAGTATCAAGAAGTAGATCGGAATCATTAAAACAATTTGGATATAAATTATCTAAAAGTGATAGTTCAAGACACAAAGCATTAAATAAGGCAGCTAGATCGAGAGGCACATTAGCGGTTTTGAAACGAGTTAATTTAATTGGCAATTATTCTGTATCAATACCTAATAAATATAAAGTATTGAGATCGGATGTTGAATATTTAAAAAATAAATATGCAAAAGAGAAGATAACAGATGTAATGAAAAAATCAAAAAGATCAAATTCAAAACAAAAAAGATCAAAGAAGGTTAAAAAATCAAAAAAATAATCAATATATAAATTAAGAATATATATATAAATAAAATGGATATGACATATGAATATAATACACTTACAAATGATATCTCAAAACCATCTCCATACAAGGAGATTTTAAGATATCATATAATTAATGGTATCAATGAATGTTTTCAAATGAAATTAAAAGATTTAAATTCTGAAAATTATGATGTTAATGAACTCTATAAAAATAATTCATGTAAATTAATAGAATTAATCAATAGATGGTGTTGGCATCAATATAATAATAAAACATGTGTTGATTATGTGATACCATATGTAGAAAATAACAATTATGATTATGATAGATTTATTGATGATTTAAATTATATATTAAATGTTCATGAATCAGATAATGCAATAAAGAGGGATAATAAAATAATAGTAGAATTAGAGAAATTGATAAGTGATTATTTAGCAGTAGAATATTTTAATTATTCTCAGAGACAAGATATTGAAATGATAGTAATAAAGGATATAGTTGATAGGAAGATACGTTTAGTTTGTAGTTATAAGAAGAATACATATCAAGTAATAATTCATTCCAAAGTGTATATTAGATTAAAGATGAAACTATTAATGTTTGGAAAGAATTATAACATATTAATAGATAAATTAGATGATTTAGACAATATATTAGATGGATATATATTTTGTTTAGTATTTAGATATTCATATATGGATTCTGGGAATCAACAATTGGCAATTCATCATAATATCAAAGATATGTATAAAAAATGTGGCGTGAATTTTGAATTATTTGGTTCAGCTATTAACACATTAAGTACTTTCTATTGTTCATTATTTTTTGATATCGAAAAGTATTTTGGATCATTAGGCAACTTTTTTGATTTAGATATTGATAGAGGTATCTATTGGTGTAATCCTCCATATGATGACACTATAATGACTAATGCAGCACAAAAATTAGTTAATATTTTAAAATCAGAAAAAGACGTTATATTTTTAGTCACAATTCCTATTTGGGATATTTATACGCAAAATAAAATGAGAGAAAATAATATTGAAAATATTGTTCGAAACTTTAATTTTGAAACAAGTTATATTTCTCATCAAGATTTTCAGATATATTCATTATTGAAACCATATATCAAAGATGAATTAGTGATCCCAAAACATCGGATCCCATATTTTAATTATAAAAAATATTCAAATATAAATGCAGTTAACACATATATGTTAATTGTATATAATAATATTAATTCAAATATATCACGTGTTTTACATCAAAATTTTGATAGCATTATTGATTTAGATAAAAAAAATTATTTTAATTGGTAAAATAAATTATAACATATCAGCAAAATCTAATTGAAGATCTTCAAGTGATGTTTTAAATTTGATATTAGTAATATGATTATATTCTAATGGGATATTGAATGTTAATTTAGTATTATTAATAATTGGATTTAGATTATCAAAAGTTAATTTTTTATCTTTGGATTCTTGATTAATCTTAGAATACCAAGATGTTATCTTATTTGTTGCTTCAACAACTTCACCAACACCTGATGCCAAACATTTTGTTTTTAAATAACTATTAATAATTAATATCTTAATAATAGTTTTAATCTGATCATCTGTTAGATCATTTAATAATCCATATGTATTTCCTTTTGAGAAATTTGTTATTAATTTAGATTTTGATCCCTTTAATATTAAACATAATTTATTAGTTCCTAAATTTGATCTAACATTAAAGATTGTTTTAACTATAATAAATATAGGATATAGTAGATTATTAGTTAGTTCTTTACTGATATTGTTTTGTTTAATGCAATTATCACACTTATTACATGTATAATCATCTTTTAATTCTTCTCCAAAATGTTTTAATATTGTTTTACGTCTACATTGTGGATGATAACAGAATTGTTCCATTTTTGATATCTGTTCATTTCTATAACGTTTATATGTTTGATTAGTTATTGATTTCAGAAAATATCTACTTATTCTAAAGTCATCACTATCATAATATAAATGACATTCTGATTCTACACCATCTCGTCCAGCTCGACCAATTTCTTGATAATATGATTCCATATCACTAGGACATCCCCAATGAATAACAAGATGAACATTTTGATCAATTCCCATACCAAAAGCAATAGTGGCAACAATTATATTTAATTCTCTAGATGCAAATTTCTCTTGAATACTTAAACGATTTTCTGAACTTAATCCAGCATGATAGATATCAGCATTATAATTATTTTCCTTTAAATATTCACAAATCAAATCTGTTTTCTCACGTGTTTTACAATAAATTATCGTAAAATCATTTCTGTATTTGTCTAATAATGGACATAATATATTATAATTTTTTGGTTTACTATTTATATTTATTATTAAATTTGGACGATCAAATGATGTTGTATATTTTATTGGATTATTTAATTTTAAATGTTTAATTATATCATTCTCAACTTGTTTAGTTGCTGTTGCTGTTAATGCTAAAATTGGAACATTATAATCACCAATCCAATCTTTTAAACAACTTAAAGTTTGATAATCAGGACGAAAATCATGACCCCATGTTGATATACAATGAGCTTCATCAAACGCAATTAGAGATAATTTATTATTTTCTGCAATTTGTCTAATCCAATTTTCACAACTAATTATATATTCAGGAGTTGTAAATAATATTAATCCATCATCTGATGTATTCAAATTATTTAAAATTAAATTCTTAATCTCTTGTTTCTTCTTCTGTTTAATATTTGAATGAATACAATAAACTGATATCCCTAATTGTTCTAACTTATCTTTTTGATCCTCCATTAGAGATATTAATGGTGAGATTACTATAACTATCTTATCTTGATCTAATAAATATGGTAATTGATAACATACTGATTTACCATATCCTGTTGGTAATATCGCAATTACATCTTGACCATGTTGTAATGAATTAACTATGTCATGTTGTAATGGTTTGATCTGCTTATTCGGAAAATATTTATTAAACACTTTAGATATATCTTTTTCTTTTACTTTTACTTTTACTTTAACTTCTTTTACTTTATTAGATGTTTCTTTAGATGTCTTCTTTATTTTATTATCACTTTTTGATTTAACTTTTTTTGTAGAAATTTCATCATCACTATCTATAAATATATCATCAATATCTATTATCTTCTTTTTACTCATTTTTCTTTGTTTATAATAATATTATTATTTATTTATATCAATATTATTAATGCTACTTCGTTTGCAATTTTTTAATCAAAAAAATTAATGCTACTTCGTTTGCAATTTTTTAATCAAAAAAATTAATGCTACTTCGTTTGCAATTTTTTTAAATTAATCTATATTTAGTTTTTTAACTTGTTCACTAATATCATTATACACTTTCTTTGCATCTTTAATAATATCTTTAAATATGTTTATAATATCAGTACCATCTGTTTTATAACCAATTGTTAGTTCTTTAATTAATAGGTGATCAATTTTATATCCTGCAAAGATGATAGCTGAATGATCTTGTAAAAATCTACTTAATAGATTACCAAAAGTATGTGATTCATTTTCAATGGTAATTAGTCCTTTAATACGATGTTGTTCTAATACATCATCGGAAGAGTTTTGAATAGCACTATCAATTTCGGTATCAATATTATATGAATCAAAATTTTGTTCACTTTTATATTCATTAATTTTGCTAGTGATAGTGGTTAGAAAGTTATCTAATTTGATATTAATTATAGCACATGCACGAATAATGGCTTCCTTTTCAGTAATCTGTTTAAGAGTTTCTAAATTGAATTTATAAAAATGATCTTTATCATCTGGTTCAGAAAATGTACAAGCTGAATTAACCATAAAATTTGCACTCTTTAATCCAATATTTAAACTTGAATACATTGAACATACAAATTCTTCTCCTGGTTTTAATTTCAATATTAATAATTTATTCTTGTATGGTGATGCTACATTAACTCCTTTATAATAATAATTAACTCCTTTATCATCTGTTGAAACATTATAAATATCATTTGTTGTATTAGTAACATTAATATTAATAATAAGATTCTGAGATTTCTCTAATTTTGTCATTTGTTCAATATCTGCTAAAACATTAATATCTTCAATCTGTTTATCAAATGTTGAAACATTAGCATCATATTCTAATTTAGATGATTTATGAATAGTGTCATATTCATTAATAATACCAATAACTGGAAACTGTGATAATCTTAATCTCATATAATCATTATTATATATACTACTATTTTTACTAATTTCAATATCAGCTCTGTCAAAAGCATATATTGGAATTAATTCTGATATAACTCTTCTTAAAGTATTTAATATAACATTATTTAACCTCTTTCCCTCAAATGATAACTTTAAATAATTATTATATGAATCATCAATCTTCTTATATTCTAATACTCCAATCCTAATATCAGATTTTGATTTCACTATAGAGTCAGAATTAGAATCAGAATCACTATCTTTGACTTTAACTTTAGATTTAACTTTAACTTTAGCTTTATCAATTATAGAATCAGAGTCAGAGTCAGAATCACTAACACTTTTAGATTTGGATTTAACTTTAGCTTTAGCCATTTTTTAATTCTATTATTATATAATATTATATTTATATTATGTAATAATATCAATTATCAATTTTTTATTTTGGTTAATCAAATTAAAAAGTTATTGATACTTGTTTTCAACAATTTTTTATTTGTCTTATTTTTTTAGATGATATTTGTTTAGCAGATTTTGTTCTATTATTCTTAATAATAGGTTTTAATAAATATACAAACATATCCTGTTCCTCTTGAGTGCGATCACATAAATTAATAGTAATATCAGTAATTGTAGTATCTCCTGATGCAGCATTTAACATAATTTTACAATTAATGGAATCATTATAGAATATATGGAGAGAAGGAGTATCGAAACCTTCTAATTGGCCCATTGGAACACCATTAATTTCAATAAGAATAGCATCTTCATTAATACCAAGATCAAGTAATTCTTGTGGTAAATTATACATATCATATCCAAAACATCCTAAATCATTGATATTTTGTGGATAGGAATATAAAACATTATAAAGATCATTACCACAAAGATTACATCCTATAGTTTTACCAATATAATTAAATGACATAGAACCATCAAATTTACCTAATAATGCTTTGATACTACGATAACTTACACCAAATATATGATATGCAAGACTTGTATCAACATCACTAATCACATCTGGTGATAAACCCCAACTACAAATAGCAACTATTTCATTATTAGAATTAATCCATGGTCCACCAGAATTACCTCCCATCATTGTCACATTATCAACTAAAATACAATCTACTGGTGTTCTTAGTTTTACTGAATAATCTGGTATACCTTCAGACCATGAAGCATTTTTAACATTAGTGAAAACGGCAGATTGCATATCATATGCATCAGTCCATCCCATGCAACATAAAGTTTCTGACGTTTTAACACTATTAGCGAGTCTTAACTTATGACGACCATCAACATGTGCTGTTCTTAAAATTGCGATGTCAGCAGCAATTGAATATATAACAAGATCAGTACTAAGATTTACATTTAAGATGGTATTAGTTGGACTAATAGTGTGAAAATACATATTTTCAACAATATTATAATTCTCATCGTAAATCATATGTGCTGCTGTTAAGATATAATCATATTCTGAACTGAAATTAGAGAACTCAGAAAGATCAACAAAGGATGCGGATCCACACCAAGTTAATGTTCCATCCATAACATGTAAGAATGCATTTTTGCAGGTATCAAATTGTGATTGTTGTAATGTATTTCTATTCATAAACATTTCTAAGATATAGAAAATAAATAAAATAATCTCAATAATGATATTCCAAAACATATCATATAAATTACCAATAGCTGATTCATTCTGACTAGTTCTATCTAATATATTATTGATTTTCTGTTTATGTGAAGCTAATTGTTCAGACATAAATTGAGTTATGTGCGATGAAGCGGGAATATTATTAGACATTATATATATTAATATAATATTTTTATTTTTATTTTAATTAAATCATTTTGTCATTTCTTCAAATCTAGTTTTGATCTTATCAAGTTTATCCTGAATTTTATTCCATTCTTGTTTTGTCTTATCATTAACTTTAGATATTGGTATCCAATCATCTTCTTCATCTTCTAATTTAATATCAATAATTCCTTTAACATTTTGATTAAATTTCTTATTGGCTTCTCTAAGTGATCGTGCTTCTTCATCAGTAACTTTTGGTGGTTCTTTATATAGAATTAGTATGGTGTCAATTATTTCGTCAGTAATTTCAAATTCATCATCAATTCCGTCCATTGTATCAAGAACTTCAATGATATCTTTACTTGATATTTTTTTATTTTTGAAACGATTTCTAAGAATATTTACAGCATTAGAAATAATTGATTCCATTATGTATTGTAATTAATAGATTACAGATTATAAATTAATATTCTAATATATTCAAATATCAATTTTTTATAAACTAAAGAACTAACCATTCATCATTAACTACCATATATACATAATGCTTATTGTTTCTATCTATATAATGTCTTATTGGTTCAGATGGCAAATGAACTATACCAGTATGATTTGGATCTAATAAATACATATCTGGATCTGCACGAATCCAATATCCTGTTTTTGAATCTATAACTGCTAAATATAAGTCAATCAATGCAATTCTATGTTGTCTATATAATGAAATACCCATATGTATTGGATGAACTTGAGTTTTATTATTATCTATTATAACACCACGAATTGATTTCCACATTAAATTATTATTATTATCTTATATTCAATTTATATTCAGACTATATCATTTATCAATTTTTTATAAATTAATTTTTAACTCTGGATCATCAGCATATTTTCTCTTTAGTATATTGATTTCCTCTAATATATGCTTACCAAACTCATTAATTGAGTTAAATAATGTTGTCTTATTTACATTTATATTATTACTTTCATTATAACAATCATTATATATTGGATCATCAATTAATACTAATGGTATTGATAATTTTATCTCATCACTAAACTCTATATATAACACTTTATTATTATTTATAGGTTTGAAATCTTCTTCAATTCTTTCCTTATGATAAACATCCTTATTTGTTAATATTATAATTATATCATTCAGATTTAAATAATTATATATCATTTTGTCTGGAGTCAATCCAGATATCATTAAATATCTTACATTTGATATATCCTGTATGAATTCATCTGTTATTTCATCCGGTAAATACATATTGTAATAATATTTAATTGTTTTATTAACTGGTTTTATCTCGAATGAATATACTGGTCCTTCACTATTTATACATTTATAGCTAATATAATTCTTAAATGTTAGAATTGATCTCTCATCACTTATCAATTTATAACCATAATATGTTGGTATCGTTTTGATATCATGTAGATATTGTTCATATGAATCATTTTTCGTTGGATCAACTGACTTATCATATTTCATTTCTTCAATATTAAATCTTGGACCACAATCAACAAAAATAAATTCATCAATATCTTTATGGATCTCTAATGTTGAAAATTCGATAAATGTTCCAATATTTAATAATTTTCGAGACATTCTTGAATAATTTTATTAATATTATTATATCTATAATCAATTAATAATATTATCAACTTTTTTTCATATAAATGATTGCTTATTATTATATCTTATAAATATGTCTAATAATATTGATGTTTTCTTAGATGACACTGATTTTAATGATAAATCAGAAGAAACTAAATTACAAATTGCATCAGAAATTGATCTCATTAATGATTTTATGAATAACGATAGACCTAAATTTAATTTAAAATCAGAACCAAAAAAATCAGAACAAAAAGAGAAACCTAAATTCATAAAACAAAAAGTAGAATCTAAACCAAAACCAAAACAAGTTAAACAATATGAGTATGATGAGTATGATTATGATGATCAATATGATAAATATTACAAATAAAAAAATATAATATATAATATTAGATTAATAATGGATAAAGTTGATTTATTTCAAAAAGATATATACAAAAAATATAAAAAGTTTCAATTAGGATCTAAAAAATTATCATTTAAACAAATATGTTATCCTGAACAATTTACATATCAATTACCACAATTGTTTGTCAGTAATTATATAAATCCTACTACTTCTTACAAAGGTTTATTGTTATATCATAAAATTGGTGCTGGGAAAACTTGTGCTGCCGTTTTAATCGCTGAACAATGGATATCAAAGAGAGAAGTTATATTTATATGTCCTGCGTCTCTTGTTGGAAATTTTTATAAAGAAATAAGATCAGAATGTACTGGTAATAGTTATATGAGTTCAAAAGAGAGAGAAGAATTATCAAAAATGAATGTTACATCAAAAGAATATCGAGATAGGATTAAAGAAATCAATGATAAGATTGATAAATCATATAAAATATATTCATATAACAAATTTGTAAGTTTAGTTAATGACAAGAGGATAAAATTAAATAACACTTTATTAATAATAGATGAAGTCCAAAATATTGTTTCAGAATATGGGAGCTATTATCAGGTTATTTCAGAGATTATAAATAAAGCTCCTGATTCTTTAAGAACAGTTATTATGTCTGCAACACCTATCTTCGATAAACCAATGGAACTTGGATTAACATTAAATCTTCTAAGACCTAAAGAACCATTCCCTATTGGACAAAAATTTAATGATCAATATATTAATTATCAAATTATTAATAATAAACCTAATTATAATATTAAAAATGAACAAGATTTACGTCTTAAATTAAATGGTTTAGTTTCTTATTATCAAGGAGCACCATCATATGTATTTCCAGAGAGAATAAATAGAATAATATATTGTCCAATGTCTAAATATCAGTTTAATTGTTATAAATTAGTTCAAGATAGAGAAGGACAAATTAATAAATTAGATCTACTTAAATTACCATCTAATTTCTTTATTGGTAGTAGAATTATATCTAATATTGCGTTCCCTAATAAACTTGTTAATCAAAAAGGTTTCGATGCATTAACACCTCGATTAATGGACCTTGATAATCTTAAAAACTTTTCGACTAAATATTATGAAATCATTAAACGTTTACTTAAATCATCTGGAACTAACTTTGTTTACTCTAACTTTAAAGAATATGGAGGATTGTTAACACTTATTAAAATTCTTGAACATTTCGGTTATACTAATTTCGCAAAAACTGGTCCCGGTAAACATCGTTATGCTATCTGGTCTGGTGATGAACCTATGGAACTTAAAGAACGATTAAGAGATGTCTTTAATACAAAAGCTAATGAAAATGGTTCAAAAATAAAAATAGTATTAGGATCTCCTGCTATTAAAGAAGGTGTTTCTTTATTAAGAGTTAGAGCTGTTCATATTATGGAACCTTATTGGAATATGTCTAGATTAGAACAAGTTATTGGTAGAGCTATTAGATTTTGTTCTCATAAAGATGTTGATATTGAAAAAAGAAATGTTAAAGTTTATCTATATATTGCAACTATCCCAACTGAATTAAGAGAACAAGAAAAAGAATTAATAAAAGATAAAAATCAAAGAACAATAACAGTTGACGAACATATCTATAATATGGCAATCGCAAAAAAGAAATTAAGTGATCAATTCGAAAATGTTATTAAAAATTCTGCTGTTGATTTACTTTTATTCCAAAAATAAAATATATATATAATTTATTATGAAGACAAAATATCAACTAATTGAACATGGATTTTTTGATAAATTTAAAAAAATCACTAAATCTATCACTAAATCTATCACTAAAGAAACAACTAAAATTACTAATGAATTAAAAAAAAATCCAATAAAAACTATTAAAAAAACATCCATCTCTATCACTAAATTAGTTATACCCGTTGATACATTAGTTAAAATATCAAAAGGTCAAAAATTAGATCTTAAAGATTATCTTAATTTAGTTGGTCTCGTTCCTATCCCTGGAGCTAAAGTTGTCTCTAAAATTACTAAAATGTCAACATCCGCTATTGCTAAATCAGCATCTAAAGCAGTCGCTAAAAAAATAGCCAAAAAAATTATAACCAATAAAGCTAAATCTGAATTTAAGAAAACAAAAATTGGACAAAAAATTGATTCTAAAGTTGATAAAACAAAAACTAAAATAAAATCCAAAGTTGATAAAATAAAACCAAAAATAAATTCCAAAGTTGATCAAACTAAAACTAAAATTAAACAATCTAAATTTATTAAAAAAATTAAATCAAAAATTCAATCTGTTTATCAACAACCTAAATTTAAATCTGATGTACAATTAACTAATTATAATATTATTATTGATCATCTTAAAAAATTAAATTTGCCATTACCACCTTCTAATTATCCTATTAATGATATTGTTGAAAATGTCTCTAATGTTAAACTTAAATTAGTTGAAAAAACAATTATTAAAAATCTCGAATCACAAGAACAACAATATAATGAAATTATTAATAGAATTTTCCTTATAATTCTATTTCTCTTCTTTTATATCATCCTTCACAAATAATTTAATCAATTATTATTATTGATTAAATTAAATTAAATTAAATTAAATTATATTCTGAAAATCTAATATATTCTGATAACTATCATTATTTAACTTCTTGTATCTTACAAGATTCCATAATATCTGATTGTCTAAAAATGTCTTATACATTCCATATATATCTTGATGTGAACAATATTTCTTTACAAAATTCTTAACCATTAGATAATCAACATCTAATATATTGCTATTTGATAACGAATAATGTTGTAATTTTGATAAACTCTTTATTAATGCATTATGACCATTCAAAAAATGATAATTATTATTATTCACTTTAATGAATTTATATGTCGGATACTGTTTTAATTCATCCTCTGTAAAATATTTCTTGAATTTCGTAAAATGAACTAACGTTCTATGTAATAATATTGATACAAAATTTAATGCTCCTATCGTTTTAATCTTATTATCTGTCTCTTCTGTTAATTTATTGTTCTTATAATTCCAAATATATGCTTCCTGAATTGAATTGAATTTTGGATTATTATCTAATTTCTTACCATATTCTTCATTATACACTCTAAATATTAAATTATTATAATGAATTATATAACCTTGACTCTCATTATCATCTATATTCATATTTAATTCTGTTAATTGAATTTTCATCTCAGGAGATAATATTATATTCTCATTCTTAAATTCATTAATATATTGTGATGTATCTATCATATTCAATTTATCACGAACTCCTATTAATATTAATTTTTTATATTTAATTTCCGATAAATGAGTATTCTCATTATGAACTATCACAAAATGATACGATTTAGATTTATCCAATTTTTCTGTTAATTCTTCTCTTGATATTATTTCCTCAAACATTGAACCATGACTCTTTTTCGAACCAAATTTCGATTCATTCATATCAAATAATCTTTTTGTTGAAAAATACCACCTGTCTCTATAATAAAATACATTTACCGATGTTCCTTCATACGATTTATATATATTAATCTCTTTATCTTCTTCTTTTATAAACTTCTGAATATCTGATAATGTTATCTTATCACGATTAGAATCAAAAACCTTGGGGCCACCATACATCACTATATTATAATCTGAATCTAATACTAAATTATTAAAATATTTTGTGATATAATTCTGAGGATCCTCTAGTTTATTTCTCATATTCCATTCATTGAAAAATAAATATAATTTTGTTGTTTCATCTAATTCAAATGGTCTCCAACATACTGAATATTCTGATTCTACACTTATCAATTCTAAAAATTCACTAAAATTTAATGATGGCTTGATTCCATTGAAAATATCTTTAATTATATTCTCTAAATCATATTTGGATGCATTATTGAACGGTTGTTCCATTATATTACTCTTTTATAAATAGATATTGTCAATTGTTTATATAATATTAAATTATCAATTTTTTAA
>JACCDO010928063.1_pt1 | contig 13400 bp, 8 predicted proteins | sample 7446101 | NCBI WGS metagenome assembly JACCDO01 (sample SAMN15323440, study PRJNA562643) | freshwater metagenome | isolation source: river surface water | place: USA:Blue River Watershed | collected 2017-08-16
CAAATAACCATTTTCTATCAAAAACTGATTGATTAGCACCAGAATACCCTTTTTACGGTCATTTGCACGCTGTTTCTCCGATGAAATCGACTCGGAAGTTGCGCGAAGTGCTGAAAGCGACATTTTTATCAACTGTTTTTTGATTTTTCGAAGTTTGTACCGGCAAAGTCCGCCTAAGGACCGCCCAAGAAAGAGAAGGTACCTTAGCAGGGGTGTAGGGTTAGATGGTTACGTTACAATCATGTACAAACACACATCACTTTTTTGATTTCTTGCTGCTGTCAGGAGATTTACTCTTTCCTGATGAGACTTTTGCTACTCTGTTATCTGGTGATGTGCTTCTTTTCAACGGGGACATGTAGTTACGATTTGCCGTACCAGTTCTTGTTCCTTTATCTGGTGACGTGCTTCTATTCAACGGTGACATGTTGTTACCGTTTGCCGTACCAGCTCTTGTTCCTTTATCTGGTGACGTGCCTCTACTCAATGGGGATATATACTCGCCTACTCTCACTACTCCGTTGCCTGGTGTGGTGGTTCTGTCTAGAGGAGACAAGTAAGTCTTCTCTACCGCTTCTCTTTTCGCAAGTGTCTTATCTGGTGTCATGCCTCTGTCAGGCTTAGCGCTATATTCTGCCGCCATGTTCTCAGCTATATTTATTTTAAATGGCGATGTAAACTTCAAACGATATGCTTTTGCCGACAAGTTCTTTGCCTTCGCACTGACATCTTTAGTAACTCGAACTATAGCTCCATCTACATCACGCTCGTCGTCAACTGCAAACTCATAGGCACCGATATCATCTTGACCATCTTCAGGTGAAGTCATCTCAGCTGGTCTTATTGCATCAGGATCGTCGTAGCCGTCGTAGTTGATATCAACCTTCTCATCACTGTCACCATAGTACTCATCAATAGCTTGCGAGGTTCCATCAGCGATGAAACCCTTTTCGTCTTCGGTATTGGCTTCCTTGACTGTGTAGTCAACGTGATCTGCTAGTAAATCACTTGGTGTGATGCCACGTACCAAGCTAGTGAAATAAACAACAAGCACAAACAACAGCAGCAAGAGTTGAATAAACACCGCCGCAATGATCACCGCGCTATCCGTTGACAAGTAGTAGACTAAGATCACTACCCCTGTAGGTATTGAACTAAACAAAGCATACATCAAACTATGCTGGACTAACAGCGGGTATGACGAACCAATATACCACAACGAGCTGTGAATTCCACAACAGACACTACCACCAGTCTGACGAGGTAGGTTTACAGTAACTACTCGATGCAGCGCCTCATTGCGCAGCCAAGGTGAGTTGTAGGCACTCACTACCTGGCTCTCAAACACAGATGGGAATGCGTGGCTGACGATACGGCTGACATAGAAGTACTCCTGCGCCGACAGAAACTCCTCGTGTTGCTTCTCATCGAGGTAACCTGAACCTTGCACGACTTGCTTCAGTAGATTGGATAGTATATTCCTAACTGCGACTATTGATTGCTGCACCATACTTGGGATCGCTACATGAACCACAAACACAGCTAGTGTCTCATATACCACTGCGTGCTGCACGAAATACAACGCACTCGCAATCATCCAGTCCTGCGTAGGGATAACAGGGTCCTCGTAAATAAAACCACTAAGCAGGTACACACAACCTACCACGCAGCAAGCATTTAGCATCAGTAGTAAGATAGCACAGATGATCTTACTACATATGCCACTTGAGTGCCGCATCGCATCCTCATAGCCGACTTTCAATGCAAATACCTTTCCTACTTCGTTGCCGCCGCTGTTCTCTAGTACATCGAGGACAAGTCGGCGCAATAAACACGATCCAACTTCATGCGGAGACTTGTACATAAGCGATCGATGCACTACCTGCGCTCGCTTACCTGCGAGACTCAGCTTGTGCTCGACTTCATTTGATAGCCCACTCATTACCCCCTGGAGAAACGAAAGCTTCTTCGCCATCACAGCTGTCTCGTAGTCCTCGATATCGTCGCAGCCAGAAGGAACAAGACACCAATCGGCATCGAAGTCTCTGCGTTTGAGTCCGCTTAACACGTTATTGCGGTACCAAATAGCTTTACTAACTGCTGCATGTGCTATGGATGTGATATATGCTGTGTTCTTCGCCTGATCCATCAACCCAGGAGCGTTTGTTGTAGCTAATAAGTTGCTGCTCTGCATGAATCTAATGATCTCGGCACGCGCGTCGCTCTCCTTGCACTCAGATAACTCGTCACTACTCCTGTCAATGACGCCAAACAGCACAGATACTAGCGCGTAGAATGGACTGCTGACTACCGCAGTAACTAGACTCGCCACTACTATACTGGATTGCCGCCTTTCCCCAGAGACCGTGTACACCACATTCAACGCTACTGCTAGGATCAACAGAGACACAGACAGCTGCGTGTACACCTGCAACAGAGACGATAACCACTGCATGATGGAGGAGCGACTCTTGTTACTTGCTTGGTGATGACTACTACATAGTCGTAGTATGCTGTGATGGTGACCCATTTCGCTCGTTACGCGCTGCAGCAAGCTAGTATTTGCGTACAAACCAGCGGGAATACTACTGAACACTTCATCGAGGTACCTCGCTATGGAGGTGGAGACGGAGTCAGATGGCTTGCCACTCTTGTCGGTGTCTTGCACACGGTTCGGCTTCCTTCGGAGCCATGTTGAGGTTGTTACTAACACCAGCAGCAGTACCACGAAGGCATAAACAGGGGTTGCGAGTGCCACATCCAAATGCGCGGGTGTGGTAGGGGATGCAGTCGGCTGAGCTGTAGAGGGAGACATAGTGGTGGGACTTGTAGTTGGTGTTACTGTTGGTGCCACGGAGGGAGTGTACGTCGGACTTGTAGACGGAGTGACTGTAGGTGCAACCGTTGGTATAAAGGAAGGTGAAGCAGTCGGTATGAACGAAGGAGAAGCAGTTGGGGGAATTGTAGGAATTGAAGTAGGTGTACTTGTAGGTATTGATGTTGGTATGGATGTTGGAATTGAAGTAGGAATACTCGTAGGTATTGAAGTAGGAATACTCGTAGGTGTTGATGTTGGAGTACTCGTAGGTGTTGATGTTGGAGTACCTGTAGGCATGGATGTTGGAGTACCTGTAGGTATTGATGTCGGTATACTTGTAGGTATTAACGTCGGTACACTTGTAGGTATTGAAGTAGGAATACTCGTAGGTACTGATGTCGGTATACTTGTAGGTGTTGATGTCGGGATACTTGTAGGTATTGAAGTAGGAAAACTTGTAGGTACTGATGTCGGTATACTTGTAGGTGTTGATGTCGGAGTACTCGTAGGTATTGAAGTTGGAGTACTTGTTGGTACTGGCGTCGGGATACTTGTAGGAATAGATGTCGGAGTACTTGTAGGTATTGATGTTGGTATACCTGATGGTATGGACGATGGTTGACCTGATGGTTGACCTGTCGGAAGACCTGAAGGCTGTGAAGTTGGTGTAATTGTAGGTGTTGGTGTCGGGGATCTAGTTGGACTCGTTGTGCTCAGTGAAAATGACGGGACGGTACTCGGTGCAGCTGTTGGTATGTCGGTGGTGACAGTGGTCATTTTCCGCACACGATGGCCATCACATTCAGAGACATAGTAGTTGCCCGAGCTGTCGAAGCGACTAAAACAAGGTCCGTTAACAGTTGCAGAAGTAGCTGCTCCTCCATCACCCGTTGAAGAGCCAGTGCCGGTGCCAACAATAGTGGTAAGCACGCCAGTTGACGCGTCAACCTTGCGGATGCGGTTATTACTTCGGTCAGTAATATACAGGTTGCTATAACTGTCTAGAACTACATCAAAAGGAGAATTTAACGTTGCAGCCGTTGCTTGTATGTTGTCACCATTATACCCTCCGGATGTGCTACCGGTGCCGGCGACCGTTGATATTACTCCAGTCGACACAGTGATCTTGCGGATGACATTGTAACCACTAAAATCACCGAAATACACATTCAGACTGCTATCGAGATTGATTCCTGTCGGATTTTTTATACTAGCAGCCGTAGCTTGACCTCCATCACCGCTGTACCCTGCAACTCCAGTGCCCGCAATTGTAGTAATCACACTTGTAGAAGTTGCAACCTTGCGAACTCGATTATTACTATAATCCCCGATGTACAGGTTGCCTAGAAGGATGTCAAGAGATGAGTCGGCTTATCGGGGAATCAATCTTACTTGGGCTTACCTGAAGTATCTACAGCCACTCCTGCTGGGAAACTGAGTGCTGCACTCGTAGCCGCACCGTTATCTCCGCTGTAACTAGCAGTCCCAGTCCCAGCAATAGTAAAGATCACACTCGTAGATGCTGTCACCTTGCGGATGCGTTGATTACCTTGATCAGAAATGTATAAGTTGCCTAAGAGGTGAGTAACGTCAATAAGACGGTGAATATCGCGATATAATTGTATTGTTTGCTGCGTTACCTGCCGAGTCGATGCTGAGTCCGTTTGGTCCATTCAACGCCGCGCTACTTGCTACTCCTCCATCACCACTAAAACTAGCTGATCCGGTGCCTGCGTAGGTAGTAATTATGCCGGTTGACGCGGTGATTTTGCGCACGCGGTGATTACTATAATCATTAAAGTACACATTTCCGCTGGAGTCAACGGCAATTCCAGCTGGATTGTTGATGGCAGCAGAGGTAGCTACTCCTCCGTCACCTGAGTAACTAGCTGTTCCCGTGCCCGCATACGTACTGATAATACTGATGGAATTGGGACTCAACGAGGGGTAATATGTAGGCTGCATACTAGGTGCTGATGTTGGTATGTCCGTAGTGACAATAACAACTTCCCTCACACGATGACCATCGCATTCAGAAATATAGTAGTTTCCAGCACTGTCAAAGCGACTAAAACAAGGTCCTGCAATAGAAGCGGATGTTGCAGCAGACCCGTCACCTGTTGATGAGGCAGTGCCGGTGCCAACAACAGTACTAATCAAACCAGTTGATGCATCAACCTTGCGGATGCGGTAGTTATAACGGTCAGCAATATACAGGTTGTTGTAACTGTCTAGAACTACATCGAAAGGAGAATTCAAAGTAGCAGCAGTGGCTTGTATGCTGTCTCCGTTGTACCCTCCTGATGTGCTGCCGGTGCCTGCAACCGTTGATATTACTCCAGTCGACACTGTGACCTTGCGGATCACGTTGTAATCGCCTCCGAAGTACACATTCAGACTGCTATCGAGATTGATTCCTGTCGGATTTTTTATACTAGCAGCGGAAGCAGCTCCTCCATCACCACTATATCCTGCAACTCCAGTGCCGGCAATTGTAGTTATAATACCTGTAGAAAGTACAACCTTGCGAACTCGATTATTAATAAAGTCGCTGATATACATGTTGCCTAGAAGGATGTCAAGAGATGAGTCGGCTTATCGGGGACTCAATCTTACTTGCCCTTACCTGAAGTATCCACAGCCACTCCCGCTGGGAAACTGAGGGCTGCACTCGTAGCCTGATCGTTATCTCCACTGTAACTATTAGTCCCAGTCCCAGCAATAGTAGAGATCACACTCGTTGCTATTGTCACCTTGCGGATACGGTTATTACCAGAATCAGCAATGTAAATATTGCCTAAGAGGTGAGTAACGGCAATAAGTCGGTGAATAAAGCGATGTATTTGTATTGCTTGCTGCGTTACCTGACGAGTCCATACTTAGGCCGATTGGTCCATTCAACGCCGCGCTACTCGCTACTCCTCCATCACCACTATAACCAGTTGATCCGGTGCCTGTGTAGGTAGTAATTATGCCGGTTGATGCTGTCACCTTGCGCACGCGGCAATTACTATAATCGTTAAAGTACACATTTCCGCTGGTGTCAATTGCAATTCCATATGGGCCGTTGATTGTAGCAGCTGTAGCCTGACCGCCGTCACCTGAATAACTAGCTGTCCCTGTTCCTGCGATGGTGGAGATAATACTGATGGAATTGGGACTCAATGAGGGATAATATGTTGGAGAAATAGTGGGCGAAGTAGGCGACGACGTGGTGGGATTTAAAGATGGCATAATGGATGGTATTGAGGTTGGGATCCTGGTTGGAATCCATGTTGGTCTGGCACTGGTTGGTATTGCTGTCGGCGTGACTGCACTAGTTGGTGCTTCCGTTGGAATTCTAGTTGGTATTATGGTTGGCATTCTAGTTGGTATTATGCTTGGAGGTAAACTTAATAAAATAAATTAATAAACTGTTATTTAGATATAATCATAAGCAATGAATGGTACCTCGGAGAGCTGGTTGCCATTGTATACGCAAGCAATAGTAGCGTAATCGCGACATATAAAATCACCATCGACTACGATCTTGTGATTGAAGGTGCAAACAACCGTGTTAAAATTTCCTTCTGTGACCCTGGATATATTACAAATGGTATCCAACAGTCAATTAATCCAAGTTCCAAGCCTTGACAATGATCAGTTGATTCAGATCCCCCTCCAGGTATCAAGAGTGGAACCGAAGTCCAACTCCCTTCTGCAACTTCCAGATCCTGAAGGGCCGGGTTTGGAGAAAGGATAATAAGCCGTTGGAGAAAGGCAACTTCTCGTTGAACTAGTTACAATTGTACATGCAAACAACAATATACAGTACGAACACATGCACTTACTACGCGCTGTCACTATTTCTTTGATTTCTTGGTGTTATCAGGAGTCTTGCTACTTCTCGCCGCTGTAACGTTCGCGGATAGTTTACTTGGAGACTCGCTCCTGCTCAATGGGGACATGTAACTGCTTTTACCAACCGCTTTAACGGGTGATGCACTTCTGCCTACACTTGACTTGTTACTACTTTTAACCGTTACTGCGTCGTTCACACCTGCTTTACTGGGCGTTGCACTCCTCTTTACAGGAGACATATAACTACCTATACCTGCGACATGTTTATTTTGTGTCGTGGTTCTATCTACTACTGCCTTGGTGCTTATATCTGCAGATAGCTTGGTATTAGCTTCTACTACTTGATGTTTCGGGTTGATATTTGCAGATGGCTTCATACTACCTTCAGCAGCCATGCTTTGAGCTATATTTATCTTAACTGGTGACGTAAAGCTCAAGCGATACGCTTTCCCCTTCTCTGATAACCGCCTTGCTTTCATATTTACATCATTGGTAACGCGAACTATGGCTCCTTCTACATCGCGATAGTCGTCAACGGCAACCTCGTCATCGCCAGGAATATTCTCTTGAACATTTGGTTTATCTATAACCTCCTCGGGTGCAGGTGGAGTGATAGTAATCCCCGGCGATATTAACTCATCAGGCTCGTACTGTAGGTCCTCTATATTGTCGTCATCGTCGATAGCAACCACATCATTATTTCTGTCGATTGGTGCTCCTATTACATTACAATAGTAATCATCATTAGCTGCGTCGGCTGTTAAACTATTATCAGCGCCCACAATAGAACCTATACTGTCTTCCTTAGTACCAGTCTGGTAACTAGCTATGTACTCCGCATCAACATTTGCATAATCTCCTAATAACTCACTAGGAGCGATATGGTGAGTCATCTTGGGTGCAGAAACAACAATCAAGATAATCATTACAAAGAGTTGAATAGACACGGCCGCAACGATCACCGCGGTGTCCGTTGACAAATGGTAGACTAAGATCACTACCCCTGCAGGAATTGAACTGAGCAAAGTGTAAATAAATATATGCTGAACTAATAGCGAGTGCGACGAGCCAATATAAAGCAAGCAGTGCTGAATGCCACCCGCACAACAGACACTTTGACTACGAGATAGGTTCCCAGAAATAACATGGTCTAGTTTCTCATCACGCAGCCAAGGTGAGTTGTAGGCACTCACTACCTGGCTCTCAAATATACGTGGAAATGCGTGACTAACGACACGGCTGACATAGAAGTACTCCTGCGCCGACAGCGACTCCTCATGTTGTATCTCGTGAAGGTAACCGCAACCTTGCACGACTTGCTTCAGTACCTTGGATAGTATATTCCTAACTGCGACTATTGATTGCTGCATCATACTTGGGATCGCTACATGAACGACAAACACAGCTAGTGTCTCATATACAACAGCATGCTGCATAAAGTACAACGCACTCGCAACAATCCAGTCCTGCGTACGCACCACGGGGTCCTCGTAGACAAGACTACTAAGCAGGTAGACACACCCTACCACGCAGCAAGCATTAAGCATTAATAGAAGGAGTATGCGGGAGAACTTACTAAGCATACCACTAGATTGCTTTACTGCATCATCGTAACCAAACTTCAAGGCTACAATCTTTCCAACTATACTGCCACCACTGTTGTCTAGAAGATCTAGCACGAATAACTGCAACAGTCGCAATCCAACTATAGCCTGAGGTTTATATATGAGTGATTGGTGTACCACCTGCGCTTGCGTACCCGCGAGAAATAGTTTGTGTTCAACTTCGTTAGAGAATCCAGTCATTATTCCCTGAAGAAAGGAGAGCTTCTTTGCCATCACATTTGTTACAGCGTCTTCGACATTGCAATCGCATGGAACAAGGCACCAATCGACATCAAAGTGTCTACGTTGAACTTCGCTTAATACATTATTACGGTACCAAACAGCTTCACTCACCGCCGTTGAGGAAAGGGAAGTGATAAACGCTGTGTCTGTCGCGAACTCCATTAAGCCGGAGGTAGTCGATGCCGTGTTATAGCTGCCTACAGTGATGCGGTTCTGCATGAATTTGATTATCTCGGCACGATCGTCACTCTTATTAAGGTAATCCAATGGGTCATTACTAGATTTGTTGACTATGCTCAAGAACGAAGATATTAGCCCATGGAGTGGACTGCTGATTACCGCCGTGACCAAGCTCGCGACTACTACGCTTGATAACCATCTGTCATCAGAGACCATGTACATGACATTCAACGCCACTGCTACTATCACTAGAGAGACAGACAGCTGAGTATACACCTGCAATAGAGACATTGCCCATTGCGTAAAGGAGGAGCGACTCTTACTACTTGATTGTTGATGACTACCACATAGTCGCAATATGCCGTGGTGATGCCTCATTTCAATTGTTACGCGCTGCAGCAAGTTAGTATTTGCGTACAAACCATCAGGAATACTACTGAATACTCTATCGAGGTACCTTTCTATCGCCGTCGAGATAGCTTCAGATGGCTTGCCGCTATTATCGATGTCTTGGACACGGTTCGGCTTCCTTGGACGCAATGTAGAAATGAGAAGTAATACCATCAGAAGCACAGCGAAGGTGTAAACGGGAGTTGGGATCTCAACATAGACTTCAATATGTTTTCCTGCTATTAAAATCGGGGAATACGACGGAGAAGTACTTTTACTTATAGCGGTTGCTGCCGTTACGATAGTGAAGGATGCAATAGTGACATTCTGTAGTGGTGCACAAGCTAATGCGGTAGTAAAATAATGCACCGTATCGGTGAAATTGTCGCTGTAGGGATAGATGCTCCTCTCCAGAGTGTGTATATAGTAGTCGTACTGGGAGTAGTACTTGCCGCCGAGATGACTGTTATAGAAGAAGACTGTTGTCATGATATCGGTGCTCTCATAAGGTGGTTGTAAACTCAACGGTAAATACGAGTAGTCGTGATTAGTCTGAGCTACTACCTCGACATCGATCACACCCTCAAGTACCGCGGCCAAGCTATCTTGAAATGCATCCGCACACGTGGTTGACATTTCTGTATTATTATTATAGTACGCCACTTCGAACTGCACGGTGAAGTAGGAGTACGAATCCTGCAGCAACTCGGTTGGCATGGATGTCGGGAGGCTGGTCGGATGCGCGGTAGGTATACTTGACGGTATGCCAGTAGGTGAGGATGATGGCTCAATAATTGACGGCGACATAGTAGGAGTTATTGAAGGAATAATTGTTGGCTTGCTACTTGGCTTTGTAGTTGGTGTTGTCGATGGGTTTCTTGTTGGTAATGACGTGGGTGATTGGGTGGGTGTAAGACTAGGTGACATTGACGGTAATTTAGTAGGAGTCCACGAGGGCACATTGCTAGGCGACCTAGATGGTATAGTAGTTGGTATTCTACTAGGGCTTACAGTGGGCGAAAAACTGGGGATATAAGTAGGTACTTTAGAAGGCGCAGTAGTGGGAATCACACTAGATGAAGGTAACATAAGCAAAGCGATATTAGGTAATAAAATACTAATCATACCTTGGTTTCACAGTCGGGCTTCCGGTTGATGGCCTATTTGTCGGCTCGCCAGGAAGAGGTGTTGGAATACTCGTTGGAATTATAGAAGGAGACTCTGTTGGTGTTACTGTTGGTAAGATTGTGGGGATTATACTCGGTATCAATGTCGGGATAGTGGTCGGTGTAGTAGTAGGATCGAAGCTCGGTGAAAACGATGGGATAACAGTCGGCACCTGTGTTGGAATAGATGAAGGGCTTGTACTTGGCTCGGCAGTAGGTATTTCTGATGGAAAATTCGTAGGTTGCTGTGTCGGTGCGTATGTGGGATTAGAAGTTGGCATTTCTGAAGGTATAGACGATGGTTTTGCAGTAGTTGGTTTAGCAGATGGACCAGGAGTTGGTGATTTCGTTGGTCTAGCAGTTGGAGAAAAGCTTGGCGCATTGATCAACTTAAGAACACGGTTATAACTAGTGTCTGCAATCAGTAGACCTTGATATTCACTTCTTGAGTCATACGCAACCCCGCAGGGATACGATAATAAAGTTGAAGTGCCAAATGCGCCAGTTGCCGACCCAGTAGTAACCGCAGTACCAGCTATTGTTGCTATTGCATTGCCGTAGTTGACCGAAACCTTTCTTATCCTGTTGTTTGCTGTGTCAGCTATGTAAATATTCTTTGATTTATCAGTAACCACACCAGCAGGAAAATTAAGATATGCACTAGTAGCAGTAATACCGTCGATCACACTACTACTTGTTGCACCACCAACACCTGCTACATTGTATATGTAGTTACTCTGACACATGGTGGTTGGTGTTGACGTGGGCTTCACTGTAGTAGGTGGCGCCGTGGCGCCAGTGGTTAGACTCGGTACATATGTCGGTGATGCTGTCGGAAATAAGCAACTCCCTGTCATAACTTTGCGAACTACATGATTAGAAGAATCTGCGATGTACAAGTTGTTATCAGTATCAACTGCGAGACCTTTTGGAAAGTATAGTTTTGCACTTGTAGCTGGACCTATGTCACCCGAATATCCAAAAGTTGAAGTACCAGCAATGGTTGTTATTATTTTAGTACTTAAGTCAACCCTTCTAATGGTGTGACTGTTACTGTCGGATATGTACAGAACAGAATAATCAGTATTCATTGCGACTCCTGCAGGCTGATTCAACGTTGCTGATGTAGCTTGACCTCCATCTCCATTGGAAGAAAATGCGCTGGTAGATCCAGTACCAGCAAAAGTGGAAATAATACTAGTAGAAGTAACATACCGAATTCTATTGTTGTACGTGTCGGCAATGTAGTAATTATTCGAATTATCCACTGACACAGTAAATGGATAATATAGATTAGCGGATGTCGCTGCACCATTGTCACCAGAAAAGCCTAACGTTCCAGTGCCAGCAATAGTTGTTATAATACCAGTCGTTCCAGAAATGAAACGGATCTTATGATTTTGTGTATCAGCAATGTATAGATTACCAACTCCTTTTTTATCTAGTGCAATACTATTAGGTCCATTAAAAGAAGCACTTGTAGTTCCATCGCCACTTGAACCAGCACTTTGGTCGCTATTACCCGCAACATATGATACGGTAGTTAATGTGTTCGAGTCTTGGGCTACTGCATTCAGACAAAGTGCAATGATTACCAAGGAGAACAATGATTTCATGTTCCAGATAAAGCGTTATAATAATAACAGTGAATATATTTTAAGACGGGCTATGTACAAGGTATAACTAGCTGATGATCTTAATAAAAAATGAATCTAAACAGAACTTATGAAAGACATTATCGGCTTTAGATCTTTGAGCTGGAGTTGCCAACCCAACTCCTTCCACATGGGACCGACTCAAGTACCGGCGGAATTTAAGAAGCGTTAGAAGCAATATTTATGAGACAATCCAAGCGAAAGCTTACTGTTCTTGCACTTACGTCAAAGCTTCAAATGAGACCGACAATCTATTGAATAGATTTTATTGTGGCTGATAAGTGACTAAATACGGAACTCCCAGTCTACTATGCGAACGAAGTATCTAGAACAGTTCGAGTAAACGAACAATGATGGGTAAAAAGAGCACGTTATCTTACAGCCGGTAACTCCATCACGAGAACTTATTTACAATAATAACTATTTCTTCGATTTATTACCTGCATTCAACGGGACCTTGTTGCTGCTCCTGACGACTCCCTTGGCAGCGCTCCTTGGCGGCGACGGAACATTCTTGCGGTTTGTTGGGCTGCTTTTCTCCTTCATATAATTCGGCTTCTTTGTGCTGTTGTCTTGGTTATTATACACCGAAGGCATCACTGTTAGCTTGTGCGAGGTGAGAACCTTCCTTACTACTAACGTCTCATGTTCATTGTCGTCATCTTCGTCATCGTTACCTTCAACAGCAGTAGGCGTATCAGGAAGACTTGTTACTTCCACCGGTCTTGTCTCATCAACGGCTATATCCTCTATACCTTCCCCTTCTACAGTGTTGTCGGCAGTATTTTTCATGCCATTAGGTATTGTTGACACGTTGCTGTAGTAGTCACCATCTGGCATTACTGAGCTATATACTTTATTTGTTAAATCCTTAACGTCGTTCTTACTAGCTGTTTCATAAGTGGTTGATTGATCCACTTCATTACTTTCATAACCAACGAAATCATTAGAGATTATGCCAGGGGACCTGCTGGGTGCAGTAACAGCTGAACTGACGACAAAAATTACTAGTACAGACAACAGCAGCAAGAGTTGAATGAACACCGCCGCAATAATAACCAATGTATCCGTTGATAAGTAGTAGACTAAGATCACTACTCCTGCAGATATTGAACTAAGCAAAGCATAAATCAGCATATGCTGGACTAACAGTGGGTACGAAGAGCCAATATACAACAACGAGCTGTGCATGTCACCCGCACAACAGATACTACCACCAGTCTGACGAGGTAGGTTTACAGTAACTACTCGCTGCAACACTTCATTGCGCAGCCAAGGTGAGTTATATACACTCACCACCTGGCTCTCAAACACAGATGGAAATGCGTGGCTAACGATACGACTGACATAGAAATACTCTTGCGCCGACAGCGACTCCTCTTGTGGCTTCTCATGAAGGTAACCTGAACCTTGAACGACTTGCTTCAGTACCTTGGATAGTATATTCCTAACTGCGCCTATTGATTGCTGTACCATACTTGGGATCGCTACATGAACGACAAAC
>JACCDO012274140.1_pt1 | contig 13400 bp, 14 predicted proteins | sample 7446101 | NCBI WGS metagenome assembly JACCDO01 (sample SAMN15323440, study PRJNA562643) | freshwater metagenome | isolation source: river surface water | place: USA:Blue River Watershed | collected 2017-08-16
AACCTTTGTTCTTACGGTTTCTACATTGTTTTCATCGGATGCGTTAAGAACCATAAAATCACAATCAATAGAGTTTACGATTAGTTTAGCAAGTGTAGTTTTACCAGTACCCGCCTTTCCAAAGAATAAAAGATGTGGTACATCTTCACTCTCAATATATCCAGCAACTTTGTTTTTTAAGTGCTCATTTCCTACATAATCCTCCAACTTTGCCGGTCTATATTTTTCAGTCCACAATGTGTGGTTTACACTTTCTTCTTGATATTCAAACATATTTTTATTATTTTCCAGTTGAACCAAATCCACCTTCACCTCTTTCTGAATCTGAAAGTTCATCTACTTCCACAAATTCAATTGGTGGGTAAGGTATAATCATTATTTGTGCAATTCTATCACCTACTTTATAAAAGTCATTTGATGTATCTTCGGTATTTTTTGTTTCATCATAAAAACGCTCACCACCAAATATTTTATTAAAGGTAGCTTGAATTTCACCCCTATATCCACTATCAATTACTCCTACTGAATTACTTAGCTGCAATCCTGTCTTTCTAATTGATGAACGAGGAAATACTAATCCCACAAATCCATCAGGTATTTCTATTGCAATCCCCATACCATATGTAATTTGTTCTGGGGTATCTTTGAGAATTTCAGTTGCTACCAAGTCCATTCCAGCATCACCAACTTTGGCATATGACGGAATTACCGCAAGTGGATTAAGCTTCTTTATTTTCACTTTCATTGTTTGTTGTTTTAAATAACTCTCTTTGTTTTTCTCTCAATTGTTTACCTTCTTCGGTAAGTTCTCTAGCGAATAATTTAAATAACTTTCCAGTTTTGCTATTCTGAAAAGTGATATAAGAATTTTCAACATTTGTAATTGAAAAAACTACTTTAGGATTTTCATCAGATGGTAGATTAGAATCTGTCCATGCGAATATTTGTGGTTCATCTTCATCAAACTGAAAACACCATTCGCATTCTTCGTATCTTCTCTGAGTGAGTGTTACATCACCTAATTGCTCTAATTGTACAGATTGGTCTTCAATCTTTACTTCTTCTACTTTTTTTGTTTTTTTACTCTTTGACATATTGTTTTGTTTTATCGTCCTACTTCTGCTAAGTATTTTGCTTTCATTTCTTCCCAGCTAATTCCAATAGCATCTATGTAGAATAAGTGTTCAGGTTTAATTCTACCTTCATCATGTAGTTTTGTATATCTACTGATTGCGTGTTTCTTCCACCATTTGTTAATGTAATCTACACCTTGCGCAAATTTATCTTTTAGTACTAATTGGTCTTCGGTAATTCTATCACATAAGAAGTCATTACCATTCTCATACATCATAGCGAAGTACACACCTCTTTTAAATCCGTGATGATATTCAGTTGCCTTAATACCACACTCTTTAAAGATTTGTCCTAATATCTTTTGTTTGATACCACTAACAGGTCCGTTAGCTTCGTATCCCATATTAGCACCATTACGAGCTCTTTCTCTCGTAATATTTTCCATATACCAATCAGCTTTGTTTTCCTTTAACCATTGATGCCAAGGGTCATAGAATTTATCATCCGGCTTAATACTAATCTTACCAGCCGATTCGCCTAATGTTTTAAATAAAGGAATACCATTGTATTGAGAATGTATTCCGTATAGTGAAGTTGTACCTACTGCAATCAAAATATTATCGTACTTTGATTTCCAATAATTTCTAACTTCAGGAACAGTAGTCATCATAGCGATTAACTTACCACCTAAGAAGTTATAACCTAATGGTTGAGTACATACAATTGTAGAAGCGATAGTGGTGTTGTTTAACTTACCTTTCTGAAACTTATCTTCTTTAGTCCAACCAATATAGTTATCCCTCACACCCAATGCGGTTACATCGGATGCTAAAGAGATTTGCCCTAATAGTTTTCCACTCACTCTATCCTTAACATTAATCTTAACGTTACGGCCAGGATTTGCAGTGAAATCCATTGTATGAATCATCCTACGGATTTGTGACCACTTAGTTGCTTCCTTAGAATCTTCTACTATTTCAACGTAAGGTTCTAACAATTCAATTTCTTTTATTGTTAGCTCCTTATCGTTGATATTAGTTGGTCTCCATTGAGAATCATAATAAGATGCGATTTGGGATTTATCCTTAACCATTGTAGGGTCTTGCAACTCTACCCACTTTTTGTATAGTGTTTGTTCTTGCACAGACATTGTCATTAGATAGTCCATGTTTTCTTTTAACTTTTGTTTCTCAACATCAAAGTCAAAGACAGGTTTTTGTGGTTCAGTATCCCAAAAGCTCATAATTATTATTTAATTTCTACAAGGTAATAGTTAGATGTGTAATCACCATCGGTAAATGATACATGTGATAATCCTTTAGATGAAATCTTTAGTGAAGAAGATTTAGAACCTTTGTTAGCAGTTAAGATTGCTTTCAAATACTTTGCTGAAAATGCAATTGGTTCAATATCTTCCTTACACTTACAATCTACTGCTAAAGAGATTCGGTTAGAGTTAATTGAAGAATAACCTAAAATAACTTCACCACTTCCACCCTTACAAGTGAATGTAAATGTATCGGCATCAGCCAATGCACCTTTTGATTTGATGAACTTATTGATAAAGTCATCGTTTAATGTAATCTCTGCATCAAATTCAGGCAAAGCCTTCAAATCAGGTACAGCGGGAATTACAGAAGGAGCTGCCAACATATACTGCACTTTAGTTCCTTTATCAGCAAACTTAATTGCACCAGTTGCTTCTTCGATTGTAATTGCCTCATCCAATACACTCAACAATCCTTTCAATTGTGAAGTTGTATAGATACCGAATTCACCATTCGGAAAATCCTTTTCACTTACAACAACATCACCCAAAAGGGTTTTGTCATCGGAAATCATTCTTACCGAAAGATTGCTTCCATCGGCCTTAATCATAACGGATTCAATCTCACCACCAAGGTTATAACGATTGATAAAACCATCAAATTTACTTTTGTTCATAATATACTTTTTATAGTTTAATGTTTAGAAATACAAATATACGAAAAATTATTCAATCTACCAAATTAAAAGGAGAAAAACTTTTCAGCCGTTTTAGCTGCGGAAAGTACCTCACCCCATCCCAATGCTCCATAGAAATCCTCTAATTTCTTCAACAACTCCCTTTCAAAGATTTTATCATAATCAATGTATTGAGTTACCAAATCCATCACTTCGGGAGCATCATTGTATCCTTTAAATGCCAATCCTTCCAATCCATACGGATTTTGCTTTAGATATACCCACTTAACCTTATCACCATCTTTCATAGGTTCGTACTTAGATGGACAATTAAAATGAATCAACAACTGATTGTGTGCAATTGCTGCTTTAACATGCGCAGGTGTTGCTGATTTAAATTGGAACATAGCCGTTTGTTCTTTTTTCTTTGGAAGGTATTTAGATAATTCCTTAACCGCAGAGTTCTTAGCTATACTTACAACATCCATTGTAGAAAGAGATTTTTTGAAAGCTTGAATCTTATCTGTCAAAATATCTTCACTATCACCTCTTAGGATTTGAATAAGAACTTCACTCATAAATTTACGGAACTCAGCCGGATATGATGAACGAACTACGTCCAATCCCTTCACATCCAATCTATCCATAGGAATACCATTCTCCGCAATAATCCATTGAGCATATCTTTTCTTAGCAATCCAAATACCACTTCTACTAACAAACTCTTTCTTAATTTGAAAACGATGTTTATCTACGTTGAATATTTTCTTACCCAACATATCATAGAAGTTATTGATATAATCTTGCGTTTCACCAGCAATTTCATCAACTAATAATGCAATTTCTTTATCATCCTTTTGTTTCCAATCAGGATATCTATGTTCTAATAATGGAACTGCTGAAAAGAATACGGAATCAGTATCAATATAAATGTTAAAGTCCTTACCTTGCGTTCCCAACTCTTTATTGTATTTTATGTTTACCATTTCAGCAGTTGATTTAATCACCGTCTGACCTGTTAATGTTACAGCTTCAGCGTTATCCACATCATAAAAACGGAAAGCGGGTAACCCCAATACTCCATATAAAGAGTTCAATAAGATTTTTTGTACTGTCTGTCTTTTCTTATAGAATGCATACATTTCTTTATTACCTTCCTGTCCATATTTCTTTTCCAATTTACGGAATTCAACCCTTTGGTCAAACCACAAATCCAATATATCAGGAATACATCCTACTTTTTGTGTTGTATAAAGTACACCATTCGATGATACTGCATATTTACTTTCATCAAATAGTTTTTTTAGGTTTTCTTTTGAAATCTGTCTACCACCAATTGTGTACATATCAACTTCACCTCTTAGAAATTTCTGAGCATCCCAATCATCAATCTTTGCCACCTTAGTTTCTGGTGATATATTTGTTGTCATAATGATTGATGGGTATAGTGAAGTTAAGTCCAAGTCATATATCCATTCATATTTACCCACAATAGGTGCTTTAACATATGCTCCGATAAACTTTTCTTCACCATTCTCTCTGATAGCATCCATCTTCTCTTGCCTATCAGCGGGTTTGTTAGGTGCTACAATGTTTTTACGTTTAAGGTAACATAACATCGCACCCTCTAAGAATTTAGATGAATACACAAAATCTTCGTATGGTACGTGTCCAGCGTGGCAAATACCTCTACAAAGGTCTACGAATTGCAACTTACGTTCCATATCAACTACCAATTGTACGTCCACTAAGTTATACTCAATGAACTTCTCAATATCGTTGTGAAACAATTCATCCAATTTACCTTTATATTCTACCTTACCTCTACCAAGCTCTTTCATAGCTACTGTATCCAATCGGTAGTTATCCAACTCAACATATGTGTATGCTTTATACAACCCAATATAATCCAAATAAGATACACCGGCCATAAAGAATCTCTTACGATATGGTGACCAGAAACACTCACCTATTGGTGATAATCTATTAGCATGTCTTGCACCTAATAATCTTTTAATACGATTGTACAAATAAGGAGTATCGAAGTAATCAATGTTCCAACCAGTAACAATGCTTGGGTTTATCATTTCATATAACTCCAAATACTTTAAAACCATATCCCTTTCATCTCTGAATGGAATTACAGTTCGGTTTCCGGTATCACTTTGTTTCATCTTACCGGCCTTATCCATAATCAAAACCCAATAGTGGTCAGTTGCTGAATCGTGCAAACCAATAGCGGTTAATTCATTCTCAGCCTTTTCCATATCGGGCAGACCAGTTTCCATTTCTACCTCAATATCGTAAGTAAGGATAACATGTCCTTCGGATGGAATATCCGAATCGGTGTAGGTATCAACTAATATACGTGTTGTTTCCGGTACATCCGATTCGAATAGTTCAGGATCATCCTTTTTGAATTTGAATATTTTTGTAAGCTTATCACCATAAAGGGAAGTGTATTCGCCTCTGTCAGCTTTTTCGTATGCATATCTTACATACGGAAACGAGCGATAACCAAGCTTATCATCCCACAAATGTACTAAATTCTTCTCTCTTTGATAATATACGTTTTGATACATTCAGTTATAAGTATTATTTCTTTTTCTTAGCTTTTACAGATGCTAAATCTCTTGCTTTATTTTTTCTATTGGCAGTTGAAGTTTGTGGTGCTAAATTAGCAACTTCGTAAGAACCACCTTTTGCTTTTGCATTCTTATGCCCTCTATCCAATTTGTTTTGTTTAGTTGGGTCAATAAGTTTACCAGTGATAGTTTTGAATCCATTGTTTGCCATAACTTTAGCCATAGATGGCATGCTGGTTACCGTAGATACTACTCTTTGATTTAACAAATTATTAAAATCATTATTGAGTTCTTCCAACAACATTTTAAGTCTATCTCTCAATGAGTTTTCTTTAAAACCACCAGCACAATGACCAGCATATCCATGCTCAAGAATTTCAATATCACCATTATCCAATTCGGTAAATGATTTAGTATTAAGAGAACCATTGATATATTGTGCCCTTAAATCAATATCTTTCTTAATGTACCAAGAAACAAATTCAGATTTGTTAAGTACAATAAACTTCTTAACTCCGAATTGTTTATAATACCAATCACTCTTTGCTTCTTTTGTGTGTAGGCAATCAATAATATCTCTAAGGAATATGTACCCATCAATAACACCAGGTTCAATACTCTCTCCTTTGTAATTCTCACACAATTCCATAATCCATCCTTTTGTTCTAGCAGTAACTTCAACCGAAGGAACTTCATTACCCTGCTTTATAAAAGATTTTTTCAAATCAGCCATAGATGGTACTTTATGGAAAGCAATAAAATACATTCTTTCAGCAACATACTGCTCCCATCCAGAATATTCTGGTTTGTATTTGTTCTTTCTTACATATGTGTTAAACCAATTCTTAACAAACTCATCATCTTCCAACCCAATAATTTGGTGGATACGTTTGGTGTATGTTGAGAAGTGTCTACCATTGTATATCTCTTGCCACTCTTTCCACTTTTCATTTGAATTGATACTAATCAACGCATTAGTAATATCATTCAAATCACCACTTATCATAAATGTACACAATATGGTTTTATTAAGAAACCCACCACGCTGATACTCATCCAATTCTGAAAATTTCTTAGTTGAAATATCTTCATACTCTCCATTCTTATTAAGAACGTTTAATACCGTACCTTCTTCATCTGATTCCAATGAATACGCACTTTCTAAATAAGGAACTATGGAAACGTTTTGTCTAGTTTGTCCATCCAAATTAATCAATTCAATTCCATTATGTTTTTTCTGCTGAAGTTCTTCTTTTATTTCTAAAAATTGAGATTTAACTTCTTCACGTGTTTCTGTAGTTATTTCGTGATTGATGTTTTCAATTAGCAAATCAATTGGTACAAACAAAAAAGGTGTCATTTGACCTAACCCTTTCCACAAATCTCTTACATAACTTTTGGATTTATTCCAACCATTTGCCTGCCAAACTTTTTCTAACAAATATCTTTGTAACCAAGGAGATAAACTTGCAACTTTTTTAGTAGACACTTTATTGTAAAGCCAAGCGATAGGTAATGGAATTGGTTCAATTTGTACCGAATCTTCAACTAAATCAGCATCGTATTCATTGGTTTCATAATAGTCTTGTTCTGGGGCTCTTTCGTAATCCCATAAGTTCATTTCATCTAAATTGATTGGCATAATTAATTGTTTTAAGTTTTAAATATTTTATGTTTTATACTATGTAAAGATACGAAAAATACCCGAAATTGCCAAACAATTTTCGGGTATTTTCATAAGTGATTGATAATCAATTAGTTGCCAATCCACTCATATCCGTTCTTAGTGAATTTAATCTCAGGAATTAACCTCAAAGCGTTCCTATAACCGGTCCATTTGATTCTAACACCCCATCCCATATACTCCAGAATATCGAATTTAGTAGCAAATCCCTTCTGCTTTATGAAATCTTTTATCTTTAAAAGAGATTCAGTTTCGTTCATTGCCTTCAAATCAAACACACTATCCCATCCATTAAACCATTTTGAGATACGTTCTTCCCAAACCATATTTTTAGCAAGTTCAGTTGTATCATACTCAATTGGGTTATCTAACATTTCATTAAATTTCTTAATAAAATCATCTCTATCTTCATAAAGGTATGGATATGGATTTGATGCTACACTAACCATTTCAGGATAACATAATTTATTTGGAAGTAAGTAAGGACATCCTACTGAAAATCCATCGGTAGTTGATATACTCCAAGCTGAATATGTTTGGAATGTACCTACACCAAATTTAATTTTGGAAAGGAAATTCATATACTCATCTCTACCTGTCAATTTAACTCTTTCATTCCAAGGCCTATCAACTTGTGCTAATGTGGTATATACTTTGAAATCTTGTCTTTTTTCCCAAATCTCATCCACACATTTCACAAACCATTCCCATCCCGTATACCCAGCATCTCTGTGATTGAATATAACAGTCTTATCTTTGTAATCAGAAACTTTTCTTGGATTAACTCTATCAACACCCAAATAATGTGGTTGAATAATTTGTTGTAATTTATCTAAAACATTTTGATTATAATGATTTGCTGCGTGTTTGATTGTTAATTGTTTTAACCAATCACTATTAACACCACATTCATCCATTTGTAACAAACCTGCTACCGAAGCATCTAACATATGTTTTGCATATGGTGCGTTTTCCGGAACTTCAAACCAATGTGAATAACCAATAATTTTTGGAGCTATGTTTGTGTTATTGAACACACAATTTGCTATTTGATTTGTATGTTCAGGCAAATGTGTATAGATAATATCCCAATCGTTGTGTTTCCACTTAATATAATCCATAAATTGAAGTGAATCAAAGTGGGTACGCATTTGATTAATGTATGTTGGTAGCCTATATATTCTTTGGTCTACGTTTGGAAAGTTTAGTGATTTGACAAACTCAGGAATAAGGATTGTAAAGTGTACTTTCCATCTTTTACTTATAAACGGAATAACTCTACGAAGAACTTCCACCAAACTATCTGCTTCTAAATTTTCTCTATATGTGTAATTTCCATAAACTAATATTTTGTAATCATATTGTTCATTCTCATATTTGTCTACTAAGAAATCAGTAATATCTCTTGCCATATTTTATTTGTTTTAATTAATTTATTTTTACCAAAAATTTGCTGTACCTTCAGGTGCTTCATATGTTGTAAGATGATGTACAACTTCAGTATTAAAATCAACACTATTTTTTGGATAGGGTTTTATTTCATGCTTCAGTGCTTTCATCAATTGTTTCTTTTCTTTCTTATCTTGCGCCAATATCTGAATGTATCGGTGCTTTGGTGGCTCCATTCTTCTCCAAAACTCTTTATATCCTTGCTTTCCAATTTCTCTTTTAAGGTGGTCTAAGTTACCACTACCCCACATTGAAAATACAGTTCTACTATGAATCCAATCGTAAGGGTCTTTTTGTAATGATATACCCCAATTAGGCATTAATGCAATATCAGATGAAATACCCTGATATATCCAATTGGTAGCTTGATAAATTCCCCCTAAATGTTCTTGTCCGGCATCTGCGTATGATAGTAACAACTTAATGTTCTTATCATTTTCTTTCAACCACTTAAACGATTGTGAGATTGCATATGATTCTATGTTTGAACCATAACCATCATCACAATATAATCTTGTCAATTCTAATGCGTTATCTTTCGTCAATCCTTCACAAATAGAAGTTGCTGCTTTTGCTCCAACAGGAAATCCGTAAATGATACAACCAATTAGTTTATCACCATCAAAGGTACTAGCATCTTCTGCTTTGTAATAGATACCTAATGCGTAACGGCAAGAAGTCCAAGCGTGAGTATAGTGTTTCTTAACAATAATATCTTTAGCGATATTTTTTGCTATTGGTGCTACATACACTTTACTTACATCACAATATTGTTTACCTTCTACTTTCATTTATTACCAATACTTTTTGTCTTTTTTGGAATCATCTTTTTTATCCATAGCTTTTTCCAATGTTGATTTCTTCTTCTCTAACTTTGCTTCTTTCATTTGTTTTTTCATCATCTTATCATATCCAACAGGAAACTTATTAGTTACTTCAATAGGTCCATTTGGAAATTTCTTCAAATCATATTTCCAAGTGGATTCAACACCATCATCATCTTTATAAGTTACTTCAAACTTTGTGGGTTTATCTATTGGTTTTTCAGGCCACCTTCCCATATAATAAATTTATACAAATATACGAAATTATTTTGAATCTACCAAATCTATTGGGTCCATTTTATAAATTTCATCAACAATATCCAATTCTACCTTTGGATAGGGTAAGACCTCATGTTTAAGCGATTTTAAAAGGGCTTTACGTTCCCTTTTATCTTTGGTTAGAATGTACACATATCGGTGCTTACGGGGTTCTCTTTTAATCCAGAATGGGCTTGTAACCATTGTCTGAATTATCTTTGGGTCATTAGTTCCATACTTAACATAAGATGTTCTACTATGATGCCATTCATCATCTTCACTCCATTTGAAAGACCAACTATCTGACCATCTGATTTTGTTACCCTGATATATCCAATTGGTAGCTTGATATACCGTTCCTAAGTGTCCAGCGTTTGGGTCTGAATATGATATTAGTGCTTTGATGTGTGGTGCGTTTTCTCTTAACCAATTAAAAGTTTGTCCAACAAACCAACTCTCAATGTTACTACCATATCCATCAAATACAAAAAGGCGTGTCAATTCTAACACACCATCTCTTGGTAGTAATTCGGAAATAGATGCCCCTGCGTTTCTACCAACCGGGTCACCATAACACGCTACTCCAACTAATTGTTCGTTTACACCACTAAAGAAAGAATGTTCTTCATCGGAAAGATAAAATAAGCCTAAGGCATAGGATACCTTTGTCCATATCCCACTATAATGGTTATTGACAATGATATCCTTAGCAATACTTTTATTGATTTCTCTTATTGAGAATTTAGATATGTCACAATATTGTTTTCCTTCTACTTTCATAAGCTACCAGACCAAAATTCATTTAGATGTGCCCAAGTTTTTCTTTGGATTATCTTCATTACATTGGCTGGGGAAACTTTATTGTTCCTAGCAATCACCTTTACGTTTCGGTGACCCATATTCCATAATCTTCTGATGTTTAGAACTTGCTCATCTGTCAACTTTGCAGCTGGATGAGTCTGTCCTCTTAAAATAGCCATGTAACCTTTATTAATTTATTTTATCCTATTGCTTCATTGATAGCGTTTTTATATGCTACCTTTGAAGTTAAACCTTGAAATCTCTCAACAACTACACCATCTTTTTCAACAATTACCAATGGAATGGATGTAACACCATATTGTTGTGCTTCATTTGGAGAACTATCCACATCGTATTCAATGAATGTTGCTTTACCATTGAATTCTTCTTTTAATTGTTCTAAAACAGGTTTTAGCATTCTGCAGGGTCCACACCATTCTGCTCCAAATTTTTTAACTGTTATCATTTTTTAAATGTTTATATTGTTCTTCAATCTTTATATTTCCAGCCTCATGCTTTGGTTCGTAAGGACAGTGTCTACATCCACTTCCACAACAATAGCCACGCTCTATGTGGTATTGTGGTGTAAACACTATCTTACTACCCTCAAAGTAATACAGCTCCTCTCTTTGTTTATTTAATTTCACAAGCTCCCCCTGCACATGCAGCCTCCGCACTTAGGTCTGTGTTATCTTCTAACTCTATAACTTTACTTAGGTCAACATCGTTTAATGTTTTCATAAGTTCATCATACTTCTCTTTTGTACAATCCTCAAAAGGTGCTTGTATGTAACTACCACCATCATAAGGTAATACTGATAATCCGTTGTAGAAATCTTTGTTTTCCCACATCCACTCACCAACTGCTTTCCACTCATGCTCTCTAATAGAAATTGTAGCAGATACGTTGTGTGTATTGTTACCACTTCTATGACCAGGCTTAACCCACTCACTATGTACCTTCTTAACTCTCTCTAACAATTGTAATGGAGATTCGGTACGGAATATTGAACCTTCTGGTGCTTTTTGCGGAATACCAATTACTGCGGTATCATGTGGTCTGAAGTATTCATCTTCAACCAATTCAGGATGATTAAGATGTAAGTAATGATAGATACTTTCGTTTTTACCAACTCTTACTCTACGAATATAGTAATCATTATGCCAAGCGTGAATACCAGATGATGTACCCAAAGTTAATGATGTTGTTCCTGCAGGTTTTACAGTTGTACATCTTGCTGAAGCGTTGATACCAATTAGGTCTGCAACTCTTTTGTTTTCTTCTTTTACAACTTTAGCTGCTGCTTTCATATCGTGCTTTAAGATAGCACCACTACCAATACCTGTCATAGATACTCCAATAAGTGCATCCTTTTCAGTTGTTCTTTGCCAAATTGGTCTTAGGTAATGGAAATCAGTATAGCCTGCTTGTAATGTTCCAATAAATGCAGCTGCTCTAACTCTTGCTTCTAAATCTTCTTGGTCTGCAATATCACTTACGTTTACTTCACATAAGTTACAGAATTGATAAGGTCTTAAAGCGATTTCACAACAAGGATTAGTTCCCCAATCTTTATCATTACTTAAATAGATACCAGGTTCACCAGCTCCACTTGCTTCAATACGCTTCCACAAATCCATAAAGTATTCTTTTGTGATTTTGTGTCTCATTAGGACTGCTGAGTTGTTTGCTCTACCTCTTTGTGGATTTGTTTCCCACCATGCACCACTCTTACAACTAATCATTTTCTCATCGGTTGCTGAGAATAATGAAATAAGTGCTGCTCTACGAATACCACCTGCTAATACTGCATCAGCGATGTGACAAATAATATCATGTACTTCGATTGGTTCTAATTTGTCACCATCTTGCTTAGAATCTAAGATACCTTCTACTTTAATCAAACACTCTTTAAGAGGTTGAGGACCTGGCGCTTTACCACCCGATGTAATTAATCTTGCACCCTTTGGTCTAATATCTCTGAAATCAAATACAGGTTTTGAACCCCCAAAGAAATATGCTTTCATTAATACCTGTACTGCATCTGCCCATCCTTCAATAGAATCACCTACTAAAAATCTTCTTGTCTTATCAGCATTTGGTTTTCTAATTTCAGGCAATTGGTCTACATGATGTTTTTGAACTGAGTAACCTACACCCGTACCACCTAATAGAAGAAACATAATTTCTGCAAATACTCTCCAATCATCAGCTGGTGCGAACGCACAATTATAAATTCTATTTGGTGAAATTTCAATTGGTTTACCTGCAAACTGCATTGAACGCATTGAAGGTAAAACCTTTTTATCGTACACAAATTTGTAGTTCTCTTTAATTTCTTTTTCTAACTTTGGATATTTCTTAATATGCATTTCCATATTACGAGTTACCAATTCTTCCCATGTTTCCCTTCTTTGTAGCTCAGGAACGTACTTAGCGTATTTCATATACACTGTAATGTCCGATAAAATTTTAGTTGAAATGTTCATAATTTTTTTAAATTAAAATGTGAGTGAATTTTTTCAGGAAAACCTGAAAATAAAAAAATAAATATGTGGTCACTCAACAAACAACACACTTTTGTGGATAAAAAATCCACTTTTTTTAAAAAAATTTAGGTGTCAACAACTGACCCTATTAAAACATATGAAAGGGGAGAGTTACTCCCCATATCATTATGCTGCTTTTTGCTCTTCTGTTGAAGCTTTCTTATAAGCAGTTACTAATTTCTTCAACTCACCAATTGCTTTTCTAGCTCTTGATTTGTTTACTTTCTTAGT